>Ga0308157_10000392_pt1 | contig 152590 bp, 129 predicted proteins | sample PhyBR1_FD_201035 | JGI IMG/M metagenome (GOLD analysis project Ga0308157, IMG submission 201035) | Phyllosphere microbial communities from UC Gill Tract Community Farm, Albany, California, United States - DLSLB.R1 | ecosystem: Host-associated > Plants > Phyllosphere > Unclassified | place... | reverse complement strand
GATAGTAGAGATGCACTGGAATCGTCCCCGAGCGATGGGGTTCCAACGACTGACGGAGACGGTTCAAAAGCTGGTCATCAATTTGCCTGTCAGTCAGCGAGATAGCAAGCCCGCGAGCGTATTTTTCACGTGCTTCGCTGATGTCCATGAGCTCACGGGCAGTCATTTTAAGCCCGCCGCTAAAGTCATCAAAGCTGACCTGTCCACTGGCAATCAGGATACGGTCTTTTTCCAACAAATGCTGGTATTTTTCCAACGCATCGGTGAAAAGCATCACTTCCAGACGCCCGGAACGGTCATCCAGCGTACAAATCCCGATGCGATTGCCACGCTTGGTGACCATCACCCGCGCAGCGACCACCAAGCCAACGGCGGTGGTCATTTTGCCCCGATCCGTCGGGTGCATGTCTTTCAAACGCTGGCCACCGGCGTAACGTTCGATTTCCTTAAGGTACTGGGTAATCGGGTGGCCGGTCAGATACAGCCCCAGCGTCTCCCGCTCACCGTCCAGCACCACCTGCTCTTGCCACGGTGCAACGTTGGCATAAGATTGCTCAACCTGCTCCGGCGCTTCCGCCAGCACGCCAAACATATCCACCTGGCCGATGGCCTCGGCTTTGGCATGCTGATCGGCCGCTTTCAGCGCGTCACCGAGCGAATTCATCAGCGCAGCGCGATGCGGTCCCAGGCGGTCAAACGCCCCGGACATGATCAGCTTTTCCAGAATGCGGCGGTTCAGCTTTTTGATATCAGAACGCGCGCAAAGGTCGAACAAGTCCTTGAAGTAACCCTGTTCGCCGCTGTTGCGCGCTTCAATAATAGCTTCAATTGGCCCTTCCCCCACACCTTTAATCGCGCCGATACCGTAAACGATTTCGCCGTCGTCATTGACGTGGAAGTGGTATTGGCCACTATTGATGTCTGGCGGCAGGATTTTTAGCCCCATCCGCCAGCACTCATCCACCAGCCCGACCACCTTGTCGGTGTTGTCCATATCGGCGGTCATCACCGCCGCCATAAACTCGGCCGGGTAGTGCGCCTTCAGCCACAGCGTCTGATAAGATACCAGCGCATAGGCCGCGGAGTGGGATTTGTTAAAGCCGTATCCCGCGAACTTCTCTACCAGATCGAAGATCTTGATCGACAGTTCACCGTCAATGCCCCGCGCTTTCGCCCCATCTTCAAAACCGCCACGCTGCTTGGCCATTTCGACCGGGTTCTTTTTACCCATCGCACGACGCAGCATATCCGCGCCGCCCAGCGTATAGCCAGCCAGCACCTGGGCAATCTGCATCACCTGTTCCTGATACAGGATGATGCCGTAGGTTGGCTCCAGTACCGGTTTCAGCGACTCATGCTGCCATTGAATGTCCGGGTAGGAGATCTCTTCACGGCCGTGCTTACGGTCGATAAAGTTATCCACCATGCCAGATTGCAACGGCCCCGGACGGAACAGCGCCACCAGAGCGATCATGTCTTCGAAGCAGTCCGGTTTCAGACGCTTGATCAGATCCTTCATGCCGCGCGATTCAAGCTGGAATACCGCAGTGGTTTCCGAGCGTTGCAGCATATCGAAGCTTTTCTTGTCGTCGAGCGGGATAGCGGCGATGTCGATCGGCGGCAGGTCGGTCTTGGCGCGCCGCTTGTTGATCATCTCCAGCGCCCAGTCGATGATGGTCAGGGTACGCAGGCCAAGGAAGTCGAACTTCACCAGCCCGGCGTATTCCACGTCGTTTTTATCGAACTGGGTAACCGGATGGTTGCCTTCCGCGTCGCAATACAGTGGAGCAAAATCGGTGATCTTGGTCGGCGCGATCACCACGCCGCCGGCGTGCTTCCCGGCGTTACGCGTCACCCCTTCCAGTTTGCGCGCCATGTCGATCAGCGCCTTGACCTCTTCGTCCGCTTCGTAGATTTCCGGCAACTGCGGTTCGGCGGCAAAGGCCTTTTCCAGCGTCATGCCCGGATCGGGCGGCACCAGTTTTGAAATGCGGTCGACAAACCCGTATGGATGGCCCAGCACCCGGCCAACGTCGCGAATTACCGCTTTGGCCGCCATGGTGCCGAAGGTAATAATCTGTGATACCGCTTCGCGACCGTACATCTCCGCCACGTGCTCAATCACCAGATCGCGTTTTTCCATGCAGAAATCGACGTCGAAGTCAGGCATCGAAACACGTTCAGGGTTAAGGAAACGTTCGAACAGCAGATCGAATTCCAGCGGGTCGAGGTCGGTGATCTTCAACGCATAGGCCACCAGCGAGCCGGCGCCGGAGCCTCGCCCTGGCCCTACCGGCACGTTGTTATCCTTCGACCACTGGATGAACTCCATTACGATCAGGAAGTAACCCGGGAACCCCATCTGGTTGATCACCTTCAGTTCGATATCCAGACGCTCATCGTATTCTGGCCGACGTTGGGCACGGACTTCAGGATCGGGGAACAGGAACTCCAGACGTTCTTCCAGCCCTTCTTTGGATTTGGCTACCAAAAAGTCTTCGGTAGTCATATCACCGGTTGGGAATTGCGGCAGGAAGTATTCACCCAGACGAATGGTGACGTTACAGCGTTTGGCGATTTCAACGCTGTTGATCAACGCTTCGGGAATATCGGCAAACAGCTCGCACATCTCGTCTTCATTGCGCATGTATTGCTGCGGGCTGTAATTGCGCGGACGTTTAGGGTCATCAAGGGTGAAGCCGTCGTGGATCGCCACGCGGATTTCATGGGCGTCGAAATCGTCTTCAACCAGAAAACGCACATCGTTGGTCGCCACCACCGGTAAATCACGCTCGGTCGCCAGGGCTACCGCGGCGTGCAGGTAGTTTTCTTCATCCGGCCGCCCGGTGCGGATCAGCTCCAGGTAGTAGTTATCGGGGAAATACTGCTGATAGAACGCCAGACACTGCTCAACCTGCGCGTGGTTGCCGCGCAGCAGAAATTTGCCGACGTCGCCCATCCGCCCGCCGGATAGCAATATCAGCCCTTCGCGGTGTTCTACCAGCCAGTCACGGTCGATGATTGGACCGGCGGCGCCGTAACCGCGTTGATAGGCGCGGGAGATCAGCAAGGTCAGGTTCTGATAGCCGTCGTTGTTGGCGGCCAGTACGGTAAGCTGCGCCAGCTCATCGCCCAGCACATCGCTTTGCACATGGAAATCTGCGCCAATGATCGGTTTAATACCGGCACCGTGCGCGCTGCCATAAAACTTGACCAAACCGCACAGGTTGGTGAAGTCGGTGATTGCCAGGGCCGGCATGGCTAACGCAGCGGCTCTTTTCACCAACGGCCCGACTTTGGCGAGCCCGTCGATCATCGAGTAGTCGCTGTGAACGCGTAAGTGAATAAAACGGGGTTCGGCCATATCCTGATACCAGAAATGTGTGAATGTCATAACGTGGCGTCAAGCCGCTACCAGGGTATTTGTCATCCTGCTGCGGGGTAACGCACGTTACATTTTATTCAGCAAAAGGTGCGGCTTCCAGCGCTCTTCTTACCGGTGCAAAACTGCGTCGATGATGCTGCGTCGCACCATACTGCGCCAGCTTTTCCAAATGGAACGCGGTCGGATAGCCTTTATGCTGGGCAAAGCCGTAAGCCGGGAACGACAGATCCAGTTCGGCCATTTCGCGATCGCGCGTCACCTTGGCCAGAATCGACGCGGCACTGATTTCGGCAACCCGGCTATCGCCCTTCACTACCGCTTGCGAACGCATCGGCAGTTTCGGGCAACGGTTGCCGTCTATCAGCACCAGATCCGGCGTTATCGCCAAACCGGCCACCGCTCGCTGCATCGCCAGCATCGTGGCGTGCAGAATGTTCAAACTGTCGATTTCAGCAGGTTCTGCTCGGCCAAGGCTCCAGGCCTGGGCTTTGTCGATGATTTCGTCGTACAACGCCAGGCGACGTTTTTCACTCAGCTTTTTGGAATCGGCCAGGCCAACGATAGGACGTGCCGGATCGAGGATCACTGCGGCAGTCACTACCGCACCGACCAACGGGCCGCGCCCGACCTCGTCTACGCCGGCGATACATTGCGCCGTCGGATAAACAAAGGGTTCAATCATGCTTTTGCCAGCTCCAACACAGCCTGAGCGGCCTGTTCGTCAGCGCCACAGCGAATGCTCTGGTGCAATTCAAGGAATGTCTGTTTCAACTGCTCCGCTTGCGGGCTGTCTTCCAGCAGAGGCAGCAGCGCGGCGGCCAGCTTGTCCGGCACGCAGTCATGCTGCAACAGCTCGGTGACGATTTCGCGCCCGGCCAGCAGGTTCGGCAATGAGACATACGGGGTCTTCACCAACCGCTCCGCCAGCCAAAAGGTAAACGGCTTCATGCGGTAACCGACCACCATCGGGCATTTTGCCAGCATGCACTCCAGCGCGGCGGTACCAGACGCCAGCAACGCGGCGTCGCTGGCCAGCATCGCCTCACGCCCTTTGCCGTCAAGCAAATGCGCCGGCAGTTCCGGCGCTACTTCCGCCTTGATGCGTTCAAACTGTTCACGCCGTTTGGCATTGACCAGCGGAACCACAATCTCCAGGTCGGGATAGCGCGTACGCAGCAACTGGGCAGTTCTAAGGAAATCCGCGCTGAGCATTTCCACTTCCGCACCGCGACTGCCCGGCAACAACGCCAGACAGCGGGCCTGAGGGTCAATGCCCAATGTGGCGCGCGCCGCCAGCTTGTCGGGCTGCAACGCCATGGCATCGGCCATGGTGTGGCCGATAAAGCGGCAGGGAACGTTGAAACGATCGTAAAACGCTTTTTCAAAAGGGAGAAACGCCAATACCAGATCGGTCGCTTTGCCAATTTTGAAAACGCGCTTTTGACGCCAGGCCCACACTGATGGGCTGACATAATGGATGGTGCGAATACCGCGTTGCTTCAGACGCCCCTCCAACGTGATGTTGAAGTCCGGCGCATCAATGCCAACGAAGACATCGGGGGCAAGCTCGCTAAAGCGGCGGGTAAGATCCTTGCGGATCTTCAACAGGCGAGGCAAGCGCTCAAGCACTTCCACAATGCCCATCACCGCCAGCTCTTCCATTTCATACCAGGCTTCACACCCTTCGGCCTGCATCAACGGGCCGGCAACGCCGACAAAACGCGCGTCAGGGTGTTTTGCCTTGAGCGCACGGATCAATCCGGCGCCAAGAATATCACCGGACGTTTCGCCGGCGACCAAACCGATAGTCAATGGACGCGTAGACATGGGTTAGCGAATGATACCGCGGGTGGAACGATTAAAGAAATCAAGGTATTGCTGTACCACCGGCTGCTGCTGTGCCAGGGCTTCGATTTCCGCTTTCGCTTCATCCAGCGTTTTTTCACTGCGATAAAGGATCTTGTAGGCATTGCGAATCGCCTGCATTTCGTCTTTATCAAATCCACGGCGTTTCAGGCCCACCGCGTTAACGCCGAACGGCGTAGCGTGGTTGCCTTGTGCGATGACAAAAGGAGGCACGTCCTGTGCAACACCGGAGCAGCCGCCAACCATCACGTGTGCGCCGATAATGCAGAACTGATGAATGGCCGTCATACCGCCGATGATCGCATGATCGTCAATTTCCACATGGCCTGCCAGCGTTGCATTGTTGGCAAGAATGCAGGAATTACCCACCACGCAGTCGTGAGCAACGTGTACGTTAACCATCAGCAGGTTGTCATTACCCACTTTGGTTACGCCGCTACCCTGAGCCGTGCCGCGGTGGATGGTGACGCTTTCGCGGATGCGATTGCGATCGCCGACTTCGACACGCGTAGGTTCACCGGCGTATTTCAGATCCTGGTTCACTTCACCGATGGAAGCGAACTGGTAGATCTGATTGTCGCGGCCAATCCTGGTAATGCCATTGACCACAACGTGCGACTTCAGCAGCGTGCCCTCGCCGATTTCCACCTGCGAGCCGACGTAACTGAAGGGACCGATATGCACGCCAGCGCCGATAACGGCGCCTTCTTCAACAATTGCGCTTGGGTGGATAAAGGCGGTTTTGTCTATCACGGATTATGCCTCCCGGCTGCGGGCACACATCATGGTTGCTTCGCAGACAATTTTACCGTCAACGGTCGCCACGCCTTTAAAGCGCGTCAGACCACGGCGGGTTTTCTCGAAAGTGACTTCCATGATCATCTGATCGCCAGGTACCACTGGGCGCTTGAAGCGCGCTTCGTCGATACCGGCAAAGTAATATAGCTCGCCCGGTTCCAGTTTACCCACGCTTTTGAAGGCCAGAATGCCGGTGGCCTGCGCCATGGCTTCCAGGATCAATACGCCAGGGAAAATCGGTTTGCCAGGGAAGTGCCCCTGGAAAAACGGCTCGTTTACGGAAACGTTCTTCACCGCACGCAGATATTTATGCTCTTCAAACTCAAGTACACGGTCAACCAGCAAGAATGGGTAACGATGAGGGAGCAGTTCCAAAATTTCTGCAATATCTAGAGTATGAGTGTCGATAGTCAAAATACTCTTCCTGTCTCTAAAATCTGATGGCATCAACAACACGGCCTGCGTTGACCCCAAAAAGGAGATCATCAGGCAGGCCGCAAATTAACAACTATTTGCGCTTTTGGCCGCCATAGAGCGACCAACGCGTTTCGTTTTTCTACCCAGTAAGGCTCAGGCGGACGGCAGTGATTAGTCTTTTCCGACTTTTCGTTCGACAGCTTTTAAGCGTTTGCTAATCTCATCGATATTCATCACCAACGCGGCGGTTTTACGCCAAACTTTGTTGGGTTGTAACGGAATGCCCGAAGAGTATACCCCAGGTTCGGTGATTGGTCGCATAACCATTCCCATTCCTGTCACTACCACCTTGTCGGCAATCTCCATGTGACCATTAATCACACTGGCGCCACCGATCTGGCAATAGCGGCCAATTTTCAGGCTGCCGGCCATGATAACGCCGCCGGCAACGGCAGTATTCTCACCAATCACCACGTTATGTGCAATCTGGCATTGGTTGTCAATGATAACACCATTCCCGATATGAGTGTTATCCAAGGCACCGCGATCGATGGTGGTGCAGGCGCCAATCTCAACGCGATCGCCGATAATCACCGTGCCCAACTGGGGAATTTTAATCCAGTTGCCACGCTCGTTGGCATAACCGAAACCATCAGCGCCGATTACCGTTCCGGCCTGAATCAGGCACTGCTGCCCGATGACCACCTCATGATAAACGGTAACGTTAGCCCAGAGACGCGTACCTGCGCCAATGTGTGCATTCTTGCCGACAAAACACCCGGGACCGATAACCACGTTATCGCCGAGTACGGCACCCGACTCAATCACCGCATTGGCACCGACGGCAACATGCTCGCCAAGCTGTGCGTCAGGAGCAATCACCGCGCTCGGCGCGATATCCTGAGCCGGAGCCGGCGTGGTGTCCATCAATTGCGCCATGCGCGCGTAGGTCAGATAAGGATTTTTCACCACCAGTGCCGCGCTGCGGCAGTGAGGCAAATCTGCTTCGGTCAGCACCACGGCGCTGGCCTGGCAGGAGGACAACCGCTCTTGATAACGGCTGTCTGACAAAAACGTGATTTGGCCCGCTTGTGCCGAATGCATAGAAGCAATGCCGGTGATGACGAGATCGCCATCACCGTGCAATTGTGCATCCAACTGCTGTGCTAAATCAGCCAGTCGAATTGAAGGCATGTTGTTATTTAACCTGTTTCAGCACGTCAGCAGTGATATCTTTTGAAGAGCCTGCGTAAGCGACGGCGTTAGCGTCGATCACCACGTCATAGCCTTCTTTGCTGGCAACAGATTTCACTGCATCCTGAATACGGCCCAGGATTTTGTTACGTTCTTCCATTTGACGACGACGGTTGTCCTGCTCAAAAGCCTGGGCTTTCTGAGAGAACTGCTCGCGTTGAGCCATCACGTCTTTTTCCAGCTTGCTGCGTTCGCTTGCCTTCATGGTAGAACCATCACGCTGCAACTTCTGCATTTTGGTTTGCAGGCTGCGTTCCATGTTCTGGAGTTCGCCCGCGCGGCCCTTGAATTCGTTTTCCAATTGTTTAGCAACGGTCTCACGTGCTGGCAACTGTTGGAAAATGCTGGAAACGTTGACGACAGCAATCTTGTCAGCTGCCTGAACGCCCGCTGAAGCAGCCATTGCTAAACCGAGGCCTGCGGCACACAACCACTTTTTCACTATAAACTCCTTACCATCACCCGTTTGTGTCATATGACACTTGAAATACACAATCTGCCAGACTTATCTCAAGACACAATGAGACTTATCTCTCTCTGCTCCGCCGACGGTCTGGCACCTGTGATTCTTAGCTACTGCTAAACCCAGAGATGAGACCCGTTACCAGGTCTTACCAATGTTAAACTGGAACTGTTCGGATTTGTCGCCTTCGTAATCCTTGAGCGGATTGGCATAAGAGAACACCAACGGCCCAAGCGGTGACATCCACTGCAATGCAATACCGGCGGAAACACGGATGTTACCCGGTTTGCTGTAGTCCGGTATGTCATAACCGGTGGTTTGACTGCTATCCCAGTTGGTATCCCACACGGTACCCGCATCGACGAACAGCGACGTGCGCACCGAGTTGGCGTACTTCTCGCTGATAAACGGCGTTGGGGTAATCAACTCCATGCTGGCCACCGCCATCGCGTTACCGCCCACCGCATCGTCGGAACCACAAATCTTGGTGCCGTTGCTGCAGCTGTAGGAGTTGGAATTGTAGTACACCGCCTTCGGACCAATGGTATTGGACTGGAAGCCACGCACGGTGCTTGAACCACCGGCATAGAAGTTCTCGTAGAACGGCATTTCCTTGCCGCCCAGACCGTCGGCATAGCCCAGACGGCCACGCCCCAGCAGAACCCAGGTACGGTCGTCGTTGATCGGCACGTACTGCACGCTGTCCAACGTCACTTTGTAGTATTCGTTGTCAGAACCAGGAATGGTGACTTTACCGTTCAAGGTGGTGCGGTTACCGGAGGTCGGGAAGTAACCACGGTCCAGATTGTTGTAAGTCCAGCCCAGGTTCAGCGTGAAATCGTCAGCCTTGTAGCTGGCGCGATCCGTGGTGTTCGGATCCTGGCCCATCGATTCGAGATAACGCCACATGGCGATCTGCGGCTGCATGTCGGACAGGCTGTTATGCACATAGCCCAGACCGGCGCGCAGCGAGTTGTTCTCGTTGATCGGGAAGCCCAGCGTGCCGTCTACACCGTAACTGCTGTTGGTATAGTCGGACAGATCCGCATCATCCGCCTTGAAGTCGTTGTAGAAGATACGACCGCCCAGACTGACACCGTCAACGGTGAAGTACGGGTTGGTGGCGGACAGTTCTGCATAGGTCTGGTAATCGTTCTTGGTGCCGCTGACGCCAACCGAGTAACCGGTACCCAGCCAGTTGTCCTGCTGCACGCCGACCTGGAAGCTGACGCCGCTTTCGGTGCCGTAGCCGACGCCGAAGTTGAAGGTACCGGTGTTGCGCTCCTTGACCTTGTAGGTCACGTCAACCTGGTCGGCGGTGCCTGGCACACGTTGGGTTTCAACGTCAACGGTTTCAAAGTAACCCAGGCGGTTCAGACGCTCTTTGCCCTGTTCGACCTGATCGTTGCCCAGCCACGCCCCTTCCATCTGACGCATTTCACGGCGCAGAACGGAATCTTTACTGGTGTCGTTGCCTTCAAACTTGATGCGACGCACATAGAAACGGTTGCCCGCATCGATGTTGACGTGCAGCTTGACGGTCTTGTCGGCGTCGTTGATTTCAGGCTGGGTCTGTACCCGCGGATAGGCATAACCGTAACGGCCCAACATCTTCTTGATGTTGTCTTCCATTTTGGTCACTTTGCTACCGTTGTACAGTTCGCCCGGCTCGATTTTGGTCAACTGGGCGACTTCGGCCGAATGGCCCGCCAGGTTGCCGTTCACCACCACGTCGGAAAGCTTGTACTGATCGCCTTCGGTAATGTTGACGGTGATGTAAATGCCTTTTTTGTCCGGCGTCAGGCTGACCTGCGTCGAATCAATGTTGAAGCGGGCATAACCGCGGTCCAGGTAGAAGCTGCGCAGGGTTTCAAGATCGCCCGCCAGTTTCTGCTTCTGGTATTTGCGATCGCCAACCACGTTCCACCACGGCACCTCATCACGCAGTTGGAAGCGTGAAATCAGCTCATCGTTGGTGAAGGCATGGTTGCCGACGATGTTGATTTGTTGAATTTTGGCGGAAACCCCTTCCGTGAACACCAGTTTCAGGTCAACACGGTTACGCGGCAACGGCGTTACCACGGCTTTCACCGAGGCGCTGTATTTACCGACGCTGTAATAGAAGTCTTCCAGGCCTTTTTCAATACTGGAGATCGTGGTGCGGTCGAGCGCCTCGCCAACCCGGACGCCAGAGGCTTCCAGGTTCTGCTTGAGCATATCGTCCTTCACCGACTTGTTACCGGAGAAGGTGATGCTGGCTATGGTAGGGCGTTCCTTAACCTGAACGATCAAGGTATTACCATCGCGCAGTACGCGCACGTCCTCGAAGTTGCCAGTGGCAAACAAGGCACGGATGGTATTACTGATATCATCGTCAGTGACGGTATCGCCTACGCGAACCGGCATGTTGAGTAACGCCGCACCGACGGCGACCCGTTGCAGGCCTTCGAAATGAATATCTTTCACTACGAACCCGTCTGCACCGTATACGGTGGCGCTGCCAAACAGCAGCGACGCTATGAGCAACTTTTTCATCGCCATCGTTGTTATGCGTTCTTCCTAACCTATCCCCGCCCCTAAAGGCGAGAAAAATCATTGAAAAGTGCAAGACCCATTAACAGCACCAACACGATCGAACCAATGCGGTAGCTGTAGTCCTGTACTCGCTCGGAAACCGGCCCACCCTTCAGCTTTTCTATCGCCAGGAAGAGGAGATGCCCACCATCTAACACCGGTAATGGGAACAGGTTGATGATACCCAGGTTAACGCTAATCAACGCCAGGAACATCAGGTAATACACGAACCCTACCCCGGCTGACGCCCCTGCTCCCTGCGCAATGGATATCGGGCCGCTCAGGTTATTCAGCTTTACATCACCGGTTATTAACTTGCCCAGCATGCTGACCGTTAACCGCATCAGCTGCCAGGTTTTGTCCCCGGCCTGATACAACGCCGGGAACGGCCCATACTGGCGAATCGTTTTGTACTCATCCGGCAGCGGCAACACCTTCGGAATAATGCCGGCAAAACCCACGCTTTTCCCTTCGCCCACCGGTTTTGTATCCGGTATCAGCGTCAAAGACAAGGGGGCGCCGTTTCTTTCAACTTCTAAAACCAGCGGTTGCCCGGGGCCGTCGTGAATGCGCTTCACCAGCGTTTGCCAACGACCCAACAGCTGCCCATCGACTTTAACGATCCTGTCACCGGCTTGCAAACCCGCTTTTTGCGCCGCGGACCCGGTTTGCACTTCGGCAAGCACCGATTCGATTTGCGGGCCACGCGGAATAATGCCCAGTGAGACCACCGGATCCTGCTTGTCTGGTTCAAAGCTCCACTGGCGCAAATCCAGGGTTTTGTTCACCAACTGCGACGAACCAAACGGCGCGACACCCACCTCGGTTTGCGTATCGCCAATTTTGGTAACCAGCGCCAAACGAACTGATTCCCAGTCAGGCGTTTCGATACCGTCAACCGACTTTAGTTCCATTCCCGGCGAAATTTGCGCCTGAGCGGCAATGGATTGAGGAGATATTTCGCCAATCACCGGACGGAAACTGGGCACGCCGATGATAAACACCAGCCAGTAGGCAAGAATGGCAAAAACAAAGTTGGCTATCGGCCCGGCGCTGACGATGGCTGCGCGCTGCCAGACGGTTTTGTTGTTGAAGGCCTGATGACGCAGCTCCGGAGCGACCGTCTCGACGCGTTCGTCGAGCATTTTCACGTAGCCGCCCAGCGGGATCAGCGCGATGACGAATTCGGTACCGTGCCGGTCGGTGCGTTGCCACAGGGCGCGGCCGAAGCCGATGGAAAAGCGTTCAACGCGGACGCCGCAGCGTCGAGCCACCCAAAAGTGCCCGAACTCATGCACGGTGATCAACACACCGAGTGCAATAATAAACGCTACCAGGTTCCAGAGCACGCTGAACATCATCCCTTCACTCCCCGTCAACGACGGATTAAAACACTAACAGCATCAGGCAGGCAAATACAGGCACGGCCGCGGTCAAACTGTCGATACGATCCAGAACCCCGCCATGGCCAGGTATCAGATGACCGCTGTCCTTGATGCCCGCTTCGCGTTTGAACATGCTCTCGGTCAGATCGCCCAGAACCGATGCCAGCGCGGCAATGATTGAACAGACCAGCAAGGTGGCCGGTATCACGTTCAATGGCGCATAGCGGCCAAACAGCCATGAAATAACTGCCGAGGTCACCAGCCCACCGATCAACCCTTCCCAGGTTTTTCCGGGCGAGACCTTTGGTGCCAGCTTGTGCTTACCCAGCATTTTGCCGAATACGTAGGCACCTGAATCCGCTCCCCATACCAGTAGCATCACATACAGCAGCCACCAGGCACCGGTAAAATGATTTTGTTCATAGCCGAACTGGCGCAACGCCACCATGCCCCAGAAAAACGGCACGATGGTCAATACGCCAAACAGCAGCCGCAACGGGCGCGAATTACGCCACAGGGCGGCTGAGCCCGGATAGAACAGCACCAGCAGCAACGCCGCCAGCCACCAGCCCATCGACGCCCATAACGGCCCACCGACCTGCAACAGATGTACCGACTGGTGATAGGCAGGCACGCTGAGCATCATCAACGCCAGCAGGAACCCGCAGAGTATCGCTAACCAGATTCGTTGGGAACGGGAAGCAAAACCAGCCAACTGGCCCCACTCCCAGGCTGCTAACATGCATACAACCAGCGTTACCAGTGCAAATCCCACCGGCGGCAGCAAAAACAGCGCTGCGATAACGATCGGTATTAAAATCAGAGCAGTTATGAGGCGATACTTCAGCAAAAGTTCCCCCTAGGACGCATTGACGCCGATAGGTGTTGTTCCCCCGAAGCGACGCTCACGTTGTGCAAATGCATTCAGCGCACCTTCAAAGACAAGTTCATCAAAATCAGGCCAGAGTACATCAGTAAAGTAAAGCTCGGCGTAAGCTATTTGCCATAATAAAAAGTTGCTGATGCGGTGCTCGCCACCGGTACGGATCACCAGATCCACCGGGGTCAGTTCGCTCATGCAGACCTGCTCGCTCAGCAATTCTTCATTAATCTGGTCCGGGCGCAGTAAACCTTCCTGCACGCGTTCGGCCAGGCGCTTCACTCCCTGAATGATATCCCAACGGCCGCCATAGTTGGCAGCAATGTTGAGCGTAAGACCATCGTTATTTTCTGTCAGTTGCTCGGAGCGGCGGATCCGCTCCTGCAAACGTGCGCTGAAACGGCTGACATCGCCGATTACGCGCAACCTGACGTTATGTTTGTGCAGGCTTTTTACTTCGCTGTCCAGGGCTCGGACAAAAAGCTCCATTAACGCTGAGACTTCCTGTGCCGGACGATTCCAGTTCTCACTGCTGAAGGCATAAAGCGTGAGCGCATCCAAATGATGGCTGGCAGCAAAGCTAACGGCTCTACGCACCGATTTCACCCCTGCTTTATGACCGAAGACACGTAACTTGCCCTGACGTTTAGCCCAGCGTCCGTTGCCGTCCATAATGATGGCGACATGACGAGGCCCAAAGATGGACGGATTAGCCTCTTGTTGATTTTCGGACGACATAACGCGTACTTATTTCCTCAATAGAAACACAAAAGCTTTTCCGGAGCACAGGCCCTTGCGCGCAAAAAAAGCCGTGTGCCCGACACGGCTTTTCAGTCTGCACGTCCTGAGCATGCCGATGATATTCGGAATGCAAATGGCTTTTCGACCGCCAATCAGGCCTTTATTCAACGGCATAACCGTTGGCAGGTGGCGCAGACTATATCACCTCAGCGAGGCCTGAACAAACAGGCCACGGCGGTGCGCGCAATTTACGAACAAAATTGAACCGTATTGCCAATCAGGCGCGCAGTTGCCGCACCAGATCGGTGGCCACATCACGCGCCTGACGATCAATGTCTAAGACCGCGTCGACGCACGTCGGTTCCTGCAAAGCCAAACCTTCGACGACTTTTTGGTTAACCGTGGCAATATCGGTAAAGCGAATCTGCGTCTGCAAAAACGCCGCCACCGCCACTTCGTTGGCGGCATTGAGCGCGGTGGTCGCCGCCTGCCCGGCATCACAGGCAGCAATCGCCAGATGCAGGCAGGGATAACGTTCACGCTCGGGCTCGGCGAAGGTCAGCGCGCCAATGCGGCAGAAATCCAGGGCAGCGACGCCGGAATTGACCCGCTGTGGATACGCCATCGCATGGGCTATCGGCGTACGCATGTCCGGGGTTCCCAGTTGCGCCAGTACGCTGCCGTCGGCATAGCGTACCATCGAATGGATCACCGATTGCGGATGCAGAATCACTTCCATCTGTTCGGCTGAAGCATTGAACAGCCAGCGGGCTTCAATGTATTCCAGACCTTTATTCATCATGGTGGCGGAATCGACCGAGATCTTGCGTCCCATTGACCAGTTTGGATGGGCACAGGCCTGATCCGGCGTCACCGCGGCAAACTGCGCCAGCGGCAGGGTACGGAACGGGCCGCCAGAACCGGTCAACACGATGCGTGACACACCATGATCTTCTAATGAAGAGTACCCCAACTGTCGCTGGATGCTCTCAGGTAAACTCTGAAAAATGGCGTTATGTTCGCTATCGAGCGGCAATAACTGGCTGCGACTCTTGCGTACCGCATCCATAAACAGGCGACCGCAGGTGACCAGCGATTCCTTATTGGCCAACAATACCTGTTTGCCGGCGCGGATCGCCGCCAGCGTGGGCAGCAGCCCGGCAGCGCCGACAATGGCGGCAGTGACCTGATCGACGTCGTCCAGCGCCGCCAGTTCGCACGCTGCCTCCACGCCTGCCAACACGTCGGTTGCGACACCGTTTTCCGCCAGGATACGGCGCAATTCCCGCGCGGAGGCTTCATCGGCCATGGCGGCATATGCCGGGCGGAACTCCAGACACTGCTCTGCCATTACCGCCACATTGCGGCCGGCAACCAGCGCCTTGATGGCGAAACGTTCGGAATTTTCCCTGACAACGGCCAGCGTGCTGGTGCCGACAGAGCCGGTGGAACCAAGAATAGTCAGTTGCTTCATGAGTTCGCTCTGAATAACTGTCTGAGGAGATCGGAGGTGTTCCAGTGTGAAACCTTGTACACCCGTTGTCATGATCTTTCAGTACGATGTAACGGGATCTGCGCCACAAAAAACAAAGCGCCGCCTGGGCGACGCCTGTTTCTCGTGCAAGCCGATTAGAACTCCATCAGCTCTTTTTCTTTGTCTGCCAGAGCGGCATCGACCAGCTTGATATAAGCATCGGTCATTTTCTGAACATCGTCTTGCGCGCGACGTTCTTCGTCTTCGCTGATTTCCTTGTCTTTCAACAGCGCCTTGATCTTATCGTTGGCGTCACGGCGAACGTTACGCACCGACACACGGCCCTGCTCTGCTTCACCGCGTACCACCTTGATCAGATCCTTACGGCGTTCTTCGGTCAGTGCCGGCAGTGGCACACGAATGTCGGAACCGGCAGACGACGGGTTCAGGCCAAGGTCGGAAGACATGATGGCCTTTTCGACCGCCGGGCTCAGCGAGCGGTCAAACACGTTGATTTTCAGCGTACGGGAATCTTCCACGGTGATGCTGGCCAATTGGCGCAGCGGCGTGGCAGCGCCGTAATACTCCACCATGATACCGTCGAGAATGCTTGGCGAAGCGCGGCCGGTGCGGATTTTGCTGATTTGGTTTTTGAATGCTTCAACGCTTTTTTCCATGCGTGTGTCAGCATCTTTTCTGATGTCGTTAATCACGTTGCGAACCCTTGAAAGCTGGTTACTTGGCAGGCCATTTTCCCCCTGGGTATTCCATCGCACATCACCGCTGGCTGCAACGTTGATCCTGGCGCTTAACGCTCCAAGCGCCGAAGTCCCGTACTGCCGACAAGATGCGCGGTGAAATCCTTTGGGTAGGTAATTATAGCCCGTGAATTTTACTCAAGGGGAACAGACGGCGCGGCGCACCGTCACTCCCCGCTAAATCAGGTTGAACGGCAATTATTTGCCGATCAGCGTACCTTCGTTTTCGCCCATCACGACGCGGCGCAGCGCGCCCGGCTTGTTCATGTTGAACACGCGAATCGGCAGACCGTGATCGCGCGCCAGCGTAAAGGCGGCCAGATCCATCACTTTCAGTTCGCGTTCCAGCACGTCTTGATAGGTTAACTGTTCGTACAGCGTCGCATCCGGGTTTTTAACCGGATCTGCGGAGTATACACCATCTACTTTAGTCGCTTTCAACACCACGTCGGCTTCAATTTCGATCCCACGCAGGCAGGCAGCAGAGTCAGTGGTGAAAAACGGGTTGCCGGTACCGGCAGAGAAGATAACCACACGGTTATTACGCAGCAGGCTGATTGCCTCTGCCCAGCTGTAGTTGTCGCACACGCCGTTCAGCGGAATGGCGGACATCAGGCGGGCGTTCACATAGGCACGGTGCAGTGCATCACGCATAGCCAGGCCGTTCATCACGGTAGCCAGCATTCCCATGTGGTCGCCCACTACGCGGTTCATGCCGGCTTGCGCCAGGCCCGCGCCGCGGAACAGGTTGCCACCGCCAATAACTACGCCCACTTGAATTCCCAGTTCGACCAGCTCTTTTACTTCCTGAGCCATGCGATCCAAAACGCTAGCGTCGATACCAAATCCTTCTGCGCCTTGCAGGGCTTCGCCACTCAGTTTGAGCAGGATACGCTGATATACGGGTTTTGCATTGGTTGCCATGGTTATTCTGTCCTAAGCAGCAGTAATGGTATTGGAGGTTTCAGCCGATGAAATGCGCCTGCGCAGAGTATAACCCGGCAGGGCCGCCATCGGTGTAAATCTGGCTGGAGTAACACATACCCGACAGCATTTTTTATGAGGGGTATAAAATGGAACCGCCCGGAGGCGGTCCCATTAACAGGCATTAAGACTGTTTGCTCATTGCTGCAACTTCGGCAGCAAAGTCGGCTTCAACTTTCTCGATGCCTTCGCCCACTTCGAAGCGGATGAAGTTAATCACGTCAGCGTTGTGCTCTTTCAGCACCTGGCCAACGGTTTTGCTTGGTTCGATAACGAAAGGCTGACCGGTCAGAGAAACTTCGCCGGTGAATTTCTTCATGCGGCCTTCAACCATTTTCTCAGCGATTTCTTTCGGCTTGCCAGACTGCATCGCGATGTCCAGCTGAACCTGGTACTCTTTTTCTACCACGTCGGCAGACACGTCTTCAGGCTTGACGAATTCTGGCTTGCTGGCAGCAACGTGCATGGCAATTTGTTTAACCAGTTCTTCGTTAGCGCCTTTAGCGGCAACCAGAACACCGATACGCGCGCCGTGCAGGTAGCTGCCCAGCACGTCGCCTTCCAGAATGGAAACGCGACGAATATTGATGTTTTCACCGATTTTTGCCACCAGAGCAACGCGTTCTTCTTCGAACTGTGCCTTCAGGACTTCAACGTCGGTTACTTTGCCAGCAACGGCTGCATCCAGCACTTTGTCAGCAAATGCCTGGAAACCGGCATCTTTGGCAACGAAGTCGGTCTGGCAGTTAACTTCCAGGATCACGCCGAAGTTGCCTTCGATCTTGGTTTTGATCACGCCGTCAGCAGCCACGTTGCCTGCTTTTTTCGCCGCTTTGATCGCGCCAGACTTACGCATGTTTTCGATTGCCAGCTCGATGTCGCCGTTGGATTCAACCAGCGCTTTCTTACAATCCATCATGCCTGCGCCGGTACGCTCACGCAGTTCTTTTACCAGAGCAGCGGTAATATCAGCCATTTCTTTATTCCTCGGTTATCTCGCTCGGAGATTTACCCTTCGTCTTTCGCGTCACCGCGGCGTTGGCTGCCTTTTCTCACCTTGACCACCTGGCTCGCCAGGCGCCTGGAGATTCGTGCAGTCTCCGCTCTGCCGCAACCCGAAATCTTTTGGGCAGGGTTCTCATTTAGATAAGCAAAGGGGGCCTTTAAGGGGCCCCCCTAACCAACATATGTCAATACCTGGTTAATAAGGGCTCGAGTTCGAGCTTGCCTTATTATTCAGCTTCTACGAAGCTTTCTTCCGCCTGAACGGCCAGATCTTGAGAACGACCTTCACGGACGGCAGCAGCAACGGCGGTCAGGTACAGGTTAACTGCACGGATTGCGTCGTCGTTGCCTGGGATGATGAAGTCAACGCCGTCTGGATCGGAGTTGGTATCAACGATAGAGAATACCGGGATACCCAGGTTGTTGGCTTCTTTGATCGCGATGTGTTCGTGATCGGCATCGATAACGAACAGAGCGTCTGGCAGACCACCCATGTCCTTGATACCACCCAGAGAGTTTTCCAGCTTGTCCAGTTCACGAGTGCGCATCAGCGCTTCTTTCTTGGTCAGCTTGTCGAAGGTGCCGTCTTGAGACTGAGTTTCCAGATCTTTCAAACGTTTGATGGACTGACGAACGGTTTTCCAGTTAGTCAGCATGCCGCCCAACCAGCGATGGTTCACGAAGAACTGGTCGCAGTTGTTTGCAGCTTCTTTTACCGCTTCGCTTGCAGCGCGTTTGGTACCAACGAACAGGATCTTGCCTTTACGGGAAGAGATCTTGGTCAACTCAGCCAGAGCTTCGTTGAACATTGGTACGGTTTTTTCCAGGTTGATGATGTGAACCTTGTTACGAGCGCCGAAGATGAAAGGCTTCATTTTCGGGTTCCAGTAACGGGTTTGGTGACCGAAGTGTACACCAGCCTGGAGCATGTCGCGCATGGAAACAGTTGCCATGATTAAACCTCTATAGATTAGTTGGGGTTATGCCTCCACGTATCCCATAACGCCGACCCCAGCATGACGATGTCACCCGAGGCACCCCGGCGGATGTGCCGATACGTGTGTGTTATTTACACAATGTGAGTGCAGTTAAAGTATTTTCGGCCATATCTGTCGTCGTCACAAGAACGAACTCACCGATCGCCGGCGCGCTTTATACCATAAACCGGCCACACACTCCAACTTTTGTTGCATTATCGTCGCGTTGCGGCCTGGCCGCGCGCAAATGAAATTTGGCAGCCTATCGGCGGGCTGATACCATAAGAGACTGCTTCCTATTCTTATTGTTGTCGGCATTATCGACACTCCTGCGGACGAATTTCATGGCAATTTCTATCAAAACCCCTGATGACATCCAAAAAATGCGCGTGGCCGGCCGTCTGGCTGCCGAAGTGCTGGAAATCATCGAACCCCACGTCAAACCCGGTGTCACCACCGGCGAGCTGGATCGCATCTGCCACCAGTACATCACCGAAAAACAGCAGGCCATCTCTGCCTGCCTGGGCTATCACGGCTTCCCAAAATCGGTGTGCATTTCTGTCAACGAAGTGGTGTGCCACGGCATCCCAAGCGATGACAAGTCGCTGAAAGACGGCGATATCGTCAACATCGACGTTACCGTCATCAAAGACGGCTGGCATGGCGATACCTCTAAAATGTTCCTGGTGGGCAAACCGACCATTCTGGGTGAGCGTCTATGCCGCGTCACGCAGGAAAGCCTGTATCTGGCGTTGAAAATGGTCAAGCCGGGCATTCGCCTGCGCACGCTGGGCAAAGCCATCCAGCAATTCGTCGAAGCGGAAAAATTCTCCGTGGTGCGTGAATATTGCGGGCACGGTATCGGCGAAGTATTCCACGAAGAACCGCAGGTGTTGCATTACGACGCCGACGACGGTGGCGTGGTGCTGCAGGCCGGTATGGCGTTCACCATTGAACCGATGGTCAACGCCGGTGATTACCGTATCCGCACCATGAAAGATGGCTGGACGGTAAAAACCAAGGATCGCAGCTTGTCGGCGCAGTATGAGCATACTATTGTGGTCACTGATAACGGCTGCGAAATAATGACGTTGCGCAAGGATGACACCATCCCCAACATCATTACGCATGAGATGTAAGTGCGGCGTCAACGCACTGCGAATGCATGACAGGCCGGCTTACGCCGGCCTTTTTTATGGGCCATCAAATGTCAGATAACTTCCGTGAACAGACCGCCCCGGTAACCTCTCCGCAGGCCGCACCAATGCAACCTGACTACCCCAACGTCTACGGCGATGAGGAAATCAACTGCGCCGCATTAAAACAGCGGCTGGAACAGTTTCAGCTATGGCTGGCGGCGGCGTTTGACGCCGGTTCGAGCGCCGAAAGCCTGGTGGCGGCGCGCAGCGAGTTTATCGATCGCCTGTTGCGCCGGCTATGGACCTTCTACGGCTTCGACACGCTGACCGAAACCGCGCTGGTCGCGGTCGGCGGCTACGGCCGCGGTGAACTGCATCCCTTGTCGGACATTGATGTGCTGGTGCTGAGCCAGCAACGCCTCAACGACGGCCAGGCGGCACGCGTCGGCGAATTCATCACCCTGCTGTGGGATCTGAAACTGGAAGTCGGCCACAGCGTGCGTACGCTGGAAGAATGCCTGCTGGAAGGCCTGGCGGACTTGACCGTGGCCACCAATCTGATCGAATCGCGCATGATCTGCGGTGACGTCGCGCTGTTCCTGCAAATGCAGAAGCACATTTTCAGCGACGGTTTCTGGCCGTCGCCGCAATTCTTCCATGCAAAAATTGCCGAACAGCAGGAGCGCCACCAGCGCTATCACGGCACCAGCTACAATCTGGAACCCGACATCAAAAGCAGCCCCGGTGGCCTGCGGGATATCCACACCCTGCTGTGGGTCGCCCGCCGTCACTTCGGCGCCACCTCGCTTGACGAAATGGTCGGCTTCGGCTTTTTGACTCAGGCGGAACGCAACGAACTGAACGAATGCCAGAGCTTCCTGTGGCGCATTCGCTTCGCGCTGCACCTGATGTTGACGCGCTACGACAATCGGTTGTTGTTCGACCGCCAGCTCAGCGTGGCGCAACTGCTGCGTTACCAAGGCGAAGGCAACGAGCCGGTTGAACGCATGATGAAAGATTTCTACCGCATGACGCGTCGCGTCGGCGAACTCAATCACATGCTGCTGCAGCTGTTTGACGAGGCGATTCTGGCCCTGGACGCCACGGAAAAACCGCGACCGCTGAACGATGATTTCCAACTGCGCGGCGCCTTGATCGATCTGCGTGATGAAACGCTGTTTATCCGCCAGCCGGAAGCCATTATGCGGATGTTTTACCTGATGGTGCGTAACCGCGAGATCAAGGGCATCTATTCCACGACCGTGCGCCAGCTGCGCCATGCGCGCCGCCATCTTAAACAGCCGCTGTGTACCATTGCACAAGCGCGCGAACTGTTTATGGCGATCCTGCGCCATCCGGGCGCGGTATCGCGTGCGCTGGTGCCAATGCATCGCCACAGCGTGCTGTGGGCCTACATGCCGCAGTGGGGCAAAATCGTCGGCCAGATGCAGTTCGATCTGTTCCATGCCTATACCGTAGATGAACACACCATCCGCGTGCTGCAAAAGCTGGAAAGCTTTGCCGATGAAGAGACCCGCCCGCGCCACCCGCTGTGCGTCGAACTGTATCCGCGCCTGCCGCATCCGGAACTGTTGCTGATCGCCGCGTTGTTCCACGACATCGCCAAAGGGCGCGGCGGCGATCATTCGATACTCGGCGCGCAGGACGTGATCGAGTTCGCCGAACTGCACGGCCTGAACTCGCGCGAAACCCAACTGATTTCCTGGCTGGTGCGCTGCCACCTGCTGATGTCTGTCACCGCACAGCGCCGCGATATTCAGGACCCGACCGTCATTCAGCAATTCAGCGCCGAAGTGCAAAGCGAAACGCGGCTGCGTTATCTGGTGTGCCTGACGGTAGCCGATATCTGCGCCACCAATGAAACACTGTGGAACAGCTGGAAGCAGAGTCTGTTGCGCGAACTGTATTTCGCCACCGAAAAACAGCTGCGTCGCGGCATGCAAAACAGCCCGGATCTGCGTGAGCGCGTGCGCCACCACCGTTTGCAGGCGCTGGCTCTGCTGCGCATGGACAATATCGACGAGGAGGCGCTGCACCGCATCTGGAGCCGTTGCCGCGCCGATTATTTCCTGCGTCATTCGCCAAACCAGCTGGCCTGGCATGCCCGCCACCTGCTGGTGCATGACTCCACCCAGCCGCTGGTACTGGTCAGCCGGCAGGCGACGCGCGGCGGCACCGAGATCTTTATCTGGAGCCCGGACCGCCCTTACCTGTTTGCCGCCGTCGCCGGCGAAATGGATCGCCGCAATCTCAGCGTGCACGACGCCCAGATCTTCACCAATCGCGACGGTATGGCGATGGATACCTTTATCGTACTGGAGCCGGACGGCAGCCCACTGGCGCAGGATCGCCACGCGGCAATTCAGCAGGCGCTGCTGCAGGCCATTACCCTACGGGATTACCAGCCGCCGCGGGTGCGCCGCCCCTCGTCAAAACTGCGGCATTTCAGCGTGCCGACCGAAACCAGCTTCCTGCCAACCCACACCGATCGGCGTAGCTACCTCGAATTGACCGCGCTGGATCAGCCCGGTCTGCTGGCCCGGGTCGGCGAAGTGTTCGCCGATCTGGGGCTTTCACTGCACGGCGCGCGCATTTCCACCATCGGCGAACGGGTTGAAGACTTGTTTATCCTGGCGGACGGCGATCGGCGAGCCTTGAATGCCGAGACGCGCAGAAAGTTGGAACAACGGTTGACAGAGGCCCTCAATCCAAACGATAAAATGTGATATACCCATCATCTTGCAAACGGCAGCGTTGTTGGCTGCCCTTACTCACCCCAGTCACTTACTGACGTAAGTACTGGGGACTCGTGCGGCTGCCGCCTAACCGCCACTCGAAATCTTTTGGGTAAACAAGTAACCTTTAGCTAAACATTATCAGGACGAGAACAGAATGCAGCAATTACAGAACGTTATTGAAAGCGCCTTCGAACGCCGTGCAGACATCACGCCGGCAAACGTAGACAGCGTCACGCGCGAAGCGGTAAACCAGGTCATCGGCCTATTGGACAGCGGCGCGCTGCGCGTGGCCGAAAAGATCGACGGCCAGTGGGTCACGCATCAATGGCTGAAGAAAGCGGTGCTGCTCTCTTTCCGCATTAATGACAACATCGTGATGGACGGTGCCGAAACCCGCTATTACGACAAGGTGCCAATGAAGTTTGCCGACTACGACGAAGCGCGTTTCCAGCAAGAGGGCTTCCGCGTTGTGCCACCGGCCAGCGTACGCCAGGGCGCGTTTATCGCACGCAATACCGTATTGATGCCGTCCTATGTCAACATCGGTGCTTACGTTGACGAAGGCTCGATGGTCGATACCTGGGCTACCGTCGGCTCTTGCGCACAGATCGGTAAAAACGTTCACCTGTCCGGCGGCGTCGGCATCGGCGGCGTACTGGAACCGTTACAGGCCAACCCGACCATCATTGAAGACAACTGCTTCATCGGCGCACGCTCGGAAGTGGTCGAAGGCGTGATCGTCGAAGAAGGCTCGGTGATCTCCATGGGGGTTTACCTCGGCCAGAGCACCAAGATTTACGATCGCGAAACCGGCGAAGTGCATTACGGTCGCGTACCGGCCGGCTCGGTGGTGGTTTCCGGCAACCTGCCATCGAAAGACGGTTCCTACAGCCTGTACTGTGCGGTCATTGTGAAGAAAGTGGACGCCAAAACGCGCGGTAAAGTCGGTATTAATGAGTTATTACGCACTATCGACTAAACTTGAACGGCGGGTGATTCACCCGCTATTTTTTTGCCTTGATGCCAGTCACAGTCGCAGTACCGTCTTTTCACCATAATAAACCGTGAAATAAACACCATTAGAGGGGCGCTGTATGTACGATAACTTGAAAAGCTTGGGTATAAATCAACCGGAAGATGTCGATCGTTATAGCCTGCGACAGGAAGCCAATAACGATATTCTCAAGATTTATTTCCGCAAGGATAAAGGCGAGTTCTTCGCCAAGAGCGTGAAATTCAAATATCCACGTCAGCGCAAAACCGTGGTGGCGGACAACGCAGGACAGGGTTACAAGGAAATCCACGAGATCAACCCGAACCTGCGCTATGTGATCGACGAACTGGACCAGCTGTGCCAACGCGATCAGGTCGAAGTCGATCTGAAACGCAAGATCCTGGAAGATCTGCGTCATCTGGAAGGCGTGGTCTCGAACAAAATCGCCGAGATCGAATCCGATCTGGAGAAGTTGACCCGCGGTAAGTAAAAATTATAGCCCTCTGGTTATTCGAGGGCTAGTTTCACCAGCTATAACCGAGTGTTGGCAATGACGGTTAAATGATGCACCGTCGACGCTGACAAATTTACCCTTTCCTTTACATCAAAGCCGGTTAATCATATATCGCGTCACAACGTTATTTCCATGCCATAAACCACGCTCTGTTTTATGACCAGTACTCCACTGGCAATCGATATACCGTGCGATATTTCTTAGCGAAAAAACATACGCCAGTTAACGATAAAAATATCCGTTTTTTTTATATATTTTAATTAATCAGCCTATTATTTCCCATTCCTCTAGGTTATATATTTCACTCAATCAACTCACTGCTGAATATACATTGAAAGCAACTCTTATTTATGTCGCCACCTCGATGATAGCTATACATTATTTATGTGATAGAACCAAAAAAATAAAGAGCATGCAGCAGCTCAAGCCTGATCAAATTGGCCTTGTCCGCGGTGGAGATACCGATTCTGGCTATGAAGGCCGCGGTTATTCAGCGGTCACGAGTGATACAACACCGGGAGCAATTGCAGGTGGTTGCCGTTCAAGGTTTACCTGGTGGAGCAGCGGGTGTTGGAATAGGAGCTGGCGTGATTGAAGCGACTCGATTTTATAATATAAATTGTGGTGATAATAATTCAGGAACACTGAGTGGGAATTCGAGTCGCCACAGCGTTAATGGACAATGCCGCGGGTAATTCAAGTTCAGAATAAATTAAGGCGCGAATCATGGATTAACGCGCCTTTTTTATTATTTCAGCAACGTGCCCCAGTGCTCTACCCAAGGGCAGGACGCCACTTCCGGTTCCGGCTGTTCTATGGCGTCAATTTCCAGCATCTCGCCTATCCGGGTCGCGCCCTGCTCTTGCAACAGTGCATCAAACGCCCGACCGGCGCCACAGAAGTTATCGTAGCTGCTGTCACCGAGAGCGATCAGGCCATATTTCAGTTCCGGTTGAAAACCAACCTCATCGCGAATGGCAGCAAACAGCGGTGCGATGCTGTCCGGCAAATCGCCTTGTCCGGTCGTTGAGGTAATCACCAGCGCATAATGCTGGCGATAATACTGCCAGGCTTCGAGCGTGCCTTCTTCGAACAGCTTGACCTCGTGGCCCTGCTCGCCAAGGATAGTTTCCGCTTCTTCCGCTACCAGCAAAGCATTGCCATACACCGTTCCAACGAAAATACCGACCTGAGCCATCGCTCCAACTCCCTTCCTGAACTGTAAAAAATTACCGGCTATCCTGACCGCTCGCGGTTGGAAACTCAACCCCGGCAAGCTCGGGTAGCACAGATAGCCAGCCAAACTGTGACATTACCCGCTGCCAGGTGTCATCCCAGCGCGCGGAAATGCATAACGGCTGGCCGGTCACCGGGTGTGTGAATTGCAAATGGCTGGCGTGCAGCATCAGCCGCGAACTGCCAAAATGCTGTGCCATACCGCGATTTTGCCGCAGGTCACCGTGCTTGCTGTCGCCGATAATCGGATGGCGCAGGTGCGTCATATGGCGCCGCAACTGATGTTTACGCCCGGTTTCCGGCTGCAGCTCCATCAGACTGTAGCGTGCGCTGTCATAACGGCCAATCGCCACCGGCATTTCGACCTGTGCCAGCGGCCGATAATGCGTGACCGCCGGCTGCGGCTCCTTGTCCTGCTCGGCAAACTTATCGGCAATCTTGTCCCTTTCCTGGGTCAGTGGATAATCCAGCCGCGCGCCTTGCGTAACAAAACCACGCACCACCGCATGATAGGTTTTCTGCACCTGATGCTGCTCAAACTGCTGTGACAGCAGGTGGGCCACCTCGCTGGATAGAGCCATCAGCAACACGCCAGAGGTCGGGCGGTCGAGACGATGCACGGTGAACACGTGCTGGCCAATTTGATCGCGCACGGTTTGCATCACGAAGACCGTTTCACGGCTGTCGAGCCAGCTGCGGTGCACCAGCCAACCTGCCGGCTTGTTTACCGCTACCAGGTATTGATCCTGATAAAGAATTTCAAGCATTAGCCGGGCTCTTTATTCAGCGTATTGTCCAGACGCTGCAACAGCACCAGCAGCGGCAGACAGTTTGGCTGCTTGTCTTTCAGCGCTTCCTCGAAATACGGCGTAATGGCAAAGCGGGTCGGCAACGGCGCACCGGCGTCCAGCAACGCATACATCCGCGGCAACAGCACCCATTGCAGCCACTCTTCCGCCAACATGCTGTCGACGCAAAATGGCTCGGTGCTGCTGAACGCTTCAGGCGCAGGCGGCGACACCTGCCACAACGCCAAATCCCGCATGGATTGTTCTATCGCCTGCAAATCGTGGCGAACCTGATTTTGTATACTCATCTGCATTCCCGATCCGGTTAAACCATGGTAATCAGCGCGCTGGCTGAAAGGCGGCAGAGCATAGCATTTAACCTGTTATAGCCCAAATGCCAATGTCGAGCGTCGCCAGGGGAAATTTCATCTGGTGGCGTTCAGCGGCGCACGGCACAATAGATGCCCAAATACACCCACAAGATGAAACTCATGTCGCTTAACATCTCAACCAAACCTCACGCCACCCCAGGCAAGGCGATGCTGGCCTCGGTGACGGGCTACGCCATGGACGGCTTCGATCTGCTTATCCTGGGCTTTATGCTGCCGGTGATCTCCAGCGAACTGGGGCTGAGCTCATCAGAAGCTGGTTCACTGGTGACCTGGACACTGATTGGTGCGGTGCTGGGCGGAGTGATCTTCGGTCATCTGAGCGACCGCTTCGGCCGGATCCGCGTTTTGACCATCACCATCCTGATGTTTTCATTGTTCACCGGCTTGTGCGCGGTCGCGGTCGGTTACTGGGATCTGCTGGCTTATCGGACGCTGGCAGGCATCGGTCTGGGCGGCGAGTTCGGCATCGGCATGGCGCTGATCGCCGAAGCCTGGCCGGCAGAAAAACGCAATCGTGCATCGGCCTACGTCGGTATGGGCTGGCAACTCGGCGTGCTGGCTGCCGCCTTTCTCACGCCGCTGCTGCTAACGCATATCGGCTGGCGCGGCATGTTCCTCGTCGGTTTGCTGCCGGCGCTGGCGTCCTTCCTGATCCGTCGAACCATGGGCGAACCAGAAGAGTTTGCCCGTAACAAAAGCGACGACACGCCGCTCTCCTTTACCCAGCGACTCAGGCTGCTGTTCAGGGATCGCGCCACCGGTCGCGCCAGCATCGGTATTTTTATTCTTTGTTCGGTGCAAAACTTCGGTTATTACGGCCTGATGATATGGATGCCGACCTATCTGGCCAAAAACTTTGGCTTCTCGTTAACCAAATCCGGTATCTGGACCGCCGTTACGGTCATCGGTATGACCTTCGGTATCTGGCTGTTCGGCGTGCTGGCCGATCGCTTCGCGCGCTGGAAGATCTTTGTGGTTTACCAAATTGGCGCGGTGGTGATGGTGGTCTGTTACGCACAGCTCAGCGATCCGCTGTTGATGCTGTTCGCCGGTGCGGTGATGGGATTGTTTGTTAACGGCATGATCGGCGGCTATGGCGCATTGATTTCAGACATCTATCCAGTACAGGTGCGCGCCACCGCACAGAACATATTGTTCAACCTGGGGCGTGGCGTCGGCGGGCTTGGGCCTTTGGTGATTGGCGCGTTGGTGACGCAGGTCTCCTTCACCGCGGCCATCACACTGCTGGCAGTCATCTATCTGTTGGATATCTACGCCACACTGTGCCTGCTGCCGAAAAAGCACGGCAATGGCGATACCCTGGGGGCAATTGGCTGATCCGCAGGCCATGCCGGCCAACGGCATGGCGCCCGCTGAGCTATGACGGGCAAAAAATTGGGGGCACTGCGTTAACAGTGCCCCCGGTTCGTTTTATAGCTATCCCGCTACGCAGTGTGCTCCCTGCTCAATCCTTGAAAACTTTTCCTTCGGCCATCCTGACCAGACAATCCTTGCCGTATTCCTTTAAACGTCAGCCTGACGAGGTTCCGTGGTCTTCCTGACCCGCCGACCATCCTGTGCCGGTTCTCAATCTCCATCCTGGAGGTGTCCCTGGTTTCATGCCTGAAACATCCTGAGCATCATCCTGACGCCATCCCTGCCACTCTTCACTGAGTGCATCCACTTCTTCATCCTGAAGCCTGCATCATCCTGACGCATCCTGCTCCAACCATCATCCATCCGGTAGGCATAAGATCGCCTAATTCCATGCGGATCACAAGGGCTTGTAAAAGCATTACGTCAAAAATTGCGCCAAGAGTTATCTTAAGAGAAAGTTAACTATTTGATACACCTGGCAATAAATCAAATTTTGCGTTAACGCGATATGAAATTAAAAGCGATCTCGCACAACTCTTGTGAGAGATCTCTCACACGGCACGGCACGATTTAACCTCAGTCGCGCAATGTTGGCCGCAATGCATCCAAAAAATTGCCCAGACTGGCCGCCAACAAGGTACGCTTATCGCTGCCAAACTGTTCAAGCACCACGTTGCCGCTGACGTTGCACAGCGACACCACGGCCATCTCGGAGTCGGTAGTGGCTAAAAACAGCGTCGGCGACAGTTTCAGGCGCTTTTGCGTCACCAAATGGCCGATCAGGTTTTCCTGCAGGCGAATAAAGTCCTCGTCGCTCCATACCTGCAAAAGACAAAGCTGGTGCTCGCCGAACTGCGCGCTCATATCGCCAGCGAATTGCCGGGTATAAAAAGCGTGGATGTCCGGTTGCAAACGCAACGCCATTGCCGTTTCGACCTTTTCCAGCGTCGCGTCGGCAGGCGTGAACGGCTGCGGCAGCCACAACACCGCGTCCTCACGGTTTTCAACGATGCATGGCGAAGCAACGCCATACAGTTCGCAGCTTGCCGGCGCATGACCGCGCTCCTGCTGCCAAAGCGCCACATAGCGCTGGGTAAATTCACGCAGGGCGTGCGTTACTTGATGATCCATATTTCCTCTCGCATACGCTAAACTGGCTGCCATTGTACCTCGCTAACTTTAAGGTGACAGCAGATGTCCTCTCATCAAGATCATCAGGCATTATCGGGCCTGACGCTCGGCAAGCCGACGGCCTATCACGACCACTATGACGCGGCGCTGCTGCAACCGGTGCCACGCAGCATGAACCGTGAACCTCTGGGCCTGTATCCGGACAACCTGCCGTTCCACGGTGCAGACATCTGGACACTGTACGAACTCTCCTGGCTGAACAACAACGGTCTGCCGCAGGTTGCCGTGGGAGAAATCAGCCTCGATGCCGCCAGCGTGAACCTGATCGAGTCCAAAAGCTTTAAGCTGTACCTTAATAGCTTCAACCAGACGCGCTTTGCCGACTGGGAAACGGTGCGCAACACCCTGCAACGCGATCTGGCCGCCTGCGCGCAAGGCGGCATCGAGGTGGCACTCTACCCGCTGGATCGGCTGGAAGGTCAGCCTATCGCTGGTTTGCGCGGCGAATGCATCGATCGGCAGAACATCACCATCGACAACTATCAGTTCAACGCCGATTATCTGCAAAATGCCGCCGGCACGCAGACGGTAGAAGAAACGCTGGTCAGCCATCTGCTGAAGTCGAATTGCCTGATCACCAATCAGCCAGATTGGGGTTCGGTGCAGATCTGCTATCGTGGCCCGCAGATCGATCGCGAAGCATTGCTGCGCTATTTAGTGTCGTTCCGCCATCATAACGAGTTCCATGAACAATGCGTTGAACGTATCTTCAATGACATCATGCGTTTTTGCCAACCGCAGCAGCTGTCGGTCTATGCACGTTATACCCGCCGTGGCGGGCTGGACATCAATCCGTGGCGCAGCAATGGGCAATTTTCACCGTCACATGGCCGTCTGGCACGCCAATAATGCGAAGCGCTGCTCAACAACTGAGCTAACGGTAGCGTTACGTTGGTAAAAATCAGGGGACAGCGGTAAGGTTAAATAAGGACCAGCGCAGCAAAGCGCCCCTTGGCGTGCAAAGTGACAGCCTTACCGCCGTGTGCGAAAAGCCCATTTACAATAATCGATGCTGTTCTGCTGCCGTATGGATTACTACCGCCCCATATTGGGTGCAAAGGAGTTACCTTGATTACACATATCAGCCCACTTGGCTCGATGGATTTGTTGTCGCAGTTGGAAGTCGACATGCTGAAGCGCACTGCCAGCAGCGACCTGTATCGTTTGTTCCGCAACTGTTCGCTGGCGGTACTGAACTCCGGCAGCCAGACCGACAACAGCAAACAGCTGCTGTCGCGTTATGAAACCTTTGATATCAACGTACTGCGCCGCGAACGCGGGGTAAAACTGGAGCTGGTCAACCCGCCGGAGGAGGCCTTTGTCGACGGGCGCATCATTCGCTCGCTGCAAGCCAACCTGTTCGCCGTACTGCGCGATATCCTGTTTGTTCATGGTCAGTTGGTCAACGCCGGCCGCTTCCAGCATCTGAACCTGGAGAACTCCGCACATATCACCAACCTGGTGTTTTCCATTCTGCGCAACGCGCGCACGCTGCACCTCGACGAAGATCCAAACATGGTGGTGTGCTGGGGCGGCCACTCGATCAACCCGACCGAATACCTGTATGCGCGCAAGGTCGGTAGCGAGCTAGGTCTGCGTGAACTGAATATCTGCACCGGCTGCGGGCCGGGTGCCATGGAAGCGCCAATGAAAGGTGCAGCGGTCGGACACGCCCAGCAACGCTACCGCAACAGTCGTTTCATCGGTATGACCGAACCGTCGATCATTGCCGCCGAACCGCCTAACCCGCTGGTGAACGAACTGGTCATCATGCCGGATATCGAAAAACGTCTGGAAGCCTTTGTGCGTATCGCGCACGGCATCATCATTTTCCCAGGTGGCGTCGGTACGGCAGAAGAGTTGCTGTATCTGCTGGGTATACTGATGAATCCGGAAAACAGCGACCAGGTACTGCCGCTGATCCTCACCGGGCCGAAAGAAAGCGCCGATTACTTCCGCGTACTGGACGAGTTCATCATGAATACCCTGGGCGATGAAGCACGCCGCCACTACACCATTATCATTGACGATCCGGCCGAAGTGGCGCGCCAGATGAAACTGGCAATGCCGCTGGTGAAGGAAAACCGCCGTAATACCGGTGATGCCTACAGCTTTAACTGGTCAATGCGCATCGCCCCCGATCTGCAATTGCCGTTTGAGCCGACCCATGAAAACATGGCCAATCTCAACCTGTCGCCGGAGCAGCCGCCAGAAGAACTGGCTGCCGCCCTGCGCCGTGCGTTCTCCGGCATCGTCGCCGGCAACGTAAAAGAAAATGGCATTCACGCCATCGAGCAGTTTGGTCCTTACAAACTGCACGGCGATCGGCAGATGATGAAACAGATGGACAGCCTGCTACAAGGGTTTGTCGCCCAGCATCGCATGAAGCTGCCGGGCAGCGCCTACGTGCCCTGCTACGAAATCATTGCCTGATCCCCCTCCCCTGGGCGGCGCGAGCCGCCCACTTTAATTAGTGTAAATGTCATGCCCATATCCTTGCTTATTGTCGACGCGCTAAACCTGATCCGCCGCATCCATGCGGTACAGGGATCGCCATGCGTCGATGCCTGTCGCCACGCCTTGCGCCAGTTGATTCAGCACAGCAGCCCGAGCCACGCGGTGGCGGTGTTTGATGAGGACGATCGCAGTGACAGCTGGCGGCATCAGTTATTACCGGACTATAAGGCCGGGCGCTCGCCAATGCCGGAAAACCTGCAACAGGAAATGCCACAGCTGCGTCAGGCGTTCGAAGCCCTCGGCGTAGCCTGCTGGCATTCAGCGGGTAATGAGGCTGACGATCTGGCCGCTACGCTGGCGGTAAAAGTTGCGGCCGGCGGCCATCAGGTCACCATCGTCTCCACCGACAAAGGCTATTGCCAACTGCTGTCGCCCAAGGTGCAGATCCGCGATTACTTCCAAAAACGCTGGCTGGATATGCCGTTTGTGCAGCAGGAGTTCGGCGTGTTGCCGCAGCAGTTGGCGGATTACTGGGGATTGGCGGGGATTGGCAGCAGCAAAATACCGGGCGTCGCCGGCATCGGACCTAAAACGGCGGTGCAATTGCTGCAACAGGCGGGGAGTCTGGATGGCGTGTACCAACAGCTGGCGGCCATCCCGGAAAAATGGCGCAGCAAACTGGAACAACATCGCGAGATGGCTTACGTGTGCAAGCAAATCGCCACCCTGCGCACCGATCTACAGCTTAACGGCAACCTGCAACAGTTGCGACTGCCCGAACGCTGACCGGCATTCCTCCTGAAGGCGGCGGAGGGATTAGCGCGTCATGGTGGGCTGATTGGCGGGCAGCCGACAGCGCGCCCCCCGCCAACCCGGGGATTAACGTTCGTCGCGACGACCAGGGATCGCCGACCACATACGACGCACATGCACCGTCACTTCCTCACGATCGTGATACAACTGCTTGGCATGCACTTCAGCGCTGATATCCGCTGCCGCAAGCGCTTCACGGATGCTCTGCAAATTCTGCGAAACCTCTTCGTAACGCTTTTTCATTGGCAGTTTCAGGTTGAAGATTGCTTCGCGGCACCAGCCTTTGACCAGCCACTGGATCATTAAACTGGTCACCTTGGCCGGTTTCTCCACCATGTCGCACACCAGCCAGTATACCTTGCTGCTGGTAGGCTCGAAGCGGAAGCCATCGGCACGGTGGTGGGTCACCTGACCGGTATCCATCAGGCTTGGCGCCATCGGGCCATTATCCACCGCATGCACCATCATGCTGCGCTTCACCAACTGATAGGTCCAACCGCCAGGGCAGGCGCCCAGATCGACCGCATGCATACCGCTGGCCAACCGTTCGTCCCACTCATCGGCGGGAATGAAGACGTGAAAGGCCTCTTCCAGCTTCAGCGTAGAACGGCTCGGCGCATCGGACGGGAACTTCAGCCGTGGAATGCCCATATAAAACGGCGAGTTGTTATTGCTGTAGGAATAGCCGACGTAGCAACAGCCCGGCGCAATAAAGAATACGTGCACCACCGGCCGCGTTGGGTTCTCACGCGCCATCAGCACCTTTTGTTCGCGCATCGCGGCGCGCAGCGGCACCGTCAATTTACGGCAGAACTTCATCAACTCTTTACTTTCGTTGGTATCCGCCACCTCAACCCGCAGCTCGCCACCGCGATCGACCACGCCCATCAGCATACCGACAATCGGTGAAACCCGATCTTCAGGCGGCAGATCGCGCAGCAGTTCGCCAACCACCACCAGCTGACGGGCAAAAATCAGCTCGCGGAATGGGATTTCTTTTGCCAGACGGTCAGCGTCGTCCGGTTGATAGCACTCAAACAGTACATAGCCGCTGTTTTCCTTCACCCGCGCAAAACCAAAAATCTCCAGTTGCGCGGCTTTGTCGGTAATTTCCGCCGCACACTCTTTTTCAAAGCCGGGACGGCAGTACAACGCAATCTTATTCATGGCGCTCGGCCTTTTTCCCCAGACGCAACGCGCCAATCAACATCAATGCCCAACCGATCAGGAAGCACACGCCGCCAACCGGCGTGATATACACCCAGACCTTCAGGTGCGACAGCGCCAGACAATACAGGCTGCCGCTGAACAACACGGTGCCGAGCGCCAACAGCGCTCCGCTCCAGTAAAACCACAGGCTGACGCGACGTTGCATCGCCACCGCCAGCGCCAGGATCGCCAACGTATGGAACCCCTGGTAATCAAGACCGGTACGGATCCACGCCATTTCATTGGCGCCGAGGGTACCCGTCAGTACGTGTGCGCCAAACGCCCCCAGGGCGACAAACACAAAGCCGCTGATGGCGGCGAAAATCAGCATTGAACGACTTGTCATCGTTATTTACCTTTATTAAAGAAACCAGCCGCCGTCAGGCCGCGGCCAATTTATTGTTCATAGCGAAAGCGGAACTTTTCCTGTTCGCTGGCTGCTCGCGCCAGTATCCATTGGCGAAAGGCGGCTATTTTACCCAGTTCTGCCTGGCTGTCATGACATACCAGATAAAAAGCATTTTTGCTGACCAGCACATCATTAAACGGACAGACCAGACGGCCGGCTTCAATCTCGCTTTGCGCCATCACGTTATTGACCAACGCAACGCCTTGCCCATGCACCGCCGCCTGTACCACCATGGCGCTGTGGCTGAAGATCGGGCCTTGCTGCACATTAATGTGCTGTAAGCCCAACTGGCGGGTATAGGCCAGCCAGTCGCGGCGTGAAGTATCATGCAGGAGCGTATGATAAGCCAGATCGTCCGGTGATTTTAATGCATGATCGCCGGTCAACAGGCTGGGTGAACACACCGGCAGTAAATATTCGGCATATAAACGCTCGGCGCGCAGGCCTGGCCAGTTGCCGCGCCCATAGAAAATAGCCACATCCACATCGTCGGCCAGCTTGTCCTCTTCACGGTCCACCGCCTGAATGCGTACGTCGATGCCCGGATAAGCTGAGTTAAAGCCGGACAGGCGCGGTACCAGCCACTGAATGGCAAAACTGGGCGGCAAACTGACGGTCAGCGCCCCTTTGGCGCTGCGTGCCTGCAGCTTGCGCGTCGCCTCATTGATCGACGAGAAAATCTCCTTGATATCCAGATAGTAACTTTGCCCTTCTTCGGTCAGCAACAGCGAACGGTTGCGGCGCCGAAACAGTTTCAGGCCAAGGAAGTCCTCCAGCGACTTGATCTGGTGGCTTACCGCGGCCTGGGTCACGAACAGCTCTTCTGCCGCTTTGGTAAAACTCAGGTGCCGTGCTGCCGCATCAAACACCCGCAGCGCATTAAGAGGAGGTAAACGTTTAGACATGAATTAGCTACTTTTGTGTAACAACTTCCGAGTGACTCAGCCAGGAAAGCGGGCTGCGTTGAACGGCAGGTTTCAGGCTCGTTTCCGTGAACCAATGCCATTAGTTTTTTTAATCCGAGGCATTATAATTTGTCCGTTGAGCATGCGCCAGCAAATACCTATAGTGGCGGCACTTCCCGGGCCGGAACGAAAAGGAATTGGGTGTCGAGGACGCCGATGAACTTTTGGCTTGTGGTTGTGATGTTGTGTTTGCAAATTGTCCGGCAATCCGGACGTGGTAGCTAAGCTACTGTTTTTTCACTTCCTGTACATTTACCCTGTCTGTCCATAGTGATTTTATGCAGCACCGCAAACGTTGCGGTGCTTTTTTTTATCTGGCGTTTACTGATCGCTTTCTGCCAGTTCCTTCACTTCTGCGCGGTTAATCTGCTGTTCCACGCCGTTGGCATCTTTGTAACTGATCATCCCGGTGTCATCATCAACCTGTGGTTTTCCATCAGCAACAATGGTTCGTCCATCATTGGTATGCATCACATAATTACTGGAACAGGCTGCCAGCGTGAATGTAAGCATCAGGGCAGAGATTACTGCGGCTGTTTTCTTCATTGTGGACTCCTTGTAGATAAAAATGCTGAAAAAAACCTTTTAAATTAGTAAAGGAAAGGTTTCATATGCCACTAAACAGCATAACAAACTCACTGAAGAATGCCAGACAAGCGCGGCAATTGAACGGCATAACTTGTTACTTTCGGAAAAATAGGACAGGATCGTTGCTTGTCCCAGCCAGTGATAGCTTGTATGACGTCGTTTAACCCTTCACTTTTCCGCAGCCAGTTTCCTGCCCTTGCGCAGGCCGGCATTTATCTGGACAGCGCCGCTACCGCGTTGAAGCCGCTGCCGGTTATTGCCGCGACCCAGCAATTTTACGGCAATGACGCCGCCACCGTGCACCGCAGCCAGCATCGAGCAGCGCAGGATCTGACCGCCCGCTTCGAGCAGGCGCGCCAGCAAGTGGCAGGGCTTCTCAACGCGCCGAGCGCGGATGACATCGTCTGGACGCGCGGCACGACCGAAGCGATCAATCTGGTTGCGCAAAGCTACGCCCGCCCACGTTTGCAGCCCGGTGACAACATCATCGTCAGCGAAGCCGAACACCACGCCAATCTGATCCCCTGGCTGATGGTGGCACAGCAGAGCGGTGCACAGGTGGTGAAGCTGCCGTTGGGCGCCGACTATTTGCCCGATCTGAGCAAGCTTCCCCTATTGCTGAACGAAAACACCCGTCTGCTGGCGCTGGGGCAAATGTCCAACGTCACCGGCGGCTGCCCGGATTTGTCACTGGCCATTCGCCTGGCACACGCGGCCGGGGCAAAAGTGATGATCGACGGCGCTCAGGGTATCGTGCATTGCCCGGCCGACGTTCAGGCGCTGGATATCGACTTTTATGCCTTTTCCGGCCATAAACTGTATGGCCCGACCGGCATCGGCGTGCTGTATGGTAAAAGTGAACTGTTGGCGGAAATGGCGCCATGGCAAGGCGGCGGTAAAATGCTGACCGACGTGTCGTTCGACGGTTTTACACCGCAAAAGCCCCCTCATCGCTTTGAAGCCGGCACGCCGAATATCGCCGGCGTGCTGGGGCTGTCCGCCGCGCTAAGCTGGCTGGAAAGCCAAAGCAGAGATCTGGCCGAACTCTACAGCCGAGAACTGGCGGCCAGCGCCGAACGGCGGCTGGCGCAGCTGCCGGGGTTTCGCAGTTTCCGCTGTTCGGATGCCAGCCTGCTGGCGTTTGACATCGCCAATCTGCATCACAGCGACATCGTCACCCTGCTGGCGGAACAGGGGATCGCGCTGCGCGCCGGTCAGCATTGCGCACAGCCATTAATGGCGGCGCTCGGCGTCAGTGGCACCCTGCGCGCTTCATTTGCACCGTACAATACACCACAGGACGTCGACGCGCTGGTCAACGCGCTGACCAACGCCATCGATCTGCTGGCGGATTAATCGCTTATGACATACGGAGACAGCATGCTTGCCCCTCATCCCTTTGGCCATGACATCAGTGCGCAAACGCTGATCGACACCTTCACCGCGTTCAAGCAGTGGGAAGACCGCTATCGACAGTTGGTGTTGCTGGCAAAACAGTTACCGCCGCTGCCGCAGGACTTACGCGGTGCAGAACAGGAACTGAGCGGCTGTGAGAACCGGGTGTGGCTTGGCCATCAGTTACTGGCAGACGGCACGCTGCACTTTTATGGCGACAGCGAAGGCCGTATTGTGCGCGGCCTGCTGGCAGTGTTACTCACCGCAGTGGAAGGCAAAACGCCCGCGCAGATCCTGGCGAGCGATCCGCTGGCATTGTTCGAACAACTTGGGCTGCGCGCCCAGCTCAGCGCAACCCGCGCCAGCGGCCTGGCTGCACTGGCCACCGCTGTCAAAGAGATTGCCGCGCGTTATGCCTGACGCGCAGCCTTGGCCAGCATTTTCTTCAGGGCGTGAGATACCGCCACAAAGCCAAAGGTAGCGGTGACCATGGTCGCCGCACCGAAACCGGCGCTGCAATCCATGCGCTTGGGTCCCTCAGCGGTACTGCGCGAGGCGCACACCGTGCCATCCGGCTGCGGATAAACCAGCGGTTCACTGGAAAATACGCAGTCGATCCCCAGCTTACCCTTGCTGTTTTTCACCACCTTGAAGTCGTTCTTCAGGCGTTCACGCAGCTTGGCCGCCAGCGGATCCTGAATGGTCTTCGCCAGATCGGCCACCGCGATCTGCGTCGGATCGATCTGCCCACCCGCGCCGCCGGTGGTCACCACCGGGATCTTGTAGCGCCGGCAATAGGCCAGCAACGCCGCTTTGGGTCGCACGCTGTCGATAGCGTCAATAACATAGCTGAAATTGTTCGTCAGCAGTTCAGCCACATTGTCCGGCGTAATAAAGTCATCGATGCAGGTCACCCGGCATTCTGGGTTGATCGCCAGAATACGTTCCGCCATCACCTCGGTTTTTGATTGGCCGACGTGCTGTTTCAGCGCATGGATCTGGCGGTTGGTATTGGTCACGCACACATCATCCATATCGATCAGGGTAATGGCGCCAATCCCGGTGCGCGCCAGCGCTTCCGCCGCCCACGATCCCACACCGCCGATGCCAATCACGCAGACGTGCGCCTGGGCAAACAACGCCAGCGCCTGCTGGCCATACAAACGCGCCGTACCGCCAAAACGTTGCAGATAGGCTTCTGAATAAGGTGTGGTGCTCATAACGCTTTATTTACCTTGGGCCGCTCGCCGGGCTAACGGCGAAGGCTGTTGATTATGCAAATGACAAGGGCCGGAAAATCCGGCCCTTGCGGGTCTGGAACGCGCTGCGTCGCGCTTTAACGGGTTACCAGCAGCGAGCCGCTCTGATTGGCTTTTGGCTGGTAGGCGCTGAACAACGGCGCGCTGTTATTGCCGCCCTTCAACACCCAAACGCGACCATAGTGGTTGTAGTAGCCCGCCGAATGGCCGGCTTCCGGGCCGATCCCCTGGTACATGTCAAAGTGCTGACCTTTGATGGCACCGCCAACGTCCAACGCCACCATCAGGCGCATCTCGTATTTTCCCGTGAATTTACCCTTGTTGTCCAGTAAAGGCACTTCCGCCAGCAGCGTGGTGCCGGCAGGAATTAACGAACGGTCGGAGGCCACCGAGGCTTTGGCGATCAGCGGCACCGCGCTGGCGCCCTTCACCGGCGCGAAGGACTCAGGGCGGAAGAACACGAACGACGGGTTCTGTTCCAGCAGTTCGCGCACTTCCGCTTCGCTATGGCTGTCAGCCCATTGGCGGATCGCCTGCATCGACATGTCCGGCTTGGCCACTTCGCCACGGTCGATCAGCACCTTGCCGATGCTGCGGTAAGCGTGGCCGTTCTTGCCGCCATAGCCAAAGAACACCAGGGGCTGGCCGTTACCGAAGTCGACATAACCGCTGCCCTGCACTTCCATCATAAAGTTGTCCATCAGGGAGTTGGTATAGGCAATGATATAGCGGTCATCAAGCGCGCCACTGTAGATACCGGCGCGATCCGGCAGGCGGCCGCGGCCTTTTGGCGGCATACGATAAAGCGGGTAGCGGAACTCGCCCTGTTGGGTGTAGCGCGCCTGCAATACCGGGGTATAGTAGCCGGTAAACTGAACGTTGCCGTAGTTGTCTACCCCTTCCATCTGGTAGGCATTCAAACCGAACTGGCTCAGCTGGCGCGTATCGGCACCGGAGGCCATCCAGCTCCGCACCGCCTGATAGGTACTGTTGTTGCGATTGAATAATGACGGCGACGCGTACTGAATTTCCATCAATTGATCTGAATAATCTTTGGCATTGACCGGTACGCCGCGGGCATTGGGCTGATTAACCAACTCCAGCGATTGCTCCAGCCGCCCATCCTTATATTGCTGACCGCGATCGGTCGGCTTTGACGAACAGCCTGCCAGCACCGCTACTACCGTCACCACTAACCCGCCCAGCAGGTATTTGCCCCAACGTCCTTTCATCGCGCACTCTCTTAGACAGATATAATTTGTCCCAACATATCTCGAAAGATAAGGGATATGACGGCAAAACGATAACAAACGGCCATGGATAAAGGAATCGCCTGCCAACAAAAAAGTCGCCACCGGCAGGTTGCTAAAAAATCGGCAGATTGCGGGTAAAATCAGCAATAAAATGGCTTTCATTCAATTATCTGCAAAAAGGGGTTGCATCATAAATCATGGAGAGTATAGTGCGCTTCCATCGGACGCGGGGTGGAGCAGCCTGGTAGCTCGTCGGGCTCATAACCCGAAGGTCGTCGGTTCAAATCCGGCCCCCGCAACCAACCGATACCGTACCAGCGGTATCAGATAACAGGGTTGGCTTCGATAAGGCAGTAGACGGACGCGGGGTGGAGCAGCCTGGTAGCTCGTCGGGCTCATAACCCGAAGGTCGTCGGTTCAAATCCGGCCCCCGCAACCAACTGATATCATACCGTGATATCCATGCCAGACAGTAATGCATCAAGACGGACGCGGGGTGGAGCAGCCTGGTAGCTCGTCGGGCTCATAACCCGAAGGTCGTCGGTTCAAATCCGGCCCCCGCAACCAATTTGATGACCATAATCAAGCACCTTAACGGGTGTTTTTTTATGTCTGGAATTCCCCTCCCCAGGCGTTAATCACGCCGGACCACGCAGCCCGGCGCGCGCACTCAACGCCTGGCCAGCGCACCACCGTTGGCAAAGTAAGCCTTGATACCCGCCAGAATCGACTCGGCCACCTGCTGTTGAAAACGGCTGGTTCGCAGCTTGCGTTCTTCTTCAACGTTGCTGATAAAAGCCGTCTCGACCAGAATCGACGGGATGTCAGGCGCCTTTAATACCGCAAAACCGGCCTGATCGACTCGGTTCTTGTGCAGCCGGTTGATTTTCCCCATGCGGTTCAGCACTTCTTTGCCAAACTTCAGGCTGTCGTTAATGGTCGCGGTTTGCAGCAAATCGAACATGGTGTGGTCGAGATAGCGGTCGCCGCTTTTGCTGACGCCGCCAATTTGATCTGATTCGTTCTGCGTCTGCGCCAGAAACTTCGCTGCGGCGCTGGTCGCCCCTTTGGTCGACAACGCAAACACCGAGGAGCCGCGGGCGGCCCGGCTGGTAAACGCATCGGCATGAATGGAAACGAACAGATCGGCGCGTTGCTTGCGTGCTTTGGCCACCCTCACCTTCAGCGGGATAAACACGTCTTCATTACGCGTCATAAACACTTTCATGTTGGGTTCACGCTTGATCATGGTGCTTAAACGGCGGGCAATTTGCAGCACGATGTCTTTCTCGCGCGTTTTGTATTTGCCGATAGCGCCGGGATCCTCACCGCCGTGGCCCGGATCGAGCATAATGACAATTGGCCGATCGCGCCCGGCCTTGCCGGCCTGCGGCGCCTGAGTTGGTGCCGGCAACGTCCGTTCCAAATCCCCTTTATTGTAATCTTCCAGCAATGCCAATAGCGGATCATACTCTTCGCCGGACGACGATTTGGACGGATACAAGTCCAGCACCAGTCGGTTACGGTATTCCGCCACCGGCGACAGGGTAAACATGTGCGGGCTGACGCTTCGCTTTAATTCCAGCACCAGGCGCACGGTATTCTTGTCAAACTGGCCGACGCGTGCCTGTTTCAGATAAGGATCGGCAGTCTGTACCTGGCCGGCGATGCCCTTGAGGATACTATTGAGATGCACGCCTTCGATATCCACCACGATACGATCGGGGTTGGTCAAGGCAAACTGCTTGTACTTCAGTTCCTCGTTGGATTCGAGCGTCACGCGGGTATAGGTAGAGGAAGGCCAGACGCGCACCGCAATCACGTGCGACGAGGCGGCAAAACCGACGCGGCTCACGCTCAGCAACCAGGTTGCGGCAACCCCCTGCAACAGACGACGGCGACCCAGATTGTGATTAGCGTTTGACATGCGGCTCCAGCAAAAAAATCAGCTTAAAAAAGCACCATAAAGTGAGAATGGCAAAAACTTTAACGAATCCATCCAGCGCTGTCACCAGAAAATCCTTTTATGTTTTGTCAATTTATTAACGATTTAGCGGTGTTAGCGCCAAAAAACCAATAAATTCCCACTTGCCATCAGCGCAAAAAAAGAATAAAAATACAAAAATACCGTATAAATATGCAAAAAGAGGTTTGACCGTGAAGGAACGTAGTACAGAGCTGGTTCAAGGATTCCGTCACTCAGTCCCTTATATCAATGCTCACCGCGGCAAGACTTTTGTGGTCATGCTGGGGGGAGAAGCCATTGAGCATGAGAATTTCTCCAACATCGTCAACGATATCGGCCTATTGCATAGTCTGGGCATCCGGCTGGTGGTGGTCTACGGCGCGCGGCCGCAGATTGACGGCAACCTGGCGTTGCATAACCTGGAGCCAATTTATCATAAGCATACTCGCGTCACCGATGCGCCGACGCTGGAGCTGGTCAAACAGGCCGCCGGTTTGTTGCAACTGGACATCACTGCCCGGCTGTCGATGAGTCTGAACAACACGCCGCTGCAAGGCGCACATATCAACGTGGTCAGCGGTAACTTTATCATTGCCCAACCGCTTGGCATCGATGACGGCGTGGATTATTGCCACAGCGGCCGCATTCGCCGCATTGACGAAGAGGCGATCCATCGCCAGCTCGACAGCAACGCCATCGTGCTGATCGGCCCGGTTGCCGTTTCCGTTACCGGTGAAAGCTTTAATCTAACGTCGGAAGAGGTTGCCACCCAGTTGGCGATCAAGCTCAAGGCGGAAAAAATGATTGGCTTCTGCTCGTCCCAAGGGGTTAACGACGAGGAAGGCAATATCATTTCCGAACTGTTCCCCAATGACGCACAAAAGCGTATTGAGGAGCTGGAACAGAGCGGTGATTACCATTCGGGCACCGTACGTTTCCTGCGCGGCGCGGTGAAAGCCTGCCGCAGCGGCGTACGGCGCAGCCACCTGATCAGCTATCAGGAAGACGGCGCGTTAGTGCAAGAGCTGTTCTCACGTGATGGTATCGGTACACAGATCGTGATGGAAAGCGCCGAACAGGTGCGGCGCGCCACCATCAACGATATTGGCGGTATTCTCGAGCTGATTCGCCCGCTGGAACAGCAAGGCATTCTGGTGCGCCGCTCGCGTGAGCAACTGGAAATGGAAATCGACAAGTTCACCATCATCGAACGCGATAACCTGACCATCGCCTGTGCCGCGCTATACCCATTCCCGGATGAGAAAATCGGTGAAATGGCCTGCGTGGCTGTGCATCCGGACTACCGCAGTTCATCGCGCGGCGAAATGCTGCTGCAAAGAGTGGAAACGCAGGCGCGCCAGATGGGGCTGAAAAAACTGTTCGTACTGACCACGCGCAGCATTCACTGGTTCCAGGAGCGGGGTTTCACTCCGGCGGACGTCGAGGTGCTGCCAATGCAGAAACAGGCGCTGTATAACTACCAGCGCCGTTCGAAGATCCTACTGGCCGACCTATAGCCCACCACCGACCTTAGCCCAGCGGTGTCTCACTGGGCTGAGCTACCATCACCAACCGCTCCGCCAGCCCGCTGCGCCGCTGGGTTGGCGTGCGGATGGCGCTGTTGAGCACCTTTTCACTTGCATACAGCGACAGCTGCCGACGCGCGCGGGTAATGGCGGTATACACCAGTTCACGCGTCAACACCGGCAGAAAGTGGTTGGGCAGTACCAGCACCGTATGGTCAAACTCTGAACCCTGAGACTTGTGCACCGTCATGGCAAAGGCGGTTTCATGAGCCGGCAAACGACTGGGTTGTACCGATTTGATATTGCCGTCCGGCAATTGGAAATGCACACGCAGTTCGCCGTTTTCCCCCGGCAGCGCAATGCCGATATCACCGTTAAACAGCCCCAACGCACTGTCGTTACGGCCAATCATCACCGGTCGACCACGATACCAGCGCCCGGCGGAAGCCAGGTTGCGACGAATCAGCCCCGCACGTTGCAACCCGCTTTCAATCCGCTCGTTCAGTCCGGCAACGCCAAAGGGTCCTTCCCGCAGCGCGCACAGCACCTGGAAGCGGCCAAATGCCGCCAGGATCTCGACCGCCGGCGCTCCGGCGGCGACCCGCTGGAGATAGTCGCGATAACCGGCCACACAGGCATCCAGCAACGCCTGATAATCCTCGGTTTCCACCAGCGGATAACCGGCAACGTCGCTAAAACTGCCGTTGAGCGCGGCCCAGGCTCGTTTGTTGTCGCCGGCATTCACCGCCATCGCCAGTTGACCAATGCCGGAATCGGCGTCAAAACGGTAACTCTTGCGCAGCAAACACAGGCTATCGCGTACCGCTGCGTCACCCTGCGCGCTCTGACCGCTCAATGCACAGCCCGTCAATTGTGCCAATTGTGCAGCGCGAGCGTCGCTATAGCCTTGCTCGGCAAAACGGCAGATATCTCCCAGCACCGCGCCTGCTTCCACCGAGGCCAGTTGATCGCGATCGCCAAGAAAAATCACCCTGGCGTGCGGCGGCAAGGCGGCGATCAGACGCGCCATCATCGGCAGATCGACCATCGACGCCTCATCCACCACCAACACGTCGAGATGCAGCGGATTGCCACGATGATAGCGCATGCGTTGGCTGTTCGGCTGTGCGCCCAGCAGGCGGTGCAGCGTTGCTGCTTCGGTGGGGAATAACGCCCGCTGTTCAGGGCTGAGCGGCAATTGTCGGCTGGCGCTGCCCAGTGACTCGGTCAGTCGCGCTGCCGCCTTGCCGGTTGGTGCTGCCAGTTGAATGCGCAAACGCGCGCCTTCGGCCAACTGCACCAATGCGGCCAGCAGTTTGGCCACGGTGGTGGTTTTACCGGTGCCCGGCCCGCCGGATATCACCGCGATGCGCCGGGTCGCGGCCACCGCCGCGGCAATTTTCTGCCAGTCCGGCGTGTCCGTTGCTGTACCGAACAGCTGGTCGAGGATCGCGCGCAGACGCTGAGTTTCGATAACCTGCGGTATGCTATCGCTGCTGATAAATGCCGCTACCTGGCCTTCACTTTGCCACATGCGCTGTAAATACAACCGCTGTTTTTGCAGCACCAGCGGCGTTGGCAGACTGCCGTCACTGACCGCCGGCGAGCTCAACAACCGTTGCCGCCAGTCATCCAGATCGGGCAGTCCTGCTGCCTGCCACACCGCCTGTGCCAATGCTGGTTGCCGCCCGTCGAACAGGTTCTCCGGCATCAGCTGTTGCAACAGCAGACAGACGTGCCCCGCACCGGCTTCCGCGCTGAGGCAAGCGGCGGCCAGCAGCATATCCGGTCGATCCGGCGGCGCTACCACCCGTGCGAACTGCACGTCCAGCGGGCGCAGTACGCCAAGCGTTGCCGCTTGCTGCAATAAATCGATCATTGCTCGGCCTCCGTTGCACGGGATACGCCGCTGAACAGCCGATCCATTCCCATGACCAGTTCACCGTCCGGACGGCAGGAAAAGATGCCGTTGCCAGGGTGTTCAGCAGCGACGCCGCGCAAAAACAGATAAATCACGCCACCAAAATGGCGCTGATAATCGTAATCCGCCAGACGGTGCCGCAGGTAACGGTGCAATGCCAGCGTGTAGAGCTGATATTGCAGGTCGTAGCGATGTTCGGCCATCGCCTGCGCCATTGCCGGCTGGGTATAGGCGCTGCTGTCCTCTCCCAACCAGTTGGACTTATAGTCCAGCAGGTAATACTTCCCCTGCCAGCAGAATACCAAATCGATAAAGCCCTTCAGCATGCCCTGCACCTGCTGAAAGTCCAGTGCCGGACAGCGGGCAGACAGCGGATCGTAACGTTTGGTCAGCGCATCCAGCGCATCGGCGCGCAGCAGGTCACCTATCGGCAGGTAGAACTGCAGCTCAGCCTGTTTGGCCTGCGGCGCCAGCATCGCCAGCGATACCCCGCTGTCGTTGAGCCGGGTGTGCAGCAAGACCTGCATCCAGTCCTGCAACACCGGCAGCCAATGGTCGTCATAGCCGTGCAAACGCAACTGCTCCAGCAGCCAGTCAGCGTCCAGCGGTTGGCTGAAATCCAGCGTTTCGAACAGGCTGTGCAAGAAGGTTCCGGGTGCCGCGCCGCGAGGAAAAGTATGCGGAGTAAGCGCCGGCTCACCGTCTGCGGCTTGCTCGCCGGCGGCATCCACATCCAGCCGCGGCAGCAGATCCTGGGTGATTCCCGCCGCCCCATGCTGTTGCAGACCGGTATAACTGGTGACCCGCCAGTAATCCTGTACCTGGCGGGTAAAGCGGCGGGCGGTCAGTTCGGCCGCTGCCTCGGCTTGCGCTTGCCACGGTTGCGGATCAGGCTCGTCCACCGGCGACAGCGCGACGCCGTCGCCGGTCAACTGTTGCAAACGTTGCTGCAGATAGCTGGCATCGCCGGCTTGCCCGGCCTGCACCAGATAGCCCAGTGCACTGCGGTGCAAATCGGTGTCGCCCTGCTTCTTGCGCGTCCCCTGAATCAACGGGGCAATGCCAATGCTGCAGTGATAGACCGAACGGGTCAGTGCGACGTACAGCAGGCGCAGATCTTCCGCCAACCGCTCTTCTTCGGCCCAGGCGAGGCTTTCTTCATTGGCATTAAGATCGAGCAATGCCTTGAAATTATTGCGATCGTGATACAGCACCTGTTGCTGCTGGCGGAAATTGCCGACAAACGGCAGCCAGACCAGCGGATATTCCAGCCCCTTGGACTTATGGATAGTGATCACCTGCACCAGGTGGCGATCGCTTTCCAGACGCAACTGTTGATTGTCCGACTGGCGGTTAGGCTGGGCAATCTGCTGCGCCAGCCAGCGCACCAGCGCATGTTCGCTGTCGAGCTGCGCGGAGGTTTCCTGCAACAGTTCACCCAGATGCATCACATCGGTCAGACGACGCTCGCCGCCGGGACTGGCCAGCAGGTTCTCCGCCAGATGACGGCGCGTCATGACTTCACGCAGCATCGGCAGTACGCCGCGCCGCTGCCAGTGGCTGCGATAGCCGTCAAATTCATTGACCAATAGATCCCAGGCACGTTCGTCATGGTTCAGCGCGTCCAGCGTCGGCGCGTCCAGCCCCAATAACCCGGTCGCCATCGCGCTACGCAGCGTACGTTCCTGTTCAGGCGCCAATACCGCCTGCAAAAGCCACAGCAAATCCTTGGCCTCCGGCGTGTCAAAGACGCTGTCGCGGTTGGAAAGATACACCGATGGGATGGCCAATTGGCTCAGGGCATCGCGCACCAGCGCGGCTTCGGCGCGGCTGCGTACCAGAATGGTGATATCCGACGCCTGCACCGCACGGCGCTGTGCACCGTTAAGCAACCAGGCTTCACCGCGCTGGCCGGCGCTCAGCCAGTCACGGATCTGCGCCGCACACCAGCGCGCCATCATCTGTTGGTAATCACTTACTCCCACACCTTCGCCCTGCTGTAACCAAAAATGCAGCGCCGGCTGTACGGTCGCCTGGAGTTCGAACCCCAACCCCTGATTTTTAGCGGCAGCGGCCACGGCAACAAACGGGATCTGGCCAAACAGGAACGGCTGTGCAACCTGCGAAAACAGCTTATTGACGCTGTCTACCATGGCCGGAGACGAACGCCAGTTAGTCTCTAGCGTATAGTGGGCGCTTACCTCTGAGCGAGCACGCATATAGGTGAAAATATCCGCCCCGCGGAAGGCATAAATGGCCTGTTTGGGATCGCCGATCAGCAACAGACCACACTGTTCGCGTCCGACGTACAGCTTTTGGAAAATGCGATACTGCTGCGGATCGGTATCCTGAAACTCATCGATCATCGCCACCGGAAAGCGCTGACGAATCGCCTGCGCCAGCTGTTCCCCACCGGCGCTTTGTAACGCCGCATCCAGGCGACCAAGCAGGTCGTCAAAACCCAGTTCAGCGCGTTGACGCTTTTCCTGTTGGATTGAAGTGCGGATTTCGCTCAGCGCGCGCGCCATGATCAGATCACGCAGCGTCAGCGGTTGGTCAAACAGGCTATCGATGGCCACAAACAGCGGGTGTCGCGGTGGCTCGCCTTTTTTGGTTTTTTCCAGTAGCGTCGATTGGCGGAACTTTTCCAGCTCTTTCGGCAGTTGATAATCCTGGGTGGCCAATGCGCTCCATTCGCCAACCTTGCCCAGCCAGTTAGGTAAATGCTTACTGCTGTAGCTGCGTTTATCAACGCCGGAAGCGCTAATCAGCGCTTCCAAATCCGGCGCGGCCGCTTGCCATTGCGCTTTTATCTGCTCAATACGCGCCACGATTTGCTCGTGACGCATCAACACCGTTTCATCGTCTTTAGGCGGTTGTCGCAGGGTGGGCGCTTCGCCGTGCAGATAGCCGGCCAGATCGGCCAGTAACGCCTCCGGTCCACTCCATTCCTGACTGACCGCGCGGGCTACCGCTAGCGGCAACGGATAGCATTGCCGCCGCCAAAAGTCGGCGCAGGCCTGACGGCGCAGCGGCAGCTCATCCTGAATCAGCGTTTGTTCAAACAGAATCCCGGACTCGAAGGCATTGTGTGCCAGCATCCGCTGGCAGAAACCGTGAATGGTAAAGATCGCCGCCTCGTCCATCTGCCGCTCCGCCGCCAGCAACTGCGCCGCGGCGTCGGCCAGATCGTCGATTTCCGCCATCAGGGCGGAAAACAGCGGATCGGTGCACTGTTCCCGGCCGCGTACGCAGGCAATGCGCAGACCGTGGATATTGCTGCGTATCCGGCTGCGCAGCTCTTCGGTCGCCGCTTCGGTAAAGGTCACCACCAGGATTTCCTCTACCGTCAGCGGCCGCGGGAAAGCCGCCTGCTTGCCCAACCCCAGCAACAGGCGCAGATATAACGCGCCGATGGTGAAGGTTTTCCCGGTCCCTGCCGACGCTTCAATCAGTCGTTCGCCAAACAGCGGCAACGTCAGCGGATCGAGCCTCTGCGGGGTGCTGGTTGTCATGGCGTCGCGACCTTACGCGGCAGCGTTTGCTGGAGCGCCGACGCATTCGGCATCGACTGCCAGCCCTGCGGCGCCGCATAATCGGCTTTATCCTGACTGCTGCCGCTGACCTGCGACAACACCGCCAGGCCGTTCGGCTCAATCACCGCCTGGTGGAAAAAGTCCGCCAGTTTGGCCGGCGTCAGCTGCTGTACCTGGGCGATCAATTTCTCGCGGGTGTCAAAGGCAAAGTTACCGCGATCAAAATCATTGCTAAAGCGGCTGGCCTCTTCGCTCAAGGTCTGCGGACGCTGCTTCAGTTCGTTAATCAGCGCCTGCTGATACTGGGCGAAGTCGGCCTCACTCATGTCACGCAGGCGCTGCTCGGCCTTCGGATAGAAGTCCTGATAACGCTGATACAGGTAAGCCGGCTGTTTGCTGTTGCTTTGCAGCAGGAAGCCCAGCCCCCACTGCCGCCCCACCGACATTGGGAAGGCGAATACCGCATACCCCAACTGTTCCTGGGTACGCAACTGGCTATAGAACCATGGCTGGATAATCTGTCCGAGCAATGAGCTGTAAGCCATGCCGGTGACCTCTTGATAGCCGGTCGGTACATACACCGCCGCCAGCGCCGAATCGGTGCTGCTGCCCGGACGTTGCAGGCTGGCCAACTGCCGCTTGGCAATTTGCACGTCTTCGCCGTGCCACCAGGTCTCGCCGCTACAGCCCAAACGCTGTTTCAGCGAGGAAGCCAGCGTATCCACCTGCTGCTTGCTCATGTTGCCGACCACCAGCAGTTCAGGTGTCGCTTCAGCCAGCAACGCGTTGCGGTAGGTCAGCACGTCTTGCAGCGTCAGGGTCTGCAACAGGTTGCGGCGTTCGCTGCGCTCGCTGTACGGCACGCGAGAAAGCATCTGCACCGGTTGCATCGCCAGCTCAAACGCCTTGCCCTTTTCCGCGGCGTCCAGCTGTTCCAGATACCAGGACTTGGCCTGTTGCAACTGGTCTTCGGTCGGTGTAAAGCTCGAATAACCTTCAATCAGGGTAGTCAGCAGCTGTGGCAACCGCTGGGTAAAGCCGTTGGCATTAAACAACAGGCCATTGTCCGGCGAGGTAGAGAAGCTCAAGCCACCCACCGACGCCTGATAGCTCAGTTGGTCGAGGGCAATGCCCGCCAGGTAGTCAGTCAGCGAGAACAACACCTGATTGCGAGCGGAATCCATGGTTTTGGCGTTGCGGAACGCCACGGTGACATCGGCTTTCGGCTCATCGGCAAAATAACGGCTCGGCATATACAGCACACGCAGCCCCGGCTGATTGACCACCAGTTCGGGCTTGGTGAACGCATGCGAGGGTTGGTTGAGCGTGAAATCATCCGGGATATACGGATTCAGCGCGGGCAATGACAGGCTGATCCCCTGCCCCAACTGCTGCCATTGCTCAAACCGCGCGGCGTCGATTTTATTGACCTGATAAGGCGCGTTAACGAAATACGCCATTTTATCGTGAGGTTCATTCGGGCTGATAAACCAGATGCGCGCGTTTTGCGGCGTCATTTCCTCCAGTCGCTGCGCTATGGCTTGCGGATCGTATCGATCTGCCAGATAAGGCGCATCCAGCGTATGCTCAACCGGCACGCGCAACATGGTATCCACCAGCCATTCGATATAGTCCATATCGCGAGTAATCGACGGGTAGCGGAAATCCAGATTCAGCACGTGCGAGATTTCGTCGAAGTAGCTTTTTTTGACGCCTTCACTGCGCAGCATTTTCAAATAATTGAAGATAGCCGCCACCACCTCGTCACGCTGGGCCAACCCTTTGTCGGTGAGTGACACGCTGATGGAAAACACGCCGCCATTGCGATCGACCATCGGATCGGCGCCGGCATTGATGGCGTCTGCCAACCCCTGTTTCTGCAACCAGTCTGACAGCGTGTTTTGGCTGCGGTTGCCGATCAGATAACTGATGTAGGTATCGGTCTTGCTGCGGAACGCCGCACTGTTGTTATCAATGCGGAACTCGACCTTCAGCTGTTTGCGCGGCTGGGCAGGCACGTAATGAATAATGATACCCTGCTGCTGTTTGGTGACCGCCGGAACGGTAATCGGGGCAACGCTGGCATTATGGTTAGGTACGCGGCCAAAGGTTTTTGCCGCCAGCGTGGCCAACTGTGGCAACGGCTGATTGCTGTACAGCACGCCCATCATCAGATTGGCGGAATAGTAGCGCTGGTAGAACGCCGTCAGTTCATCGTGCAGTTTGCTGCCGGGTTTATCCTTGAGCGTATCCAGATTGCCGCCGGAAAAGCGTGCGCTCGGGTGCGCCGGATTTAGCGTTTCCGCGCCGACCTGTGCCATGCGCATACCGTCGCGTGAACGCGCCATGGTTAATTCGGCATTCACCGCATTGCGCTCTTTGTCGGCATTGCCGGGATCGAGCAACGGCTCGGCAATGGCATCCGCCATGCGGTCAACCGCCGGTTCGAGCGCATCGTTTTCCACTTCCAGGTAAAAAGCGGTACGGTACGACGCGGTACTGGCGTTGTGGCTGCCGCCATGCTTCTTGAGAAATTCGGACAGGTTTTCCGGTTCCGGGTAACGCTTGGAGCCCATCAGAACCATATGTTCCAGATAATGTGCCAGACCAAGCTGGCTGTCGGGATCTTCCAGCGACCCTACCGGCAACGCCAACGCAGCCAACGACTTCGGCGCCTGCGGATCGGAAACCAGCAGCACCGTCATGCCGTTATCCAGTTTGATCGCCTGGTAATGGCGCGGATCGTGATCGCTCTTGTGGATTTTCTCCGCCAGCGGTTGCCATCCCTGTGCGGCCCAGCTTAACGGTGCCCAAAATAGTACTACCAACATCAACCCGCTGAGGCGGGCCAATCGTCTGCGCATATCCAAAATAAACCCCTATTCAGGCGCGGTTTCGCCACATCCCTGACGCCCCCGCCGCTCATCAAAAAACAGCAAAGCTATATGCCGATATCTTATGTAAGACCGGAAACAACCCTGAAGGTTGAATATAAACCAGTTTATTTTTACCATCTCCCGACAACCAGTACCACCCGGTGACGATCACCCTATATTATGGCGAGCCACCGGCAGCAGGTAACGCTCTGTTTCCGCCACAATTTGTGCCAGCGTGGCGTTGTCCAACTGACGGAATACCCGCTGAATATACGGATCCTCCCCCTCGCCGGGAATGCGCTGATCGCCCTGCCATGCCAGCAGCAGTTTGGCCCGCGCCTTGGCCTGCGCCTCCTCGCCCCAATCAATCTGCTGTGAGTCCTGCTGATAGCACTGGCTTAACCACGCCCAGCCGCTTTTGTTCAGCAGCATCAGCGGTTCACACAGCCCGCGCTGATAACCGGCGATCAGCTCGGCAAGCTGGGCTCGCGCAGCCTCTGGCGGCAATGCGGCAAAACGCCAGACGGCGTTCTTGCGCCCGAACATCCGGCTTTCACCCTCGCCGCCGGCACAGCAATAGGCCAGATGTTCCAGCCACAGCAAGATACCGTCGACCGCAGACAGCGTCGCTGGCCGCCAACGCAGCAGACCGTCGTGCTGCACCTGATGCAGCCAGCCGCCAAGGCGCACGCCGGCGATGTCGAGATCCAGCTCCAGGCTACTGCTTTCCCGCCTTTCTTCGCGTACCTGCGCTGCCAGTTCGCTCATTTCCTCTTGCTGTTTTTGCCAGTAGATCTCGCCAAACGGGCCGTACGGCAAACCGCCGGAAGCGCGTATCCGCTGATACAGCCGCGTCGCATCCTGGTCTTCAATCAGCGCGTTCAGCAGCTGATTGTTGAATTGATAGCGGCTGAGGTTGTCCAGCGTAAACGGTTCCTCATCCGCCAGTTCGGTTTCTTCCAGAATGAAGTTGACCCCCAGGCGCAGTTGGAAGAAGGCGCGGATCGGATGGCGATAGAAACGCAGCAGATCGTCAAGTGATAGCTGCGTCTGCGGTTCTAGCGGCAGCGGCTGATTGAACACCGGGTGCGCTTCACCGCGCCGGTCGGCAGCCGGTAGCCATTCGGCAGCGTAGCTCTGCGCTTCGGCCTCCGGCAGAAAGTTCTCTACGGCGAACGGCATGCGGGCATGCCAGCGCAGCAAATGCTCACCGACCCGCTGCGCGCTGCCGTCGGCGTCCAGGTGCTCATCGCCCGGTAAACAATAGCTTTGTTGCAGATACTCCAGCAACTCGGTCACCAGCACCGAGGGATAACGCTCGCTATTATCCTGAATCGACCGGCCGATAAAGCTGATATACAGCTGCTGCTGCGCCGACAGGATGGCCTCAAGGAACAGGTAGCGGTCATCGTCGCGCCGGCTGCGATCGCCACGCTTGACCTGTTGAGCCATCAGGTCAAAGCCCAGCGGTGGCAGGGTGCGCGGGTAAACGCCGTCGTTCATGCCCAGCAGGCATACTACCTTGAACGGAATGGAGCGCATCGGCATCAAGGTGCAGAAATTGATTTGCCCAGCCAGAAAACGCTGGCTGATACGCTCCTGGTCGAGCCGTGCTGCCAGCTCGTCTCGCAACAGCGTCAGGGGTACCGCGTCGGGGTAACGCGCCCCCTGGCCGAACTCGATCACCTGCTGCCACTGCTGTTCGATCAGCGCCAGTATCACTTCCGTGTCGGCATCGGCGGCAAAAAAACTGTCCAGCAATCGGCGGCATAGCGGCAGCCACTCCGCCAGCGTACGTGCTTCGCCCAACCGTTGCCGCCAGTCGGCAAGCTGCGCCAACAGCTCCGCCAGTTGTCCGGCCAGCTCCGCCGCCAACCCGCTCGACTCGTCATACGGCAAGACGCCTTGCCAGTCGCCGATATTGCTGTCCATCGCATAACCGAGCAGCATGCGCGTGATGCCGAACTGCCAGGTGTGCTGGCCGGTGGCCGGCAGCGCCAGTTGACGCACGTTGTCATCGTCCAGCCCCCAGCGTACGCCGGATTCGCTGACCCAGCGACGCAACAGACGCAGCCCCTCTTCATCGATGGCGAAGCGCGCCGCCAGCGCCGGAACCTCCAGCAACGCCAGCACCTGTTCAGCAGAAAAACGACTCTGCGGCAGATCCAGCAGTGAAATAAACGCCTGCAAGGCAGGGTGAGCCTGTCGTGCTTTCCGGTCGGAAATGGCGAACGGCAAATAGCGCTCCGGCGGCGCATTACCGAATACTGCCTGAATGTACGGCGTATAACTGTCGATGTCGGCCACCATCACGATGATGTCACGCGGCGTCATCTGCGGATCCTCCGCCAGCATCGCCAGCAGTCTGTCGTGCAGCACCTCCACCTCGCGTTGTGGACTATGGCAGGCGTGCAGGCTGATGGAGCGATCGGCGGGATCGAGCGTACGCTTGTTGTCGCTGCGCTCCAGCGTTTGCGCCGTGGTGCCGATAATTGCGTGATCCTCCAGCTCCAGCATGTCATGCTGAATGGCATGCAGCAGGTTGTCCGGCGCAATATCCACAAAGGCGTCAACCTCCTGCAACGACGCCATCTGCGCCAGCAGGTACAAATGGTCGCGCCCCAGCTTGCCCCAGGAGGCCAGCAGCGGGTTGCTCAAGCGCTGTTCACCGTCGGCGTCAAACAGCTGTGCGGCCTGCTCCGGCTGGCGGAATAGCCCCTGTTCGCGCGCCTGCTGGTGATGGCGGCGTTTACGGCTTTGCAGCCGCGCCAGGAACGCATAATCCTGAATATCGCCCCAGTAGTAACGGCACGGGTTGGTGAACATAAGATGAATATCGATATGTTTGCCCAACGCCTGCAACGCCTCAAGGTAGATCGGCGGCAGCGCCGAAATGCCGCAGATAAACACCCGTGGTGGCAAGCCCGGCGGGCAGGTTTGTGCCTGTTCCAGGGTGCTGATGAAACGCCGGTACAGATTGGCTCGGTGCCACTCCGGCTGCCCAAGCTGCCGGGTGTACTCCACCAGGCGTGCCCATAACGGCGCCTGCCATTGCTGCGCCTCTGACAGAGCGTCGATGCGCTCGCCGCGTTGCCAGCTTTCCAGCCACTGCGGCCGATACACCAGATATTGGTCAAACAGATCGGCCACTCGCCCGGCCAACTGATGGATTTTGCGCTTGTCGTCGTCGTCGGACAGATAATGCTGTAACGACACAAACTCCGGCTCGGTCAGCATATCCGGCAGCAGCCACATCAGTTTCCAGGTCATGGCGTCTTTACTGAAGGCGCTCTCCTGCGGGATACCGGGCAATACGCGGGTGAACATTTCCCAGATAAACGATGCCGGCAACGGGAAGGCGATATTGGCGGCAATACCGAACTGTTCGGCCAGTTGCATCTGCAACCACTGCGCCATGCCGGGGCTCTGAACCAGTATGACTTCCGCTTGAAAAGGATCGGCCAACGGTTCTCTGTCGATCAACGCACTGGTCAGCGTCTTCAGCAAATCCAGCTGATTGGAATGGTAAACCGTGAACATGAGACTCCTTTAAACCCGTCATACTGTAAAAAATAGCGCGGCTCTGACGCCACGCTGGCGCCGCGTCACTGTTTCACGCCCGCGTGGCGCAACGGTACCGTCGCTGGCTGCCCCGATCGGTGACCACCGCTGCCGCCAGGCAAATCGCCGTCGCAATACCAGCGGCCAAGCTGGATCCGCTGTCGTTGCGGGGTTTGTATCGTGACCGTCAGCCGATGGCAAGCGCCATCTTCGCCACTGTGCTGTAGTTCACGTCGCCAGCCGGGGGCAAGCGTCTCCACCCCCTCAAGGCCGGCGGCATCACGCTCCAACTGTTGATGCGCCAATGCCCAGGCCTGGCGAGATTGCCATTGGCGCTGAAATCCCTGTAACAATACCTGATGGTACTGCAACAGGCCGAGTAACGACACCGAGAACAACAGCGCGGCAATTAACACCTCAGGCAGGCTGAAGCCGCGTTGAGGCGCCGCATCGGCCGCTATCGACTCAGTCCGCACAGTCGGCCTCGTTTCTTTCCGGGCAGAAATCCAGGCGCCCGCCGACTACCGCTGCCAGTTTGCCCTGGTCGTCTGGCGTCGCCAACTGGTAGAGCCAAAGCGGCCGATCGCCAGCCAGCGTTCCCCGGCCGCGCAGCAGCACGATCCCGGCCCGAGCCGACATTCTGCCGCAGACCTGCAACTCAGCCATATGACGCAGACAATGCCAGCGTTGCACGTTCAGCCGAGCGACCGGCCATGGCTGCACCAGGCCCCAATTCAGCGCCGACGACGCCTGATTATACGCCACCAGATAACGCTGCTGATCGGCCGCCAGCAACAGAGCGTTGTCCAGTTGCCGCTGCTGGGCAGTTAACAGCATCAGCCCCATCGCCAGCAGCAGCATCACCGCAGCCAACGCACTGCCGCCCCGCTGCCGCTGCGAGTTCATCGTAACACCAGGCTGACGGTAACGGTCAGCGTACGCTGGATATGCGGCCGCGCCGTTGCATGCCCTGTCAGCGACAGGTGTACCGCCTGGCGGCGATGCCGGCCGGGCAGCATGTCGATCCTGAAGCTGTCGATATGAATTTGCTGATGATCGAGCAACCGTTCCCAACCGCCGCCATGGCAGTGACTCACGCCGCGTTGGCGCTCCAACGCCCCCTGGCGCAGCCGATAGGCAAATTGTTCGGCTTCGCTGCCGCCCCTTTCCCAACGGCCATTGCGGTTCAGATCGTAACGGACGATCACACAGCTGGCGTTTGCTTCCCCCCGGTGCTGGCCAATGAGTAGCGGTTGGCCGTGACAATCACCGGCACAGAACCCGGTGCGACGAAGATCTTTTTCAATGCCGAATGCCAGCTGGCGCAGCGCCAGTTCCAGGCGATAATAGTGGCCAAGAGTCACGCTCTGCTGACGCAAAAGCGGATACGTTTTGGCAGCCGCCAACGCAACCAGACTGCCGAAAACCATCGCCAGCAGCGCTTCGGGCAAGCTAAAACCTTGCGAGGACGCTAGCATCGGCCGATCCCGCCAAGCGCCGCCTCGACGCTGCATAACCGCAGCCGTCCTTGCGCCGATAGCACCACCCGCAGGCTGCCAACAGCGTTGCTCAATTGGATATGCCCGGCCTGGGCGCTGTTGCGCAGGCCGTAAAACCCGATCTCCTTGCGGGTATAATCGCTCAACAGCACGTCTGCAGACGGTGCCAGAAATACCCAACCTTCGGCCGTGTCACAGGTCAGCGGTTCGCTACCACTGCCGACGCACCAATGCTCCCCCGGTTTGAACCACAGCAGCGCGGCACGATTGCGCCAGTTGGCGTCAGCCTGCAGGCGAGTGAGAAACGCCAGCAGTTGCAGCGCGGAATGTTCCAACCGTAACGCCTGCCGGTGCTGCTGCCAGTGGCCGACACCCCAACCGCTCAGCAATGCGGCCAGGGCGATCACCACCAGCAGCTCTATCAGCGTCATGCCGCGCTGGCGGTGGGCGTGACGAATGCATCTGTTTTTCATGGCGGCGAGTGTAACGCGCAGAAAAAAAGTGAACAGCGGACGGTGTGAAGGCTGGAAAACGTTACGCAATTTATTGATGCACAGGCTGAAACTGCCCATCAAAATACGAGGCGCTGCGCAAAATAATCTATTGCGACGCCGCGACGGGCGAAAAAAAAGGCGCAAACAAGTTGCGCCTGGAGAGTTGCTTGATTGACGGTCAGATGGCGACCGGTGCCTTGATGGCAGGATGCGGATCGTAACCTTCGATTTCGAAGTCATCGAAACGGTAATCAAACAGCGACGCCGGTTTGCGCTTGATTACCAGCTTCGGCAATGGCCGTGGCTCACGGGTCAACTGCAACGCCGTCTGTTCCATATGGTTGCTATAGAGATGGGTGTCGCCGCCGGTCCAGACGAAGTCACCGACCTGCAGGTCACACTGCTGCGCCATCATATGCACCAGCAACGCGTAGCTGGCGATATTAAACGGCAGACCGAGGAACACGTCGCACGACCGCTGGTACAGTTGGCAAGACAGCTTGCCGTCGGCCACGTAGAACTGGAAGAACGCATGGCACGGCGCCAGCGCCATCTGCTCCAGTTCGCCGACGTTCCAGGCGGAAACGATGATGCGACGGGAATCCGGGTCCTGTTTCAACTGTTGCAGTACGTTACTCAACTGGTCGATTTGACGCCCATCCGCCGCGCCCCATGCGCGCCACTGCTTGCCATACACCGGGCCAAGATCGCCGTTTTCATCCGCCCATTCGTCCCAGATGGTGACCTTATTGTCACGCAAATAGGCAGTATTGGTATCACCGTTCAGGAACCACAGCAGTTCATGAATGATTGAGCGCAGGTGACATTTTTTGGTGGTCACCAACGGGAAGCCGTCCTGCAAATTGAAACGCATCTGGTGGCCGAAAATGGACAACGTGCCAGTGCCGGTACGATCGGCTTTAGGGGTGCCCTCGGCGAGCACTTTCTTCATCAAATCCAGATACTGTTTCATTTTTCCTCACGAAGTTTGTTGCTGTGGACGACGACGATACGCCCAAATCATCATAATGATACCGGCCAATACCATCGGAATCGACAGGATCTGCCCCATACTGATCACGCCGTCGAACAGGCCGAGCTGCGCGTCCGGCTGGCGGAAGGCTTCGACGATGATGCGAAACGCCCCATAGCCAATCAGGAACAGGCCGGAAACCGCACCCATTGGGCGTGATTTGCGAATAAACAGATTCAGAATGATAAACAGCACTACGCCTTCAAGCAGCAGTTCATACAGCTGCGAAGGGTGACGCGGCAGCACACCGTACTGGTTCAGCAACGGCAGCCATTGCGGATCGGCGGCGGCAATGGCGATGTCTTCATTGCGCGAGCCGGGGAACAGCATCGCCCAAGGCACGTCGGAGGTGACGCGGCCCCACAGTTCGCCGTTGATGAAATTGCCGAGACGCCCGGCCCCCAGACCAAACGGGATCAGCGGCGCGATAAAATCCGATACCTGGAAGAACGTGCGCTTGGTGCGACGTGCAAACCAGAACATCACCAGAATCACGCCCAGCAGGCCGCCGTGGAATGACATGCCGCCATCCCAGACTTTGAACAGGTACAACGGATTATCAAGGAACAACGGCAGATTGTAGAACAGCACATAGCCAACGCGGCCACCGACAAACACCCCGAGGAAACCGGCATACAGCAGGTTTTCCACTTCGTCTTTGGTCCAGCCGCTGCCCGGTTTATTGGCACGGCGGATCGCCAGCCACATGGCAAAGACAAAACCGACCAGGTACATCAAACCGTACCAGTGCAACGATACCGGGCCGATTGAAAAAATCACCGGATCAAATTTAGGAAACGCCAGATAGCTATTGCTCATCTATCACCACAACATGTCAATTATGTCGATTATTCTTCCCCAGTGGGGGCGGCAGGTGCCAAACGCGGTGCCGGCCAGCTTTCTGGCGGCAGCGCAATGGAGGAAACGCATCATAACATAGGCTTAGCGCTGTCCGGCCTGGCCCGCAGGGAAAAGTTCTGTAAAAAAATCAGTCAGCGCGCGGCTCAGCGCCCGCCACGAATCAGCCCGCCCATGCTGCGCCGCTCCATAAATGCCGCCACCAGATGGCGCACTTCGGTGGTCATCTGGGCATTGAGCACCCGCTGTGACAGGGCTTGCGCCTCTGCCAGTTCGATATGCCGCAGCAGGTATTTGATCCGCGCCACGCTGCGTCCGTTCATGCTGAGATGGCGATACCCCATGCCAACCAACAGCAGCGCGCCCATCGGATCGCCGGCCAGTTCGCCGCACAGCCCCACCTGCAAACCGGCGGCCTCCCCCTGCTCGACGATCATCTTCAGCACCCGCAGCATCGACGGATGCAGGCTGTCATACAGCGACGCCACGCGGGTATTGTTGCGATCGACCGCCAACAGATACTGCGTGAGATCGTTGGTACCAACCGAAATAAAATCAACCCGCCGAGCCAGGAAGGGGATCAGGAAGATCATGGACGGCACTTCAAGCATCACGCCGATCTTCGGCTTGGGAATGGCATATCCCAACACTTCTTCTACCTCGTTGCCGGCACGTTCGATCAACCGTTTCGCCTCGTCGATCTCATCCAGGCTGGTGATCATCGGCAACAGAATGCCCAGGTTGCCGGTACCGGCATTGGCGCGCAGCATCGCGCGCACCTGGATCAGGAATATTTCCGGCTGATCGAGGGTAACGCGGATACCGCGCCAGCCCAGACACGGGTTTTCTTCGCTGATCGGCATGTACGGCAGCTGTTTGTCGGCACCGATATCCAGCGTGCGCAGCGTGACCGGTTTGCTGGGATAAAGCTGCAACATGCCCTGATACTGCGCCACCTGTTCTTCTTCCGACGGAAAGCCGCTTTGCAGCATGAACGGGATTTCGGTGCGATACAGGCCGACACCGTCGACCCGGCCTCCCAGCAGTTGCTCATGTTCCGGGCTTAAACCGGCATTGAGCATCACCTGAATCCGCTCACCGCCTTTCATCTGGGCCGGTTGTTCAACGTCGTCTTCCGCCAGCTTGCTGAGTTCCAGCTCTTCGTTAATCAGCCGCTGATATTCCTGCACCAGCACCGGCTCCGGATCGACCAGCAGTTCACCGCGATAGCCGTCAACAATCAGCAGCCGCTGGTTCAGCAACGACGGCTGAATATCGGCCCCCATCACCGTCGGCACGCCCATTGCGCGTACCAGGATCGCGGCGTGCGAGTTGGCGGCACCGTCGCGCACCACCACGCCGGCCAGACGATCCGGCGGCACTTCCGCCAACAGCGTCGCCGTCAGTTCGTCGGCCACCAGCACAAAGCGAGCCGGCCACTGGGTGGCGCCCTCGGTGGTGTCATCAAGGTGGAACAGCAGCCGCTGGCCGAGCGCGCGCAGATCGCTGGCGCGTTCGCGCATGTAGGTATCCTGCAGGCTGGCAAACTGGGCGGCAAACGCCTCAATCACCTGCTTGACCGCCCACTCCGCCACCGAACCGGCGTCGATTTCGGCAAACAGTTCGCGTTTCAGGCGCGCGTCGTTCAACAGGTGGGAATAGAGATCGAAGATCGCCGCGCTCTCTTTTTGCGAGCTGGCGGCAAAGCGTTTGCTGAATCGGCGGAACTCCGCGCCGGCTTCTTCCAGCGCCTGGGTCAGCCGATCGCGTTCGCTGACGGTATCCAGCGTCGAGGCTCTGAAGACCTGGTCGAGCGACGGCTGGCTGCTGTCCTGCCAGCCTTCGGCCACCGCCACGCCCGGCGACGCCGCCAGGGCGCGGATACGCGTCTGGCGATATTGACCGAAGATGGCGTTGAGTTGCGATTGGGAGAGAATGCCGGCCATCTGCGTGGCCAGCGTAACCATGAAAGACTCTTCGCTTTCATCGAACTGGCGCAGCTCGCGCTGCTGCACCACCAACACGCCCAACAGCTGGCGGCGGTGGATAATCGGCACGCCGAGGAACGAACGGAAACGATCTTCCTTCACCTGCGGCACATATTTGAAGCTGGGGTGGCTTTGCGCATCCGCCAGGTTGATCGGTTCTGCCCGCCGACCGACCAGGCCAACCACGCCTTCGTCAAACGCCAGGGCAATGGTACGCCCGCGCGGCTTTTTCAACCCGCGCGTCGCCATCAGGTAATAGCAACGACGATCGTTATCTGCCAGATAGATGGAACACACTTCGGTGTCCATTGCCTGACAGGTTTCATTGACCAAAAGATCCAGCGCATCTGTCAAACTGGCTGCCGCGGCTACCTTCTCAACAATTTCTCGCAAGCGCGTGAGCATAGTCTGCTTAACTTAACCTCTTTTTCGGCGGTAAGCGGGAGCCTGCCGTGGCGCTGTCTGCTCCTGCATCGGCATCACGGTTGCGGCGAATTCTTTCATCACCCGGCGGTACACGTCACGTTTGAACGATACCACCTGACGTACGGGATACCAGAAGCTCACCCAACGCCAGCCGTCAAATTCCGGCGTGCTGCTGCGTTGCATATTGATATCCGCGTCATTGCACATTAGCTGCAACAGAAACCATTTCTGCTTTTGGCCGATACAAACCGGCTTTGTGTCCCAACGCACCAAACGTTTTGGCAATTTATAGCGCAACCAGTTACGGGTTGAAGCCAGGATACGCACATCCTTTTTATTCAACCCCACTTCTTCGAACAGCTCACGATACATGGCCTGTTCCGCGGTTTCGCCAGGGTTAATCCCACCTTGGGGAAACTGCCAGGAGTGCTGACCGTAGCGGCGGGCCCACAGGACCTGCCCCTGACGATTACAGATTACGATACCAACATTCGGGCGGTAGCCATCATCATCGATCACCGGACTACCTCGATAAGCAAAATTCGTAAAGATGCTCTGATTGTTTCACACAAGCTACAGGCGGTAAACCACTGCTTTGCAGCGCTGCGTCTCGGATAACGTTGGGATAACTCACAGATAATGGCAAAGTTATAAACAACGAGCGGGATTTTCGCGGCGATTTATTCACTTTTTCTGTGGATAGGTGTGTGAAGAACTCAAGGGATAAGCCGGTAAAACTTCTTTCAACGCCAAATACGCCCCTGGGTGAATTATTTATTTATTGTTTTAAAACAATCAGGTAAATCGTTATCGTCAGTTATGTACAGGGTGAAAATGTGATCTATGCACGCTTGGGATCTTGCGCTGGTGAAAGATCCACCAAAGATGTTTTTATCCACAGATTATTCGCCTGCGTTACGCACAAATCGGACAAATTCGCAAAAAAACCGCTGAGTCAAGGCTGTAAATCGAACCAGTGATCGGTAAAAATGTGGGTTATCCCATAAATCTGTGGATAAATAGGTGTAAGATCCTGTTCATTGTCGGTGGCTACAGGTGCACAAGCGAAAACAGAAATCGCTTTCTGGCCGCCGGCATCAGAAAAACCCATGTAAAATCATGCTACTATTAACCTTTTCCCCAGGCGGCAGCCCAGGCTGACTACCGAGGGTAAATGCAGTGCATTTTTTAACCACCAAACACAGGCTTGATTTATGGCGCTTTTATCCCCGCTGCTCCCGCCGCCGAAAGATGAACAACAGCTGCTGGCGCGCGCGCAACAGCTTGCCGGCTGTAGCTTTGGCGAACTCGCCTCCCAGGCAAACATCGCCATCCCCAGGGACTTGAAGCGGGACAAGGGTTGGGTTGGCATGCTGTTGGAGCTGTATCTGGGCGCCATGGCCGGCAGCAAGCCGGAACAGGATTTCCCCGAGCTGGGCATTGAATTGAAAACCATCCCGATAGACGCCGCCGGCAAGCCGCTGGAAACCACCTTCGTGTGCGTCGCCCCACTCACCGGCAACAGCGGCGTGACCTGGCACAGCAGCCACGTGCGGCACAAACTGGCGCGGGTATTATGGATCCCGGTAGAAGGTGAACGGCAGATTCCGTTAGCGCATCGGCGCATCGGCTCGCCGCTGCTGTGGAGTCCGAACGCGCAGGAAGAAGAGATGCTGCGCCGCGACTGGGAAGAATTAATGGATCTGATCGTGCTTGGCCACGTTGAGCGCATTACCGCTCGCCACGGCGAGGTGCTGCAACTGCGGCCCAAGGCCGCCAACAGTAAAGCGCTGACCGAAGCCATCGGCGAACAGGGGCAGCCGATCTTGACGCTGCCGCGCGGTTTTTATTTAAAAAAAAGCTTTACCGGCGCGCTACTGGCAAGACATTTCTTAATTTAAAGCGCCTTTGTTTAGTTCGCGTTTAACTAATGTCGTAATCTCGATAAGTGCGTATAATTCCCTCTTTGAAATTTTTAAGGTGTGCTGGGCAATGTTTGAGTGGATTGTAGATCCCAATGCGTGGTTGGCGTTAGGTACGCTGACCATCCTGGAGATCATTCTGGGTATCGATAACATCATCTTCCTTTCTCTGGTGGTGGCAAAGCTGCCTAAAGCGCAGCAGAACAAGGCACGTCGGATCGGCTTGGCGGGGGCAATGCTGATGCGGCTGGGGCTGCTGGCCTCCATCGCCTGGGTGATTCGCCTGACCCACCCGCTGTTTACCGTCATGGAACACAGCATTTCAGCCAGGGATCTGATCCTGCTGTTTGGCGGTCTGTTCCTGATCTGGAAGGCCAGCAAGGAGATCCACGAAACCATCGAAGGCTCCGAAGAGCATCACAGCAGCAAGGTGCATGGCTTTTTTGGTGCCATCGTGCAGATCATGCTGCTGGATATCATCTTTAGCCTGGATTCGGTGATTACCGCCGTTGGCCTGTCCGATCATCTGTTTATCATGATGGCGGCGGTGGTGATTGCAGTCGGCGTAATGATGTTCGCCGCGCGGCCGATTGGCGAATTCGTCAATCGTCATCCGTCGGTGAAGATGCTGGCGCTGGCGTTCCTGATCCTGGTCGGCTTCACCCTGATGCTGGAAAGCTTCCAGGTTCATGTGCCAAAGGGTTACATCTACTTCGCCATGTTCTTCTCGATGTCGGTAGAAGCGCTCAACCTGATGCGCGGCAAGAAAGACAAGCCAACCGCCTAACCTTAACGGAGGCGCATCCCTGTGCGCCTCCGGTCAACGAATCCTTTAACTTGCCAAGATAAAGAGTTATCTGAGATAACCTTTACGCATCATTTGCTAATCTTATAACAACGTTCTTTTATGCTTAATTGAGGATCCGCAGGATGAAAAAGTGGGTAATGGCAGTTTGCGCCGTGGTGATGGCCGCCGGATTGGCAGGCTGCTCCAGTGATTACGTGATGGCAACCAAAGACGGCAAGATGATCCTGACCCAGGGGAAACCCGAGATCGATGAAGATACCGGTCTGATCAGCTACCACGATGAAGCCGGCAACAGCCGCCAAATCAATGGCGATCAGGTATCGCAGGTTATCGAGCGTTAATCGTCTCAACGGCTATCGCTGACGTCAGCGCGCGGTAGCCATTCTGTTCCCTCCGCCGCATTTAATCCGCTTTCCCCTTCCGCGCAGCTTGGTTATAGTCGAGCAGAGCGTCCTGACGCTCTCTAGGCGACGAACCTGACGGCAGACTCCTGTTTCACCGGGCATCGCTGCCCGCAGCGCTATCAAGTAAGGAAGATCGTTAATGCAATATCATCGTATTCCCCACAGTTCTTTAGAAGTGAGCGTGCTGGGACTGGGCACCATGACCTTTGGCGAACAGAACAGCGAAGCCGATGCCCACGCGCAACTGGATTATGCGTTAGCCGCAGGCATCAATCTGATCGATACCGCCGAAATGTATCCTGTCCCACCTCGCCCGGAAACCCAGGGGCTGACCGAACGTTACATCGGCAGTTGGATCAAGGCGCGCGGCAACCGCGAAAAAATCGTACTGGCCAGCAAAGTCTCTGGACCGGTGCGCGGCAATGACAGCGGCATCCGACCGCAGCAGGCGCTCGATCGCAAAAACATTCGCGCCGCGCTGGACGCCAGTCTGCAACGTCTGAACACCGATTATCTCGATCTGTACCAGCTTCACTGGCCGCAGCGCAGCACCAACTGTTTCGGCAAGCTGAACTATCAATATACTGACGAGATGGCCAGCGTCACCCTGCTGGAAACGCTGGAAGCGCTGTCCGAACAGGTACGCGCCGGCAAGATCCGCTATATCGGCGTATCCAATGAAACCCCGTACGGCGTGATGCGTTACCTGAGCCTGGCGGAAAAGCACCAGCTACCGCGCATTGTCACCATTCAGAATCCGTACAGCCTGCTGAACCGCAGTTTTGAAGTGGGGCTGGCGGAAATCAGCCAGTTTGAAGGGGTAGAATTACTGGCCTATTCCAGCCTGGCCTTTGGCACACTGACCGGCAAATACCTGAACGGCGCCAAGCCGGCCGGGGCGCGCAATACCCTGTTTAGCCGCTTCACCCGCTATTCGGCGCCGCACACCCAACGGGCGATTGCCGAATACGTGGCGCTGGCGCAGCGACATAATCTGGATCCGGCGCAGATGGCGCTGGCATTTGTGCGCCAACAGCCGTTTGTCGCCAGCACGCTGCTGGGCGCAACCACCCTGGCACAGTTGCAGACCAATATCGACAGCTTCAACCTGACGCTGGACCAAGAGGTGTTACACGGGTTGGAGGAAATTCATACCCGCTTCACCATTCCTGCGCCATAACCACCACGGGCCGGCAATCCCGGCCCGCTATTACCCTGCCCGACCGGCGCGGCGCTGTGACAGCCACAGTGCGGCAATCGCCAGCGCAAATACCACGCCAAACCCGACGCCCACGCCAACCACCGGTACGCCAAGCTTCACCACCAGCGAATACAGGCCCAGCATCAACAGCATGGCGGTATTTTCGCCCAGATTCTGCACCGCAATCGCGTTGCCGGCCCCTACCGAGCGCTTGCCGCGCTCCTGCAGCAGGGCGTTCAGCGGAACCACGAAGAACCCGCCCAGTACGCCAATCAGCATCAGCAAGGCATAGGCGTTAATCATCGCGGTTTGCAGCGCAAACAGCGCCACCACCACGCCAATCAGAATACCGGCCGGCATGCAGCGCCGCACCGTTTCCAGCGTCACAAACCGTGCGGCGACACCGGCGCCGATCACAATCCCTACCGCCACCATGGCGTTGAGCAGCGTCGGCGTCGCGTTGTCGGCGATGCCGAGCGCCACCGGCACCCATAACACCAACAGAAAACGTAACGTCACGCCCGCCCCCCAGAACAGGCTGGTGCCAATCAGCGAAAAGCGCGTTTGCCCGTCGCGCCACAGCGTGACACTGGCGGCAAAGAAACTGCGCGTCATGGCGCGTGGCCGCCAGGAGGCTCCCGGCCGTGCCGCCGCCAGCCGTGGAATGTACAGGTTGGCAACCACCGCCGCCGCGTAGACCAGCGCACACACCGCCAGCGCGGCAATAATGTGCCAATCCGCCAGCACGCCGCCGGCCACCGAACCGATGAGGATCGCGGCAATGGTCGATGCTTCCATCAGGCCATTGGCCTTGACCAGCTTCTCACCGCTGGTGATTTCGCCCAAAATGCCGTACTTCGCCGGTGAATACGCCGCAGCTCCCACGCCCACCAGGCTGTAGCCCAGAAACGGATTCAGACCAAAGCAGATCACCAGCGCCCCGGCCAGCTTTAGGCCGTTGGCGAACATCATGACGCGCCCTTTGGCAAAACTGTCGGCAATCTGGCCAACGAACGGCGCCAGAATGATGTAGGTGGCGACGAAGGCCATTTGCAGTATCGGCTGGCTCCAGTCCGGGTAAAGCTGCTGTTTGATCAACGCCAGCGTGGCGAACAGCAAGGCATTGTCGCCGAAGGCCGAGAGGAACTGCGCGCAAATCACGGCGATCATGCCGCGCGACAGCAGGGGGGCATTATCAGTCAACGGCTGATTCATCAGACACTCTCCGGCTGTTCAGCCATTTTACGCAGGGTGACATAGTCAGGTTTGCCGCTGCCCAGCACCGGCAAGGTTTTTATCAGGCGAATGTCACGCGGGACCACCAGCTCCGGGCTGCCCTGTTCACGCGCCACGCGCAGCAAGGCGTCGCGGGTAATGCTGTCATCGGTGGTATACAGCACCAGCGCTTCGCCTTTGCTGCTGTCGCTTTTCACCGTGGCGGCGTGATGCCCCTCCGGGGCGACGCGCAGCGCCAGCTGTTCCACGCTCTCCAGTGAGATCATTTCCCCTGCCAGTTTGGCAAAACGCTTCACCCGACCGCGAATGGTGCAATATCCCTGTTCGTCCAGCGTCACGATGTCACCGGTGTCGTACCAGCCCGGTTGCAGGTTGCCCTGTTGATCCTCGGCGACGGGCGGCTCCAGTTCGCCGGGCCGTTCAACCCGCAGATACCCTTTCATGATGTTCGGCCCACGCAGTTGCAGACGTCCTCCCCGATCGATGCCCGGCACCGGCATCAGCCGCGCCTGCATTTGCGGCATGATGCGGCCCACGGTGCCGACCTTGGTCGCCAGCGGTACGTTAATCGAAACCACCGGCGCACACTCGGTCACGCCATAGCCTTCCAGGATGCGAATGCCGTATTTGTCCTGGTAGATCTGTTTGGTGCTGTCCGCCAGCTTTTCCGCCCCGGCCACCACGTAACGCAGGCGGGCGAAATCATACGGATGGGCGAATCTGGCGTAATTGTTGAGGAAGGTGGCGGTGCCGAACAGTACGGTGCAGTTACGGTCATACACCAGTTCCGGCACCACGCGGTAATGCAGCGGACTAGGATAGAGGAAGATGCGGCTGCCGGTCATCAGCGGAGTAATCAGCCCGACCGTCAGGCCGAATGAATGGAACAGCGGCAACGATGACATAAAGCGATCGCGCGGCGTAAAGTCGGCGATGGTACGGATCTGCTCGACGTTGGCCAGCAGGCTGGCATGAGAATGCACCACCCCTTTCGGGTTGCCTTCCGAACCGGAGGTAAACAGAATCAGCGCCGCATCGTCCGGCCGTTGCGGCAGCATGGCGCGTCTCGGCTGCAGCAAATGACGCAGGATCCACAGTTTGTCGGCCAGGGTGACGGTATCTTTCAGGTCTTCCAGATATACCCAGTTGGCGTCCGGCACCTGCTCCGGCAAATGGGTCAGCTTGCCCTTCTCCAGAAACTGGCGCGAAGTGACGATAGTGCGGATGGTGGCCGCCGTCATCGCACTCCTCAAGCCATTGGCGCCGGCGGTATAGTTGAGCAGCGCCGGGATACGATCCCCTAGCGACGCACCGAAAATGGCGGCGGCGGTAATGGTGGCGTTAGGCAGCAGCATGCCGACATGTTCGCCCTGGGCGGTGAAACGTTGCAGGATCCGACTGACACCCAACGATTTTTTAAGCAACGTGCGATAGCTGTCTTCCTTGAAATTGATGTCTTCAATACAGGGTTTGGCCATACCGTAACGCTCGGTTGCCGACAGCAGCGCCTCAAACAGGGTCTGCGGTTTGCGGCTATCCATGCGCGCCTTCATCATGATTTGATGCAGGCGGTCACCGGCCAGCATGCGCCGCTCGCGGGCACGCGGCGCCTCCGGCATCGGCAGAGTGGTCGGCGGCAGAATGCTGATGGTCACCTGCGGAAAGGCGCGGATCCGAAATACCCCTTTCATGCGGCCAAACGGGCTGAATTCCGGGCCGTCGATGCGCACCGGCACCACCGTGGCGCCGGACTTGGCGGCAATAAACCCGGCGCCTTCGTAAATCTTCATCAGCGAGCCGGTCACGGTTATACGCCCTTCCGGGAACACCACGATCGGTCGCCCTTTTTGCACTTCGCGCACCAGATGCTTGATCGCCATCGGCTTGGTGGGATCAAGAAAAACGAAGTCGATGTACGGCTTCAGCCAACGCATAAACCAGCGTTCCGAGACGCTGGAATACACCGCGAATACCGGTTTGATCGGTAAAAATAGCGCCAGCAGCACGCCATCGATAAAAGAGACGTGGTTGGGGGTGATCAGCAGTTTCTGCTGATCAAAATGGCGGGCATCGCCCTCGACGCGCACGCGATAAAGCAGGCGAAACACCGTGCGCAATACAGACATGATCATACCGCTCTCCCATGGGCTTGCCGGCGATGCAATCAGCGCGGTGGCGGATAACCGCCCCAAAAAACCGGGCGCTAACTGCTTGTAGGGAAAGGATACTATATGGCAGGCAAAAAAAAACCTACGCATCCGCGTAGGTTGGTGCAATTGAAAATGGCTTCAACATACAGAGTATGTCGATTTCTCACCAATCAATACCTCTGGGACTGCCTACTTTAGAGATGCCCGCTGTAAGAAACTACCGTTGAATCGAAAGAGTTTTGCTCTAAATGCAACCAGCTGTAAATTTCCGCGTTCGTCAGTAATAACTCAATGAAACGTCAACGATCTCGCGGAAAAACGTAGCAAAAAATGCGTATTCGGCCGCGCGGAAAACGCGCCCGTTGAGCAGCAAAAATCGGCGTAAGGCCGTTTTTTGCCGTCAAGCTGCGCCGTTCGGCAATACCGCACTGACCTCCACCAGGCAACTCATGGCATTCGGCCCCTGGGTCAACGGCGAGGTGCCGATATCCAGCGTCAGCACGTTGGGATTGCCGGCCTGTTCGACGGCATGCCGCTGCGCGCCAAAGCCCGGATCGAACCAGGCGCCGGTGGCCATCAGCACCACGCCGGGCGTCACGCCATCGGTGATGCTGACGCCGGCCAGGCAGCCGCCGCGCGCATTGCTGACCAGCACCTGCGCGCCGTCGTCAATGTCGCGCGTCTCGGCATCGGTCGGGTGCATATACAGCGTCTCACGGCCGGCGGTTTTATTGGCCTGTACCTGCGGCGCCGGATCCATCTGGCTGTGCAGCCGATCGGCCGGCTGGATCGAGATCAAATGCAGTGGCCACTGCTGCGCCTGCGGCGCCCCCAGCCATTCAACCGGCGGCTGCCACTGCGGATGCGGGGCAAAATCCTGGTAGCCATAGCCGGCGATTTTTTCGCTGAACAGTTCGATCTTCCCGCTTGGCGTTTGCAGCGGGTGGCCGTGCGGATCGTCGCGGAACTGGTCAAAGAAGACGAAGTCCCGTTCCGGTGCCGGCAATTCGACATAACCTTGCTGCCAGAACGTTTCGAACGCCGGCCATGCCACACCGGTGCCCGCCTGCGCCAAACCACACTGCCGGTAAATATGCTCAATCCACTGGCGTTCGCTGCGGTTTTCGGTGAACGACTGGCGATACCCCAGCCGTTCGGCCAGATCGGCGAAAATGTCAAAATCGTTGCGCGCCTGGTGCTGTGGCGCGATCGCCTGATGCATCGCCAATACGTAACGATCGCGCGACGAACCACCAATGTCGTTACGCTCCAGCGAACTGGTGACCGGTAGCACGATATCGGCCATTTTCGCCGCCGGTGTCCACCAGATGTCCTGCACGATCACCGTGTCCGGCTTTTGCCAGCCCTCCATCAGTCGGTTCAGCTGCTGATGGTGATGGAACGGATTGCCGCCGGCCCAATGCACCAGATGAATATCCGGATAGTGCCGCGTTTCGCCCTGGAACTGGTACGCTTCGCCGGGTTGCAGCAGCATGTCGCAAATGCGCGCCACCGGGATCGCCAGATTGGCCGGGTTACTGCCTACCGGCATGGTCGGCCCGGGGGTATCAACCCGCGGGTTGCCAACGCCGTTCATTGAACCGTGGCCGAACGAAAAACCACCGCCCGGCAGCCCGACCTGCCCCAGCATCGCCGACAGGGCAATCATCATCCAGTACGGCTGTTCGCCACGGTGTGCGCGTTGCACCGAATAGGAACAGGTGATGAAACTGCGCACGCCAATCAGTTGCTGTGCCAAACCGGCAATGCGCTCCGCCGGAATGCCGGTGATGGCGCTGGCCCACTGCGGGGTTTTCGCTACGCCATCGGTTACGCCGCGCAAATAGTCCGCCAATTGGGGGTAACCCACGCAATGACTGGCAAGGAAGGCTTCATCCTGCGCGCCATGTCGCTGGATCTCATAGCCCAGCGCCAGCATCAGCGCGACGTCGGTATTGGGGCGGATCGGGATCCATTCGGCGTTGACGAAGGCCGGGCAATCGTCGCGCATTGGGCTGATGTTGATCACCGGCGTGCCCTTGCGCACCAGTTTTTCCAGCCACGGTTTCAACGCATGCTCCGCCGCCCCACCGGAGGACACCTGAGCGTTTTTCAGCGCCAGTCCGCCAAACGCCAGGAAGATATCGCAATGTTCCACCACGCTCGGCCAGCTGGTCACCCGCCCGGTCAGTGGCGTAAAGGTGCCGATGACGTACGGCAGGAAGAACTGCGCCGCGCCCCAGCTGTAGTTACCCAACTGATCGACACCGCCGCCGCCGGAAAAGTAGAAGCGGCGCACCAGCGAACGCGCGTGATGCAGGCGCCCGGCGGAAGACCAGCCGTAAGACCCGGTGAACAGGCCAGAGGGGCCGTAGCGGTCGCGCACACGACGATTTTCTTCCGCCACCAGATCCAGCGCCAGCTCCCAGTCTACCTCGACGAAATCCTCGCGGCCGCGCAGGGTGCGGTCGCTGCCCTCGCGTTTTTGCAACCAGGAGCGGCGCACCGCCGGTTTGCGAATGCGTTTGTCCGAATAGGTCATCGGCACAATGGAATCGAGCATCGGCGACGGATCGGGATCGCCGGCAAACGGTTCGCAGCGGATCAGCCGGCCGTCTTCAACCACGGCGGTATACGCCCCCCAGTGTGCGAGTTGCGGATAACGTTTAATAGACATGACGTTCTCAAACAAAAAATGGAATGGGCAAAAATACCATTGCCGGCGGGGACAGCCAAAGTACAAATCGCTCTATTACCTTCGCATCACGGCCTAAGCGCAGCGCTGCGCCACCGCCAAATGAGGATAACGTGCCAATATCTGCCAACGCCGCCACAGTTACGCAGTCGGCGACTTGCAGCCGAACGGTTTTTCCGCAAAACTGGGGAATGTAAGCGATTACCCCAGGATAAGTTGAAGCATATATGGCTACCATAAAGGATGTTGCCAGGCTGGCGGGCGTTTCCGTTGCCACGGTATCTCGCGTGATCAATAACTCGCCGAAGGCCAGCGATGGTTCGCGCAGCGCAGTGCTGGCGGCGATGGAGCAATTACAGTATCACCCCAACGCCAACGCCCGCGCGCTGGCGCAACAATCCACCGAAACCGTCGGACTGATCGTCTCCGACGTCTCCGATCCGTTCTTCGGCGCCATGGTGAAGGCCGTTGAGCAAGTGGCCTACACCACCCATAACTTTCTGCTGATTGGCAACGGTTACCACGACGCCGAAAAAGAGCGTCAGGCGATAGAGCAGCTGGTGCGCCACCGCTGTGCAGCACTGGTGGTACACGCCAAAAAACTGACCGATATGGAGCTGAGCGTCTGGATGCAGCAAATCCCCGGAATGGTGCTGATCAACCGCACGCTGCCCGGTTATGAAACCCGCTGCGTGGCGTTGGACGATCGTTACGGCGCCTGGCTGGCGACCCGCCATCTGATCCAGCAGGGGCACCAGCGCATTGCCATCATCTGTTCCACCCACCAGATTTCCGACGCCACCGATCGCCTGCAGGGCTATCTGGACGCGTTACAGGAACACGGTATTGCGGTGGATGAAAAGCTGATTGCCTACGGCGAACCGGACGAAATTGGCGGCGAGCAGGCGATGACCGAACTGCTGGGGCGCGGCAAGAGCTTCAGCGCGGTGACCTGCTATAACGATCCGGTGGCCGCCGGGGCGCTGTCGGTGCTGAGCGATAACAGCATCGACGTGCCGGGGCAGATATCGTTGATTGGCTTTGATGATGTACTGATTTCGCGCTATCTGCGACCGCGCCTGACCACCGTGCGCTACCCGGTGGTGGCAATGGCAACCCAGGCGGCAGAACTGGCGCTGGCGCTGGCCAACGGCCAGCCGCTACCGGAAATCACCAATATGTTCAGCCCGACGCTGGTGCGGCGCCATTCGGTCGCCAGCATCAACAATGCGCTCGACCAGGGGTAGTTCGCCCTACACCAGCTTGCCCTGGAAGATCGGCACCGACTCAAACAGATAGCCGTCGAATTCCGGGGCATCGACGTCAGACAGCTCCATCAGCGTGCCTTTGATGTTTTCCATGTGCTGCCACATCGCCTGATACGATCCCATCACGTCGCGACGGCGCAGCGCCGCCAGAATGTTCTGGTGATCCGCCAGCCACTTCAGCCGATAGCCCTTGGTAGCAATGCGGCTGTGCAACTGCTGCCACAGCGGGCTGGCATCCCGCCGCTGCCAGAGGCTTTTTACCGTATCCAGCAGCATCTGATTCTGGGTCGCACCGGCGATCAGCAGATGGAACATCTTGTCATTGTCGCCGCTTTCGTCATTGGCAATGATGGCGCGTTGTTCCTGTTCCAGCGTACGCCGCAAATTTTCGATGTCGGCCTTGGTGGCCATTTTGGCGGCAAACGCCGCGATATTGCTTTCCAGCAGTTGGCGCGCCTGGAGCATTTCAAACGGCCCGACCTCGCTGTGCAACAGCGAATCGTCATCTTCCGCCGCGTCGTTCGGCATGCGGATCACGTAGACGCCCGAGCTCTGGCGAATATCCACCGTACCTTCCAGTTCAAGCATCAGCAGCGCTTCGCGCACAATAGTTCGGCTGACACCGTAGGTTTCGGCGATGTTGCGCTCGGGCGGGAGACGCGTGCCGATAGCGAAATGGCCCTGCTGAATTTTTTGCCGAAGGTCCCGTCCAATCTCCTGATACTGCTTTTTTTCCTGCGGAATCACGACTTTGTCCACCGTTTCACCCTGAAAGACGCCTGGCCCATGCCATACCTTGCATACAAGAGGTATCTAGCCCGAAAAGTCCGCTCCCGACGGCATGCACTGGCGGATGATGGGCTCACCCGCCAGCCGTTGGGACGACAACCGGGCTAGTCTACCAAACCCAGCGCCTGATCGAGTACTTTTGCGCCGTTTAACGTGCCGTATGCCACAGAATCGATCACCGCGATCGGGATCTGGTAGTGGTCAGTCAGCTTTTTGTTTTCCGTCAGCTTGAAGCGCACCTGCGGCCCCAGCAGCACCGCAAGGATATCGTTGCCGTAACTTTGCAGCTCATCTCGCAGATTCTGTTCGGGGATGGCGTAGATCTGTAATTCCAGCCCGCGCGCCGCCGCCTCTTTTTCCATTTTGGTCACCACCAGCGAGGTGGACATGCCCGCCGAGCAGGCCAGAACGATTCGTTTCATCAGCAATTCCTTATTTGTTTTCATCGTCAAGCGTCAGGGTCAGTCGCCGGCTGTCGCTCAGTGCGCGGAACCAGTGCGCCGACTTTTTTGGCCGCCGGTTACGCTGGTTGTCCAGATCGATCTCAATCAGGCCGTAGCGGTTCTTGAAGGCGTTCATCGGCGACACGTTGTCGGTAAACGCCCACAGCATATAGCCCCGGCAGTTCACCCCGGCCTCTACCGCTTTCAGCGTCCAATAGAGATGTTCGCCAATGAATTCGATGCGGTAGTCGTCCTGGATTTCGCCGTCGGCATTTTTAAACTGCGCTTCGTTCTCAATGCCCATGCCGTTCTCAGCGACAAACCAGGCAATGTTGCCGTACTCGTCGCGCATGCGCAGGCCCATGTCGTAAACGATTTTCGGCAGGATTTCCCAACCGCGCGATTTGTTCATCCGCCGCCCCGGCAGTTCAAAATGCTCGTAGTACATCGCCGGGTGGAACGGCGTTGCGCTGTGCCATTGGCGGCTCGGCGCCTTGACGCGGTGCGGGTAATACAGGTTGATACCCACTTCGTCGACGGTGTTGTCGCGGATCAGCGCCATGTCCTCCGGCGTCCAGGCAAAATGCACCCCATGCTGGTTCAGCAGCGTCAGCAGTTCCGCCGGGTATTCTCCCTTGATCGCCGGATCGAGAAACACCCGGTTATAGAACAGGTCGTAAAGTTCGGCGGCACGCCGGTCGTGCGGCGCACTGGAGCGCGGATAGGTCACTTCCGGGTTGAGGATCACCCCGATGCTGCCGGCACAGCCCATCTGGCGGAACAACTGCACCACCGAAGCGGTCGCCAGATTTTTATGGTGGTTCCACTGCATCCATTTGCCGGTGTTCTGCTCGTACGGCCAGCGGATGGCGTCAAGGTACACCCGCGTCTGCACCACCACCGGCTCGTTGAAGGTGAACCAGCGCGTCACCTTGTCGCCGAAGCGCTCAAATACCCGACGCGCATACAGTACGAACAGTTCCACCACCCGCCTGGAGTTCCAGCCTTGGTATTTTTCCAGCAGGTAACCCGGCAGCTCGTAGTGCTCCAGACACAGCATCGGCTCGACGCCCTGGCGTTTCATTTCGTCCAGCAAGGCGTCGATATAGGCAGCGTACTCCTCATCCACCACCCCTTGTTCATAATCGGTAAGGAAACGCGACCAGTTGATCGACGTACGGTAATGGCTGACGCCGCTTTGCTTCATCAACGCCACGTCTTCACGGTAGCGATTGATAAAGTCGGTGGCGACCGACGGGCCGTAGCCGTTATGCCAAACGTGGCGATCGTGCCGATACCACAAATCCAGGTAAGAATCCTGCCCCGGTTTTTTGCCGCTCCAGCCCTCGGTCTGCCAGGCGGAAGCCGCCGCGCCGAGGATAAAATCGCTGGGTATTTCGAGTGAAACCTGACTCATTGCGCACCTCATGCATTCTGTATAACGGGTTGTTCAGCCTGCTCGGCGCGGCGCGCCGCCACTTTGACAAACGGCAGGTAAATCAGCGTGGCGACCACGATGCAGATCAACTGGGTGACCACCGCCCCCATCGATCCGGCGGTCGACAGCCAGGCATTGATGATCGGCGGCGTGGTCCACGGCACCATCACCACCGCCTTGCCGGCGAAACCGATGCTGGTGGCGAAATAGCCGATGGTGCCGGTGACCAGCGGCGTGATGATGAACGGGATCGCCAGGATCGGGTTGAGCATGATCGGCATCCCGAAGATCACCGGTTCATTGATGTTGAAGAAGCTCGGCCCAAGCGACAGCTTGCTGATTTCCCGCATCTCCTTGCGCTTGGTGGCGATCATCACCGCAAACAGCAACCCCAGCGTGATGCCGGATCCGCCGATGCTCATATACACATCCCAGAACGGCATGGTGATGATGTTGGGGATCTCCTTGCCCTGCTCGAAGGCGGTCATGTTGACCATGATCGCCCCCAGCAACAGCGGCTCGCGGATCGGTTTCACCATCTGGTTGCCATGAATGCCAATCACCCAGAACAGCTGCGCCACGAACATCAGGATCAGAATGCCAGGCAGGCTTTGCACCACCGTTTCCAGCGGCTGCTGCACCACCTGATACACCGCGTCATACAGGTAAATGCCGGTGACGCGGTGGAAGACAAAGCCAAAGGTGGCGATCGCCACTACGGTGATGATCGCCGGGATCAGCGCCGAAAACGACGCAGAGACGTTCGGCGGCACGCTTTCCGGCATTTTGATTTTCAGCCGGTCGAGGGTTTCCAGTCTGGAATAGACCTCTACCGACAAAATGGCGATAAACATGCCGAGGAACAGGCTGCGGGTATCCGAAAACTGCTTCGCCAGTACGTCTTTCACCACCTGCATCTGGTTGTTGACCATCAGTTCAACGGTGGTCGGCGTGACCGCGATAAAACAGATCACCGCCAGCAGGCCGGGGAACAGCGATCGCGATCCGTTAATCTTGCCCAGCTCGATACCGATCAGAAATACCGCGCCAATGTTGAGAAAGCTCAGCGTGGCGTAGTTGATGCTGCTCATGATCGGCTTGAAATCCGCCAGGAACGAGAACATGGCGAAGCTGGCCAGGCCGTTCTTGGGATCCATCACCATATTGGAGATCAGCACCGAAAACGCGCCGACGATAATCACCGGCATCAGCGTGATGAACGACGCCTTGATGGCCATGATGTATCTGTAACTGTTGAACTTGTTGGCGAAGGCTCCCAGAGAGTCTATTAGCCGGTCCCGAAATGACATGACACCACCCCTTGTTGTGTTGTGCTGGCTCAGATGACCGATTCGCGTACCGCTGTTTCGCGATTTGGCATACCAAAAATAAGCCAAGCGGATTATTTTTCTGTGATCACACTCTCACAAGGGGATATTGGGATTCCAATATGATGAAAAAAGCCAATTTTGGCATACCAATAGGAACTGTCATGACGATCGATCTGGAACAAACGGTAATGGAACTGTTGATCAACGCTGGCGAAGCGCGATCCCACGCGATGTCGGCCATTCAGGCGGCTCGGCAGCGTCAGTGGGCACAGGCGCAGGAGGCGTTGACCGCCTCGCAGGCCGCCGCGCGCGAAGCGCACAAGGTACAAACCCAATTGATTGGTCTGGATGAAGGCGTGGGCAAGATCCCGGTAAACCTGATCATGGTTCATGCACAGGATCATCTGATGACCGCCATGCTGTGTCACGATCTGGCGCAGGAGATCGTATTGCTGCGTCAGGAGGTGTTCGCCTAGCGATCGCCCGCTGTCCTTGGCCAGCCCCTATGCTAGACTGCCACTACTTTCCACAGCGGACGTTTGCATTACGAGGTTAGCCACAGATGATCACCATGTTGGATGTTTCCATTCGCGCAGGGGTGTCGAAAGCAACGGTATCCCGCGTTTTAAATGGCACCGGCCAGGTGAAAAAGAGCACCCGCGACGCGGTGTTCAAGGCGATGGACGAGCTGGGCTACCGACCCAACTTTCTTGCCCAGTCGCTGGCGAACAAAAGCTCCAATAGCATTGGCCTGGTGGTGTCCAATTTCGATGGCCCCTACTTTGGCCGCCTGCTGCGCCAGGCCGCCAAACTGATTGAGGCCAGCGGCAAGCATCTGATCGTTACCGACGGCCACGACACGCCGGAGGACGAGCTGCAGGCGGTACAGCTGCTGGCGGATCGCCGCTGTGACGCCATTATCCTCTACACCCGCTTTATGGATGAAGCCGCCTTGATGGCGCTGCTCGACAGCCTGCCGGTGCCGATGATGGTGATTAACCGGGATTTGCCGCAGGCGCGGGAACGCTGCGTGTTCTTCGAACAGCAGCAGGCGGCGTTCAAGGCAGTGGATTATCTGATTGGCCAGGGGCATCGTGAAATAGCCTGTATTACCGGCCCGATCGCCACGCCAACCGCCCAGTCACGGCTGGCGGGCTATCGCCAGGCGCTGCAACAGCATCAGATAGCCTTTGACGACGCCCGCGTGGCCTACGGCGACAGCAGCGTGGCTGGGGGGTATCGCGGCTGTCGCGACCTGCTGGCAGGCGCTGCCGCCTTTAGCGCGCTGTTCGCCAGCAATGACGATATGGCCATCGGCGCCATGAAGGCGCTCAGCCAGGCCGGTAAACGTCTGCCGCACGATGTATCACTGTTCGGTTTTGACGACGAACCAAGCGCAGCCTATCTGCAACCGGCGTTGTCTACCGTCTATCTGCCGATCGATGCGATGATAGAAGCCGCCATCGGCCAGGCGCTACGCCTGATTAACGGCGATCCCCTGTTGGCATTGCAGCCATTCACCGGTGAACTGAAGCTGCGTGAATCGGTGATAGCCGGTCCGTACGCCAAATAATCCCCCTCTGCCGGCGCGCTGCCGTTGGCGATAAAAAAACCCCGGCGGCTGCGGCTGCAACCCCGGGGTTTATTCGTCGCAATGCGCTATGACGTTGCGTTACACCCGTTCCAGCGCGATCAGCTCGTCGATGGTCTGACGGCGGCGGATAAGCCGCGCCTCGCCGTTTTCAAACAGCACTTCCGGCAGCAGCGGGCGGCTGTTGTAGTTGGAAGACATCGAGGAGCCGTAAGCGCCGGTGTCATGGAACACCAGATAATCCCCCACCTGCACCGCCGGCAGCGCACGGGTTTCCACCCCACCGCCGGCCTGCTGGGTAAAGACGTCGCCGGATTCGCACAGCGGACCGGCAATCACCGTATCGCGCAGCGGCTGTCCTGCGGTATCGCGGCCGTCGGCCGGCAGTAATGAAATATGGTGATAACTGCCGTACATCGCCGGACGCATCAAATCGTTGAAGCCAGCGTCAACCAGCACAAAGTGACGGCTACCCATATCCTTCACCGCACGCACTTCTGCCACCAGTACGCCAGCCTCCGCCATCAGGAAGCGGCCCGGTTCGATCTCCAGCGCCACCGGGTGACCCAGGTGCGCGGCAATACGTTGCCGAGCGCGGTCCCACAGGCCAAAATAGTGTTCAGTATCAATGGCCTCTTCGCCGTGTTGATACGGGATAGACAGACCGCCACCGGCCGAAATGGCAGCAATATCCTGCCCCAGATCGATCACCTGCTGTACCATGGCGTCACACACCCGCTCCAGGTGCTGATAATCCACGCCGGAACCGATATGCATGTGTACGCCCAACAGCGTCAGGCCGTAGCGCTGAATTTTTTCCACCGCCTTTGGCAAATCGGCATACCAAATGCCGTGTTTGCTGTTTTCGCCGCCGGTATTGGTCTTCTGGCTATGGCCATGGCCGAAGCCCGGATTGATGCGTAACCACACCGGGTGCCCGGCCGAGCATTGACCCAACTGTTCCAGCATATCGATCGAACCGGCGTTGACCGGGATCTTCAGTTCGCTGACGCGCGCCAGCGTGGCGTGGTCCAGCACATCGGCGGTAAACACTATCTCGTCGCCGCCCGGCTGATAACCGGCCTGTAACGCGCGTTCGACTTCACCCAGCGACACCGAATCAACCTTGACGCCCTGCTGGCGCATCAGGCGCAGGATATGAATATTAGAACAGGCCTTCTGGGCAAAGCGAATCACGTCAAAATGGCGCAACTGGCTGATGCGCGCACTGATAATCGCGGCATCATAAGCCCAGACCGGGCAGCCGAAACGCGCTGGCAGCGCCAACAGATTGGTGGCATTCAACGCAGTGGAAGTGTCATTCAAGGCGCGTGGCATGGCAGAATTCTCAAAATAAACGTTTTCACTATCATGCCGCAGCGACAATCGGCGGGAAAATATCCGTTTCTCCATAGTCTATTCATTTATGATATACCTGATAACCGACTTTACGCGCTGCCGGAGACTCCCATGCACGCCATAACGCTGCGCCAGATTGAAATCTTCCATGCGGTGATGACCACCGGCAATCTCACCGAAGCCGCGATTTTGCTGAAAACCTCGCAGCCCACCGTCAGTCGTGAACTGGCGCGTTTTGAGAAACTGATACAGCTGCAGCTGTTTGATCGGGTGCGCGGGCGTTTGTCGCCAACGGTGCAGGGGCTGCGGCTGTTCGAAGAAGTTCAGCATTCATACTATGGTCTGGAGCGCATCAAGACCGCGGCCGCCGGCATTCGTCAGTTTCAGCAGGCGCAACTGTCCATCGCCTGTCTGCCGGTGTTTTCCCAGTCGCTGCTGCCCGCGGTGTGCAAACCGTTTATCGACCAGTACCCGGAAGTGAGTTTCAGCGTAATACCGCAGGAATCGCCGCTGCTGGAAGAGTGGCTGTCGGCGCAGCGCCACGACCTGGGATTGACGGAAAATAACCAGACCCCGGCCGGCACCGAGCGCATGACGTTAATGACATTGAACGAGGTTTGCGTGCTGCCCGGAGGGCACCGGCTGCTGGCGAACAGCGTGCTGACGCCGCAGGACTTCGCCGGGGAGAACTTTATCAGTCTGTCGAACACCGACAGCTATCGCCAACTGCTCGACGCGCTGTTCAACGAACACCGGGTCGAGCGGCGTATGGTGATGGAAACGCACAGCGCGGCTTCGGTGTGCGCCATGGTCAGGGCCGGCGTCGGCATTTCGATCGTCAACCCGCTGACCGCGCTGGATTACGCCGACAGTGGGGTGCACCTGCGGCCGTTCAGCATCGACGTGCCGTTCACCGTCAGTCTGATACGGCCATTGCATCGCCCGTCGTCGGCGCTGGTCAGCGCCTTCGTTACGCATCTGCAACAGCGGGCGGCACATTTCCCCGCCCGTCTGGCTGCGGTTATCGCGCGCTAGCCTGGCGGCGGGCGCGGCCAAAGGTCACCAGGCACAGCACCAGGCCAACCAGCGCCAGCAGTGCGGCTGTCAGCGGCACCGCCGTCAACCCCAGCCCCTGCGCGATGGTCACGCCGCCAACCCAGGCCCCTAGCGCATTGCCAAGGTTAAACGCGGCAATGTTCAGGGTCGAAATCAGATTCGGCGCTTTCTTGCCGTAGGTCACCACGTTGATCTGCAACGCCGGTACCGCAGCAAATGACACCGCCGCCCACAGGAACAGGGTGATTTCCGCCGGGATCAGCGCACTGCTGGTCCAGCTGAACAACGCGGAAAATAGCGCGATCGCCAGAAATACCCCGGCCAGGGTCACGCCCAGCCGCCAGTCGGCCAGACGACCGCCGAGAATATTACCCAGCGTCAGGCCAACCCCCATCAGCAGCAGCGTCCAGCTAACCCCATGCGGTGAAACGCCGGTCACGTCGGTCAACAGCGGCGCGATGTAGGTGAACAGGGTGAACATCGACGCGGCAAATGCCACCGTCATCATCAGCGACAGCCAGACGCCGGCGCCACGCAACGCCACCAGCTCCTTTTTCAGATCGGTTGGCGCCTCGTCCTTTACCACCGGCAGGTTACGGTACAGCGCCAGCAACGCGGCAACGCCAATCAGTGCCACCGCCCAGAAGGTTGAACGCCAGCCCAGTGCCTGCCCCAGCGCGGTACCCAACGGCACGCCCAGTACGTTGGCCAGCGTCAGACCGGTGAACATCAGCGCCACCGCCGACGCCCGGCGGTTCGGCGCCACCAGGTTGGCCGCCACTACCGCGCCGATGCCAAAGAACGCGCCATGGCACAACGCGGTAATAATGCGCGCCAGCATCAGAAAACCGTAGCTGTAGCCCAGCGCGCACATCAGGTTGCCGACGATAAAGATCGCCATTAACAGCAACAAGGTATTTTTACGTGGCAGACGCGCGGTCAACAGCGCCATGATTGGCGCACCTATCGCCACGCCCAGCGCATAGCCACTGATCAGCCAGCCGGCCGACGGAATGGAGACCTGCAGATCCTGTGCGACCTCAGGCAGCAACCCCATGATAACGAACTCGGTGGTGCCGATGGCGAATGCACTTAATGCCAGTGCGAGCAGAGAAACAGGCATGACTAACGCTCCCAATTAACCACGACCCCGCGCACGCGCGGCCGATAAAAAACGCAAAAAACAGGCGAACCACAGGGTCGCCCGTCATCAGATGAATAGGTGTAGGGAACAGGTAGGGCTAAACGATATAACCTTATAATTATTAAGTATAATTTTCTTATTCCACGCCATAGGAATAGCACGCGTCGCCGGCATAAAACCAGCGTAGCGCCACGCGCGGCGCATAAAAAAACCGCGTTATCCGGCTAAGCGCTTGAATGAGCTAATGATGAAAAATGTGAGGAAATATTACCTTGGGGTGACGTTAGCGGCGCAAGGTCGCCAACCACTGCGCATCGTGGCTGAACCACTCCACCAGAAAGTCCAGCATGGTACGCAGCGTGGCAGGCATTTGCCGACGCGACGTATAAATGCCGTAAATACCCATAGATTGCGGCTGGTAGCCCGGCATCAATTCCACCAGCTCCCCTTTCGCCAGCAGCGGGGCGGCCGAATAGTACGGCTGCAACGAGATCCCGGCGCCTTGCAGCGTGCCGGCCATTAACACCACCGATTCATTGGCGCTCAGGTTGCCGCTCACCGCCACCGCCGACTTCACGCCCTGATGCTCAAAATGCCACAGGCTCTTGCCGAAATAGGAATAGGTCAGGCAGTTGTGTAACGCCAGATCCTGCGGTTGGCGCGGCGTACCGTGCGCGACCAGGTAAGCGGGAGCGGCACAGACTACCGACGCACAGGTGGACAGCGGCCGGGCTATCAGGTTCGGATCCAGCTCGTTGGTGATACGCAGCGCCAGATCGATGCGCTCTTCCACCAGATTGACCGCCCGGTTATTCATTTGCAGATCGACCGCGACCTGCGGATGGCGCTTGAGATACTGGCTAACCGCCCCTACCAGCGCGGTCTGCCCCAGCGATTGCGAACAGGTGATGCGCAGCAACCCGCGCAGCTCATCAGACGACTCCTCCTGCGCCAGATCGATGTCTTGCGCCACCTGCAGCATTTGCCGACAACGTTGCAGCGTGCGCTCACCGGCATCGGTCAGGCTGAGTTTGCGCGTAGTGCGATGCAGCAAGCGCGCACCGGCCCACTGTTCCATCTGCGCCAGATAACGCGTCACCATGGCGCGCGACATACCCAACGCCTCAGCGGCGGCGATCATGCTGCCCCGTTCGACGATGGAGACAAACACTTCGGCGGCGGTAATGCGATCCATAATTCGTCCGATTTATGCAATCAATAATTGCTCATTATCCGGTTTTTCTATCGATTCATGCAACCTACTATCTTTCCATCAGCAAACAACATCGATAGGACACCTGCACATGTTTAAAAAATCATTTATCGCTCTGGCATTCACCGGCGTCGCCGCCGTCAGCACCTACGCCAACGCAGCCGGTTCACTGACCATGGAAGTCTACAACCCGGGCGCAGACAGCGTGTTCCCGGTGTCTTCCGAAATCATCAGCGGCCCGCACCAGGTCGCGCTGATCGACGCCCAGTTCCAGCGCAACGACGCTGAACAGCTGGTCAAGAAGATCAAGGCTACCGGCAAGCAACTGACCACCGTTTACATCAGCCACTCCGATCCGGATTTCTATTTCGGCCTGGAGGTGATTAAAGCTGCGTTCCCGCAGGCCAACATCATCGCCACGCCGGCAACCATCAAAGAAATCAACGCGACAAAAGACGGAAAACTGGCCTATTGGGGGCCGATCCTGAAGCAAAATGCGCCGAAAAGCGTCGTCGTACCGCAGCCGTTGCAGGGCAACAGCTTCACTATTGACGGACAAAAGGTGGAAGTGAAAGGCCTGAATGGCCCAACGCCGGAACGCACCTACGCGTGGATCCCGTCGCTACAGGCAGTGGTCGGCGGCGTGGCGGTGGCCGGTGACAACATTCACCCATGGATTGCCGATAACCAGACGGCAACCTCACGCGCCCATTGGCAGCAAACGCTGGCCAGCATTGAAGCGCTAAAACCACAGGTTGTGGTGCCAGGGCATTTCCTGCCAGGCGCGCCGCAAACGCTGGCTTCCGTCAGCTTTACCCAGCGTTACCTGACCACGCTGGAAACCGAGTTGCCGCAAGCCAAGGATGCAGCCGCACTGATAGCGGCGATGAAAAAGCACTACCCGAACCTGAAGGATGAATCGAGCCTGGAATTGAGCGCCAAGGTGCTGAAAGGCGAAATGAAATGGCCGCAATAAACGCTAACGCATCGAGGTATATGATGAACTCTGCCACCCTGCATTATATTTACGATCCGCTGTGCGGCTGGTGTTATGGCGCCGCACCGCTGCTTAAGGCAGCTCAGAGCCTGCCGGAGCTGAATATCGAGTTGCACGCCGGTGGCATGATGACCGGCGACAACCGCCGGCCGATCGGTGATGAATGGCGCGAGTATGTGATGCCGCACGATCGCCGGATTGCCGAGTTGACCGGCCAGAGCTTTGGCGAAGCCTATTTCAACGGGCTGCTACGTGACAGCACGGCGATGCTGGATTCAACGCCGCCGATCACCGCCATCCTGGCTGCGCAACGGCTGGCCGGACGTGGGCTGGACATGCTGCACCGCATTCAACAGGCGCATTACCAGGAAGGTCGACGCATTGCCGACACGCCGGTATTGGAGTCGCTGGCACGCGAGCTGGGGTTGCCTTCCGCCGCGTTCATCGCCGAAATGCGCTTCAACAGCGGTGCGCCAACCGCCCAGCACATCGCCGACAGCCGGGCGTTACTGGCCAAAGTTCGCGGCCATGGCTTCCCGACGTTTGTGTTGCAAGATAGCGAAGGACACATGCGCCAGTTGCCGGCCAGCAATTACCTGAACAACGTTGCCGGCTGGACGGCAGCGCTGAGCGGCGCAGTCACCTGGGCCTGATGCCGCCGGGGAGACGCTGGCGTCTCCCCGCTGCAGGCTTATTCTACCCGGACAAAGCGCCCCTGCGCCTGCACGTTATGGCCAAACCCGCAGTCGCCCTGGGTATGCAGATCGACGGCATCGGCGCTGAATTTCAGGGTCACATCGCACGCCATACCCACCTCTTCGACCGACTGATGGTAGACCGCCCGGTGGTCGGTAATGCTCAGCAGATCGCTGAACTCGCCCATATTCGGCCCATAGTACAATCCCATGCCCGGCATATAGTAGCCGGCATAGCTGATATGCCAGCGCTTGCCCTGCGGCGCTACGCTGACCTCGCTCCACACGCCACGGCCGGCATACTGCCAATACACGCCAGCCGGGCCGTCAGGCGCCGGTTGCTGCGCCAATCGCGCCTGCAGCAATGCCAGATTATGCTGAGATTTACCGTCGTTCGGTGCCAACGCCAGGTAAGCCCGCGCCTTGAGTAACTGCCCGGCATGGATCCACGCCAATGCCACATTGTTGTAGGCGGTTGCCGTTGCCCGCTCGCTTTTGCCGCAAAACTCGCTCCATGCGGCCTGATCGCGGAAGATCTCGGCGGCTTTGACATAATCGCCACGTTGATAGGCGGCAGTGCCCAGTTCGGCATAACCGGACACTTTCCGGCAGTCTGCCTGAATATCCGGCTCATCAATTTGTGCCAGCGCCTGCTCGCTGACCAACGCCCCATAAGCCAGCAACAGGGGATACAACGCCTTCATGCCTTTTCCTTTCCGTCACGCAAACAGCAAACATGCTGATTTGGCGCCAGTATAACCGGATGATCGGCCAGCTTCACCCTTGCCGATTCAGTGATGATATTTCAAAGGGTTAGGCTGGTTAAACCTGCTTACAAGCGCTGTTTGTTTGTTACCGGCCAAGCGCACATGCTGATCGCTGGCTTTTTTGACCAGGAGCAGTATGAACAGTCCCCTCACGCAAAAGCATGCCATCTGGCAACTGATAAAACCGTTTTGGATATCTGAAGAAAAGTGGCGCGCCTGGGCGATGCTGCTGGCCATCGTAGCGCTTTCGCTGGGGCTGGTTTACATCAGCGTGCAGATTAACCAGTGGAATCAGGTGTTTTATGACGCGTTGCAGAACAAGAACTATCCGGTTTTCAAGCAGCAGCTGTGGCGCTTTAGCTATCTGGCGCTGATCTTCATTGTGCTGGCGGTGTACAAGGTCTATCTGACCCAGGGCCTGCAAATGCGCTGGCGGCGCTGGATGACGGAAAAATACATGACCCGCTGGCTGACGCATCAGGCCTATTATCATACCGAGCAACAGCAGTTGATTGACAACCCGGATCAGCGTATTGCCGAAGATCTCAACGTACTGACCCAATACACGCTGTCGCTGTCGCTCGGCCTGCTGTCCAGCCTGGTGACGCTGTGTTCCTTCGTCACCATTCTGTGGCATGTCAGCGGGCCGCTGACCTTCGCCCTGCTCGGCCATAGCGTTACCCTGCCGGGCTACATGCTCTGGTTTGCCTTGTTATACGCGGTGCTCGGCTCGCTGCTGATTGGCTGGGTCGGCAAGCCGCTGGTGATGCTGGGCGTCAATCAGGAGCACTATGAAGCCAACTTTCGTTTCGGGCTGATCCGCATCCGCGAGAATAACGATGCCATCGCCCTCTACCACGGCGAAGCGCACGAAACCCGACAGTTGAGCGGCCGCTTCGAGGCGATTCGCAGTAACTGGTGGTCGATCATGCGCGTCACCCGTCGGCTCAACATCGCCAGTAATTTTTATGCTCAGTTCGCGATCATCTTTCCGCTGTTGGTGGCGGCACCCCGCTATTTTTCCGGCGCCATACAGATGGGCGGCATGATGCAGATTGCTTCGGCCTTCGGCCAGGTGCAGGGGGCACTGTCGTGGTTTATCGACGCCTTTAACGATCTCGCCACCTGGAAAGCCTGCGTCAACCGTCTGGCCGGCTTCAACGCCGCAGTCGATCAGGCACATCACCAGCCGCGCGGCATCGCGTTGCAGCCGCAGGGCACCGAACCGCTGACGCTCACCAACCTCAGCCTGCACCTGCCGAGCGGCCAGCCGCTGATGACCGACGCCAACCTGACGCTGCAACGCGGTGAACGCGTGCTGATCGTCGGCCCTTCCGGCTGCGGAAAATCAACGCTGCTGCGCGCCATTGCCGGTATCTGGCCGTATGGCAACGGTGCCATTTATCGCGATATCAGCCTCAGCACGCTGTTTCTGCCGCAGCGCAGTTACATTCCCATCGGTACGCTACGCGCAGCATTAAGCTATCCGCAGGTGGAAAATGAATACGACGATGCCGCATTGCTGCAAACGCTGCAAAAATGCCGGCTGAGCCATCTGCAGCGCTGGCTGGATACCTCCGCCAACTGGAGTCACCGCCTGTCACCGGGCGAACAACAGCGGCTGGCATTTGCCCGCGCCATTCTCACCCGGCCGGATACGCTATTCCTTGACGAAGCCACCAGCGCGCTGGATGACGAAACCGAACAGTTGATGTATGGCCTATTGCGGGATGAATTGCCCAACGTAACGCTGATAAGCGTGGCCCACCGCAACAGCGTGGCAAAATACCATCAGCACTGCTGGCGATTCAGCCGCCAGGGCGATCGGCCAGCGCGAATGACGCCAAGCCCGCTGCCGAGTTCGGCATAACCCCCTCTGCTACCGGCGCCCGGCGGGGCGCGTATCCCGCCGGCGTCATTATCTGCCTGCGCCGCTTGTCAGGCATGGCGTTGTTGCCTACACTGGCGCACAGATATCGGCCACTGGCCGCTACGTAAGCGTTAACGTCAATCAACGCATCACGCCATGCAGAATTGATTGGCTGCATGCCCTGGTGCGAGGATTGTATGCCCCAACCCGTTTCATCTGCCATTTCCACTGCCGCTGCCACGCGCCGTCGGTTACACCGCCCTTTGCTGTTGATCGTTGGCATTATGCTGGTAGCAGCGAACCTGCGTGCGGCACTGACCAGCGTCGGCCCATTGCTGGAACAAATCCAGCAGCAACTGACGCTGTCGGCCACCGCCGCCGGGCTGTTGAACTCATTGCCACTGATACTGTTTGCGCTGCTGTCGCCCGTGACCCCGGCGCTGGCACAGCGTATCGGCATCGAACGCACGCTGGGGCTGGCCTTGCTGATGCTGGTGCTTGGCATTGCACTGCGTTCGCAGCCACCAACCAGTCTGCTGTGGCTTGGCAGCGGGCTGATCGGCGCCGCGATAGCCTTTGCCAACGTGCTGCTGCCAACCCTGGTCAAACGGGATTTCCCGCAGCGCGCAGCAGCCATGATCAGCGCCTATGCCGCGGTGATGTCGCTGGTGGCGGCGATTGCCTCCGGCATGGCGGTACCGCTGGCAGCGCTGCACGATAACGGCTGGCGATTTTCTCTGTTGTGTTGGGGGTTGCCGGCGCTGTTGGCGCTGCTGGTATGGCTACCGCAGTTGCGCAATCGCGCCTTGCCCCAACCGATGCCCCTACAGGCGCCATCCAGGGCGCTATCGCCGTCTCGTTCACCGTGGGGCAGCGCGCTCGGTTGGCAGGTCGCGCTGTTTATGGGACTGCAGTCGGTCACGTTTTACACCATCATCGGCTGGTTCAGCGCCTTTGCCGCCAGCCATGGCACCTCGGCACAACAGGCCGGTTTCGAACTGTTCATCTACCAGGTGGTGGCCATCGTGGCGAACTTCGTGATGGTGATCATTCTGCCGCGCGCGCGCGACCAGCGGGCTATTGCCCTGGTCAGTTCTTTGCTGATTTTTATCGGCGTCGGAGGGTTATTACTGTTGCCGGCCAGTTCGCTGGTATGGCTGGTATTCGCTGGGCTGGGAGCCGGTAGCTCGCTGGTACTGGCGCTGTCGTTCTTTGGCTTGCGCAGCCAGCATCATCAGCAGGCGGCGTTATTGTCCGGCATGGCCCAGTCCGTCGGCTATTTGCTGGCGGCGGTTGGCCCGACCCTGTTCGGCCTGCTGCACGATCTGACGCAAAGCTGGAACGTGCCGCTCGGCATTCTATTGGGATTAACCCTGCTGCAGATGCTGTTTGGCATCCTGGCTGGCCGCAGTCGGGTTATCGGTTAATCGGGCGCGCGGGCAGGATCCGGCGTCGGGGTTTTGGCGTCGTCATCCTGCCACAGGTCTTCAATAAATGAACGTTGCGCTTCGTTGAGTTGCCACGACGGCGGGATTTTCGCCTTGCCGTTATCCGGCCGCCGTGACTGCTTTTTTGTTTCTGGGTTCTTTTTCATCGTCTTGCTTCCCTAAGTGGTCAAAAACCAGTAGACCGTCAGGCCCACCACGATCCAAAAAACACCGCATCCGATGAAAACGGCCAGCCAGGCTTTCCGCCGCAGCTGGGGATCTTCCTTATAGTCCATACGTTCCCCGCCAACTAATAGATAATAGTAATTATAAACTCATTATTGATCGTTTTAAACGATCGATAATGAGTTTTTTCCTATGGCGAAAGAAAGGAAATTGTACTAAGAAAAATCTTATTAGGCAGTACATAAGTGGGGATATTCGATAACCAGTTAAAAAGAAAGGATAAAATTGTCTTACCTGCTATCACACGCCAAAGAGTTTGCCATTTTTCGGCGACGCAAAAATCAACCGGGCGTTAACAGACAGACAGGTTTATCAATGGCAGAATCAGAATTTTCAGTTGGGGAGTCGACAGGAGCAGCGCGTTCCCTGCGCTGCCGGCATGCCTCGGTGGGTCAGGCGCCGAGCCGATGCATTAACGCGTTCAGCCGATTTGCGTGACCGAATCCCGGCTGGCGCGTTCGCGCTCGCTGCCGGTCAATTCGCTCAGTTGCCCGGCGCGCATTTCCAGCAGTCGGTCGGCATGTTCGAAATAGTGATCGTCATGGCTGATGGCAAACACCGTTTTGCCCAACGCCCGCAACTCAGGCAACAGCTCCCGGTAGAAGATACGGCGGAACTGCGGATCCTGATCGGCGGCCCATTCGTCCAGCAACAGGATTTCACGCTGTTCGGCAACCGCCAGCAGCAACGCCAACCGCTTGCGCTGCCCTTGCGATAGCTGCGGATTGGTCACGCGATTACCGTCAAACTCCAGCTTGCTCTTCATGTTCAAGCGTTCCAGCCAGCGCTCGACCAGCGCGGCATCTGGCGCTGCGCCGTTTGGCCCTTGCAAATGCTGGAATTGATGGAAATCGGTGAAAATAGCCGAAAACAGCCGGCGATAGTCGTCACGGTCCTGCGCTTGCTGTAGCTTGCCATCCAGCAGGATTTGCCCGCTGACCGGCTGGTATAGCCCGGTCAGCAGCATCGCCAGCGTCGATTTGCCGCTGCCGTTGCCACCAATCAGAAACACCAGTTCCCCGCGCTGCAACGTCAGGTTAAGCGGGCCGACGGCGAACCCCTGGCGCTGCTCGTTCGAACCGTAGTGGAATACCACATCGCGCAGCTCCAGAGTGTGCCATGGCTTGGCTACCGCGGCGGGAAACGCTTCCTGATAGGCGGCCAGTTTTAGCGACTTGACCTTGTTAAACGCCACTTCCGCGCTGAGCAGGGTGGGGAAAGCGCCAACCGCCTGTAACAGCGGCGTGCGCAGAAACAGCAGGGTCAATGAATAGGTAGCGGCCACGGTGGTATTGGCCCAACCCAGACTGTTGGCCATAAAGAACACCAGACCGATGGCGCCCAGCATCATGATATTCGACCAGTTTACCGCGCTGAGGTGGAAGGTATCCGCCCGGATAATATGGTGACGGTAGTCCACGGCATCCGGCTGATAGGCTTGCTGAAACAGCGCCTTGGCGCGGTCGCGGTTTAATGCCAGCTCTTTGCGCCCGTCAATCGCCGATTGATAATCCTGATATAACCGCTCTTCGGCTTCACGCACCAGAGTCAGATGGCGATACACCCGCGACACCAGCACCCAACTGACGAAAATAGTGACGGCAACCCAAATGGCGGTGACCACCAGCATCTGCGGCGACAGCCAGCCGAGATAGGCCGCGCAGCCGAGCGTCAGGATAATGCCCTGTACCAGTTCCGGCAGGCGGACAAACGCCAGGGTGATATTGCGGATGTCGCTCGACAGGCTGGCCAGCAGCGAGGCGCTGCCCAACTGTTCGATGCGTTCGATATCGGTATCCAGAATACGTTTGATCAGTTGACCACGCAGGCGATAGACAAAATAGTGGCCCAGGGCGGTCAACGCCAGCTGCGATGCCAGCGTCACCACCATCAGCAGCGCCAGCAGGCCGAGGAACTGCGGCAGTATGGCCAGCGGATTGCCCGCCGCCGCCATCAAATTCAGATTAATAAAAGCAATGATGCCAATACCTAACGCGGCACTGGCCATGGTTAATGCCATCACCGCCACAAAAGGCCAGCGATACTGGTGATACACCACCCGCAGCAATTCCATGAATAACCCCTGAACAAAAAAATGCAATGGCAGGCATTGTAGTCGGCACGAGGGTGATATCAATCAAATATCACCATTCGCCACGGCACCGGGCGACGCCGCGCAGTGGGCCGCAGGCTGCCTGGCAGCGTTAACAGTTTGCTTCCGGCCCGGCAGGCTCTACACTGACGCTTCGTCATGGCCACGGAAAACAGGGCGCTATGTTACCTACCCACGAATATGCCAACGATTTGATTCTGTTTGCGTTAATTGTTGAATGCGGCTCATTTAGCAAGGCGGCGGAAAGCGCCGGTATCACCAGTTCGGTGATCAGCAAACGCATCGGCCGGCTGGAAAAGTCGCTCGGCGCACGCTTGCTGTACCGCACCACCCGCAGCCTGACGCTGACAGAAAACGGCCAGGAGCTTTATCGCCATGCCAGGACCATCAGCAGCCAGATGCAGGAAGCGCTGTACGCGGTCAGCGAAAGGAGCGAGGCGCTGACCGGCACTATCCGCATGTCGGTGCCGACCATTTCCGGCGAATTATTGCTCAGCGAAAGCGTGGCCGAATTCTGCACCCAGCATCCGGATCTGAAGGTGGAAATGCGGCTGGAAAACCGCTTCGTCGATCTGGTCAACGAAGGCATCGATCTGGCGATCCGCACCGGCACCATGCCGGACTCCAGCCTGATTGCCCGGCATATCCTCGACTCCCGTTGGGTGATCGTCTGTTCGCCAAGCTATCTGGAACACCATCCACAACCCACCACCACCGCCGAGCTGCTCAATCACAACTGTCTGACCTATACCTATCAGGAAAGCGGCAGCGCCAACTGGCTGGTCAAACAGCCGACCGGCGACCAGATTGCCGAACTGCAGGTCAACGGTAACCTTTCCGCTAATAATGCGCGGGCGATCCGCAAAGCGGTCATCGGCGGCTACGGCATTGCCATGGTGCCGCGTTGCATGGTGTACGAGGATCTGCAGCAGGGCAAACTGCTGGAAATATTGGCCGGACACTGCGGCAAAGTGCTCGGCGTGTATGCGGTGTACCCGTACACGCGTAATTTGCCGCTGAAAACCCGGTTGCTGATCGAGCACATCATCTGCAGTTATAAAAATATCAGTCATTATTTTTGAGCGACGACAGCGTATTGCGTTCATTCCATGCCGCAGCGCCGGCATGGATTAGGCGATATTTGGATATAATCTATTGAGAATAAACGCCTAATAAATGTGATCACGCGCTTTTATCACACAATATCTTTTTTTACCCCACTGATTTTTAACGTGTTTACCGTTCCCTCTGGTGCCGACCGCTGACGCCGATACGTCTGTTTCCCGTTACTCTACGATTGTTATAAAAATGCGTCATAGAACATCACATTATGTTGTGATTAGAATAACGCGCCGTGGAAATTAACGACTCTGTAACACCTCTCCCCTACAAGAATAATGACCTCTGAGGATGATATGTCCCTGTTTTTCAGTATCGCTCCCATCGTCTTATTGATATGGATGATGACGAAACGTCAAGGCGTGCCCTCTTATCTGGCCCTGCCGCTGACCGCAACGGTGGTATACGCGGTGCAACTGCTGTGGTTCGGCAGCGCACCGCTCCTGCTGCACGCCAACATCATCAGCGCACTGGTGGCGGTGTTCACGCCAATTACCATTATTGCCGGTGCGATCCTGCTGAATAAACTGATGCAGATCAGCGGTGCTGAAAATGTGATACGCAACTGGCTGGAAAACATCAGCCCCAACCCGGTCGCCCAGTTGATGATCATCGGCTGGGCCTTCGCCTTTATGATTGAAGGCGCCAGCGGATTTGGCACGCCGGCCGCCATTGCCGCCCCGATCCTGGTTGGCCTGGGCTTTAACCCGCTGCGCGTTGCGCTGCTGACGCTGGTAATGAACTCCGTACCGGTCTCGTTCGGTGCGGTAGGCACGCCAACCTGGTTTGGCTTCGCCAATCTGGGCCTGAGTGACGGCAACCTGCTGGACATTGGCCGGCTGAGTGCGTTAATTCATTTTGTCGCCGGATTTATCATTCCGATCCTCGCTCTGCGCTTTATCGTTTCCTGGCAACAGATCCGCCATAACCTGGTGTTTATCCTGCTCAGCATCGTTAGCTGTACCGTGCCCTACCTACTGCTGGCGCAGGTAAATTACGAGTTCCCTGCCTTGCTCGGCGGCGCGATTGGCCTGACGCTGTCGGTGCTGCTGGCGCGTAGCCGTATTGGCCTGAGCAACGAGCCGGCCAACACGCCCGGCGCCGCCATTCCCTTTGGCCAGGTGCTGAAGGCAATGACCCCCACGCTGCTGCTGATCGCCATTTTAATCGTGACCCGCATTCACCAATTGGGGCTGAAGGCGCTGCTCAACAGCACCGCCCCCCTGTGGCAAGGCAGCCTGGGCTGGCTGGGTGAGCTGAGCCTCAGCAAGGCGTTGATCATCAACCTGCAGCAGGTGCTGGGCACCAGCGTCAGCGCCAGTTATAAAACGCTGTACGTGCCGGCGCTGATCCCGTTCCTGCTGGTGGTACTGATTTCCATTCCACTGTTTCGGCTGAACGCCAGCCAGGTGCGTAATATGTTCGGCGACACCGCCGCACGCATCAGTAAACCGTTTATCGCCCTGCTCGGCGCGCTGATCATGGTCAACATGATGATGCAAGGCGGCGACCGTGCGCCGGTGATTATCATCGGCCAGGCGCTGGCCGACACCACCGGTAGCGGATGGCTGCTGTTTTCGGCATTTCTCGGCGCGCTCGGTTCATTCTTCTCCGGTTCCAATACCGTCTCCAACCTGACGTTCGGCGGCATTCAGCACTCCATCGCCGCCAGCAGCGGTTTGAACGTCAACCTGACGCTGGCGCTGCAATCGGTCGGCGGTGCCATGGGCAATATGGTGTGCCTCAATAACATCATCGCCGTCTGTTCGATTCTCGGCATTAGCAACGCCGAAGGGAAAATCATCAGAAAGACCGTCCTGCCGATGCTGGTTTACGGCGTGATTGCCGCGGCCGTCGGATCGGTGCTGGCTTTCTGAAGGGAACCTAAGTTAACGACAAAAGTAAGGTAGATATCATGATCATCTCCGCTTCAACCGATTACCGGGCCGCAGCACAGGCTAAGCTTCCGCCTTTTCTGTTCCATTACATTGACGGCGGAGCTTACGCGGAACATACCCTGCGGCGTAACACCGCCGATTTGGCCGATATCGCGCTGCGTCAGCGCATATTGAAAAACATGTCCGAGCTAAGCCTGGAAACCACCCTGTTCGGCGAAAAATTGGCGATGCCGGTGATCCTGGCGCCGGTCGGGCTGACCGGCATGTACGCCCGCCGTGGTGAAGTGCAGGCCGCACGCGCCGCCGCCGCCAAAGGCATTCCGTTCACCCTGTCGACCGTTTCAGTGTGCCCTATCGAAGAGGTGGCGCCGGCCATCGATCGGCCCATGTGGTTCCAGCTGTATGTGCTGAAAGACCGTGGCTTTATGCGCAACGCGCTGGAGCGAGCGCAGGCCGCCGGGGTAAAAACCCTGGTATTTACCGTTGATATGCCGGTACCTGGTGCACGCTACCGCGATGCGCACTCCGGCATGAGCGGCCCGAACGCCGCCATGCGCCGCGTATGGCAGGCGATGACCCATCCGCAATGGGCCTGGGACGTCGGCATCCACGGCAAGCCCCACGATCTTGGCAATGTGTCGGCCTATCGCGGTACGCCAACCAATCTGGAAGATTATATCGGCTGGCTGGGCGCCAACTTCGATCCGTCGATTTCCTGGCAGGATTTGGAGTGGATCCGCGAATTCTGGCAGGGGCCAATGATTATCAAAGGTATTCTTGACCCGGAAGATGCCAGAGACGCGGTGCGCTTTGGCGCCGACGGCATTGTAGTGTCCAACCATGGCGGCCGCCAATTGGACGGCGTGTTGTCCACTGCCCGCGCCCTGCCGGCCATTGCCGATGCGGTCAAGGGAGATATCGCCATTTTGACCGACTCCGGCATCCGCAACGGGCTGGACGTGGTGCGCATGATAGCGCTAGGCGCCGATAGCGTGATGCTGGGGCGGGCGTTTGTCTATGCGCTGGCCGCTGCCGGTGAGGCCGGCGTGGCCAACTTGCTGAGCTTGATCGACAAGGAGATGCGTGTGGCGATGACGCTGACCGGGGCCAAAAGCATCGGCGACATTACGCCGGAACTGTTGGTTAGATCAGCGTAAATGCAACAGGCCGGTATTAACCGGCCTGTTGTTTAACATGATGGCGAACTGCCCTGCGGCGGCAGATAGCGCAATGGATCCAGCGCCGTCGCGCGATAGCGGATCTGGAAGTGCAGGCGCACCGAATCGGTACCGCTGCTGCCCATGGTGGCGATTTTCTGCCCGGCCTTTACCTGCTGGCCATTGCGCACCAGGGTGCTGTCGTTATGGGCATAGGCGGTAATAAAGTCCTCGCCGTGCTTGATCATGATCAGGTTGCCATAACCGCGCAACTGGTTACCCACATAGACCACTTTGCCCGTGGCCGACGCGTACACCGCTTGGCCACGGCTGCCGGCGATATCGATGCCCTTGTTACCGCCGTCGGAATTAGAGAACTTGACCAGGATTTTACCCCTGGTCGGCCAGCGCCAGCAGCGCGCGGCACCCGGCGGCGGGGTACTTTTCGCCAATACCGTGCCGGAGGAACGGCCAGCCGATTTGCGGCCAGTGGAGGACGCCGTCGCGCTCGGGGTTACCCTGAGTTTTTGCCCGACCGCCAGGCTATAGGGCGGGCGGATTTTGTTGATGCGCGCCAGATCGCTGACTTCGTTATCCGTGATCCAGGCAATGTAATACAGCGTGTCGCCGCGTTTGACGGTGTAGGTTTTACCGCTATAGCTGCCTTTGGGCAGCTTGTCATAATCGCGATTATAGCTGTTTTTGCCGGAACACCCCGCCAGCAGCAGGCCCAGTGCCAGACACACCGCGATGCGACGCCACCCTACCGTTATGCTTCCTCTGCCCAAAGCCATCCCCAATCTGTTCGACATGCTGATACACCGGTGGCGTATAAAGACCGCCTATCTTAACACCTGTGGCAAGGCAGTCAAAAAGCCGGGGATCAGGGATTATGCCTTTTGGCTTTTCTTACCCAACCCAGCAGCCCACGCTGTTTTTCTGCCGGTGCCGGCGTGCCAAGCCTGGCCTTGATCTCATTGACGGACTGGGTAAGCAGCGCGATATCCTGCTGCATCAGCAGCAGTTTTTCCAGCAGGATGGCCGCACCGTTTGGCGTAAGCGCCTGTGCCGGCAGTTGATAGACGCGCAACAGTTCGCCAGTGTCTATTTTGATGTTGTCGCCCTGACCTTCCGCAATCTGCAGCTTGTTGCTGGCAATATGGCGATAGATGGTACGCCGGGTCACGCCGACCAGCTTTGCCGCTTCCGTGACGCTATGTAGAGCCACGCTCGTCTCCTTATCATGCCATCTGCATAATCGACCAACGGCGGCAGACATCGCCCTGGCCCGGTAAACCGTCAACCGGGCGATACTGCCGCCAGGCGTGACCCCATATCGCGGATCAACGCCCTGGCGGTTAACCGACGGTTGGCCGAGGCGGGTGCCGCGGCCAATCAACGGCCATCAGCGCGGTCGCTGTGCGTCAAAACTGCCAGCCAACGCCGGCGCCCAGGCCATAGTCACCCTGCGTATTGGCGGTACCGCTGAACTTGACCACCATCCCACCCTGGGTGGCGGTAGACAGCCCCATGGCGACGGCGCTTGAATCGTGGAAGGTGCCACCACCGATGCCAAACATCGACGCGCCAGGCGTCATCACCTGCGGGATCTGCGACATGGCGAACGCAGAGGCCACGCCGGCATTCAGGCGTTTGTTCAGGTGATTGATTTTGGCGTCTTGCTGCCCCAAACGAGTATCAAACTGATCCATGCGGCTGCTGAGCTGGCCAATCGAACGGGTGTTGCTTTGCGTTTGCGTATCGACGCGATTCAATTGACCGGCCTGCTGCGTCAATTTACCGTCAAGTTCGCTGGTGGTATTAGTCGTAGCCTCGGCAAATTGATTGAATTTATTGGTGGTATCGGCAATCTGCTGCGTATTGCTGCCGATGTCGCTGCTGTTTTTAGCAATTTTCTGCGCGTTATCATCGACGCCGGCCTGCGCCTTGTCCGCCGTCAGCTGCGCGCCTGCCGCCGCCGTGGTCGCCGTATTCGCCGTGGCTTGCGCCAGATCCGCCGATTTTTGCGCGCCTTCGGTCAGCGTTTTATTGGCCGCGATATCGCTGGCGTTCTGCTGCCCCTGCTGCTGCGCCTTGTCAATTGCCTGCTGATGGATAGCGATATCTGCGCCATTTTTATCGACGCCCGCCTGTGCGTTAGCCGCGGCCGTCGCGGCAGCGTCTGCGCCGGCCTGGGCGTTGACCGCCGCCGTGCCCGCCTGGTCGGCGGCCAATTGCGCCTTGTCCAGCGCCAGTCGCTGGTCGGCAATGGCGCCGGCGTTGACGCCAATAGCGGTTTTGTTGGCATCTATGCCATCCTGCAAGGTTTTGGCAGCGGTATTAAGCTGGCCGACGGTGGCGCCGTCGGTGGCCGCCACGCCATCGGTCATGTTGGTCATTTTGCGGGTAGCGTCCGGTGCACCGATCGATACCGCGTTATCTTCCGTTGCCACCGAACCGACGCCGAGCGCCACGGAATTGACGCCGGAGGCTTTGGATTTGCTGCCAAACGCGCTGGCATTGTCCGCGCTGGCGCTGGCCTCTTCGCCAATCGCCGTCGCCTGCACGCCGCTGGCCGACGCGTAATAACCGGCCGCGGTGGAAAAGTCGCCGCTGGCCTTGGCTTCGTTACCCAAGGCTGCGGATTCGGTGCCGGTTGCCCCGGCGTTCATGCCTACCGCCGTCGATCCCCGCCCCTGCGTGGTGGCGTTAACGCCAAGAGCGGTCTGCCGATCGGTCAACGCGTCCGTCGCCGCACCGGCGCCCACCGCCACCGAATCCGCACCCGGGGCCAGGCCACCGCCGGCCTCATAAGAGCCGGCTCCGGGGGCGGCTAACGCCACCTCGCCAAATAGCGAGCCGGAAATAGCCAGCGCCACCAGCGCCAGTTTGAACTTCGTCGTTTGCTTCGTCATTAATCTATTCCTTGTTATGGTCGACAATCGGGGAAACAGCAGAATCCATCGACAAGGAATATAGGTTTGCCTTAACGCTCAAAGAATAAATTTAATTTAATTTAACTTCTTCCTCCCACCTCCGTTATATAAAAACCAACGGGCACCGACTTAGTGATAATCAATTAGCATCAAATTAAAATAAAACCGCAGCGTGATTATCGTCGTTATTATTAATGGAATAAATAACACGAAAATTAGCAACCAGACGGTTTGATTCAGAAAATACAATGGCTACAATATGCGTAATTCAGCCCCACACCCCGCATTACCTGCGGGTGCGCGTTTCCTGGCAAGGTGACACAATGTCACTAGGATGTCGCAAGATAGGCGATATTTATCGCAACAACTATAGGTAATAAATAAAAATAACGCATAAATCACTAGAGGTTTTTTATATCAGGTTGATTGGTGTTTTATAACGTTACTTAAATCAGAACACACCGTTTAATCACCGTTTAACCTCCCGTCATCATTATTCTTTTGCCGGCCAAACGGCTACTGCCCGTATTTGGATATTTGGCTGCGCAATTCCCATTAAATAATTTAAAAGGAAATTTCATGTACAAGAATTTATCTCGCATATTGATCGGGACTGCACTGCTGACTACCGGCGCCTCGGCACTGGCTGCCACGGCAACCACCTATGGCGGCAATATTCACTTTGTCGGTCGTATCGTCAATGCCGCCTGCGCGGTGAGCGCAGACTCTACCGATCAGACCGTGAACCTTGGCCAGTATCGCACCGCCAAGTTTGCCGCTGCGGGCGACTATTCCGGCAAGGTGCCTTTTACCATCAAGCTGGAGGATTGCGATACCGCAGTGTCGACCAAAGCCTCGGTTGCCTTTAACGGCGCGGCCGACAAAACCGATAACACCGTGCTCGGCGTCAGCAACGCCGGTGGCGGCGCCGCCGGCGTTGCCTCGGGCGTAGGCATCGAAATCCGCGATCATCTGGATAACGTGCTGATCCCGAACGGTGCCAGCTACTCTGCCCCCTTCACCCTGGCCGACGGCAAAAACATTCTGCACTTTACCGCACGCTACAAGGCCACCGCCAAAGCGGTTACCCCAGGTGAAGCCGACGCTGACGCCACCTTTACCATGCAATATCAATAAACATTCCGCTTTGGGATGAACTGCGCACGGAGCCATGACGGTTAAGGAGCCTACATTGCGATATTCAACGATTATCTCTGCCGCGCTGATGCTGTCTTCCGCGGTTGCCCTGGCGGGGAATCGCCATCACGTCATCATTGATGGCGGGCAGGTGAAACTTCGCGGTGCAATTACGGCAGCAGCCTGTTCAGTCAGCACCGGCAGCGAAGCTCAGATTGTCGAAATGGGCGACGTGCGCAGTAACCAGTTCAGCGGGCTGGGCAGCTATTCCCCTCCGGTTGCATTCAGTATCGATCTGACTGGCTGCAACCGGGCTATCTACCACGCGGTGGGCGTCAGTTTCTGGGGCGTGACCGACGGCAAGGATCCTCTGGTGCTGAAAGCCGGCAACGGCGCGCAGGGTGGCCCCGGTATCGGGCTGGCGCTGTTTGACGACCATGGCGATCTGATGGTGCCCAACGCCCCGCCGAGCCGCCTGGCCATGATTAATGACCGGGAGACCAGGCTGCATTTTTCCGCTCGCTATCGCGCAACCTCGCGTCAGGTTACCGGCGGTGAGGCCAATAGCTGGGCGTGGTTCGCTCTTACCTATCAATAAGGCAATCAATCATCAACGAGGTCAGCGTGTTCAACAAAAAATCACTGCGCCAACTGGGGTTAACGTTGTTTTTTTCCACCCTTGCCATCAGCAGCTTTGCCGCGCAGGCCGGTGGCATCGCGCTGGGGGCAACGCGGGTGGTCTATCCGGCAGATGCCAAACAGGCCTCATTGGCCGTGACCAACAGCGACAAGAATCTGCGCTTTTTGATTCAGTCCTGGGTCGAGACAACCAACGGCGAAAAAACCACTGATTTCATCATGACGCCGCCGCTGTTCGTCAGCAAACCGCAGGGGGAAAACACCTTGCGTATCATGTACGTGGGCCAGACGCCGCCGACGGATCGTGAAAGCGTCTACTGGATCAACGTCAAGGCGATCCCGGCGGTCGAACGCGAGGCGGTACAGGGCAAAAACGTGCTGCAACTGGCCGTGTTGTCGCGCATCAAACTGTTTGTGCGCCCTGCGGGGTTGGCGATGTCGCCAGCAGATGCGCCGGCCAAGCTGACGTTCCATAAGCAGGGCAACAAGATAAGCATTAATAATCCAACGCCTTATTATATTACTTTGGTGAATTTTAATATTGGCAATCACAATTTGCCAAATACCATGGCGGCCCCCAAAAGCAATACCGAAATTGCCATTCCGGCCGGCGTTAACGGCTCGATAAAATACCAAACAATTAATGACTATGGCGCCAATACGCCCAGCATCAATGGCGTAATGAAATAATAAAAACATTTTCGAGGGACAGGTGTTACAGAGGCTTGTTTGGCTCTCAGGGAACCTGCTGCCTAAAATAAAGGAGTATTTATGCGGTCATTTGCTGTTAGCAAGTGCGCACAGCGATTAAGACAGTGCTGCCTGCCCCATTGCACCTGGTCTTATTTCAGCCCGGCGCTATTTATGGTTGCAATGCTGCCATCAGCCTCTGTCAGCGCGGAGATATTCTTTAACCCGTCGTTCCTGTCAGGCGATCCTACGGCTATCGCCGATTTGTCGCGTTTCGAAAAAGACGAGGGGCAGGCCGCCGGGCAATATCACGTTGAGCTTTATCTTAACGACGATTACGTTGCCACCCGTAATATCAACTTTGTCCCCGTAGACAAAGACGCGCCGGCACATGATGACAGCGGCCTGCTGCCCTGCCTGTCATATAATCAGCTCAGCGCGCTGAACGTTAATATGACCATGCAAAGCAAATTGACCGTATTAAAGCCCGAACAATGCCTGCCGCTGCCAGAGGTCATTGAGGGTGCGCAGTCCGAGTTCGATTTTGAAAAGCAACGGCTGAAGATCAGCATTCCACAGGTGATGCTGGTGAATAACGTGCGTGGTTACATCCCGCCCGACCAGTGGGATAACGGCATCACCGCCGCGCTGCTGACCTATAATTTCAGCGGTGGTAACAGCTGGGGAGCCAGCACCAACAATAGCTATTTTCTTAACCTCAATAGCGGCTTCAACTGGGGCGCGTGGCGGCTGCGCGATAATTCCAGCTGGTCATACAGCAGCGGCGCCGGCCAGCATGCCAACCAGTGGCAGCACATCAACACCTACCTGCAACGGGCCATCATTCCGCTCAAGGGCGAGCTGACGCTGGGCGATCACATCAGCCCCAACGACGTGTTTGACAGCGTCAATTTTCGCGGCGTGCAGCTTGCCTCCGACGATAATATGCTGCCGGACAGCCTGCGCGGATTTGCCCCGACGGTGCACGGCGTGGCCAAGAGCCATGCCAAGGTGACCATCAACCAGAACGGCTATGTCATTTACCAGACCTACGTTTCCCCCGGGGCCTTTGCCATTAGCGATCTCTACCCCACGTCGTCCAGCGGCGACCTGAAGGTCGAGGTGCAGGAGAGCGACGGCAGCATCAGCCGCTTTACCGTGCCCTATTCCGCCGTGCCGGTTTTGCAACGCGAGGGGCGGGTAAAGTATGCCGCCACCGCCGGGCAGTACCGCAGCGGCGACGGCAATAAAGGCAAACCGGGGTTTGCCCAGGGTACGCTGATCTGGGGGCTGCCGGCTGGCGTCACGCTGTACGGCGGCAGCCAGCTGTCGAACGACTATGCCGCCTTTGCCTTTGGCGCCGGCAAGAATCTGGGCAGTTGGGGCGCAATGTCGGCGGACGTTACCCAGGCCAACAGCCGCCTGGCGGACGACAGCCGTCACCAGGGGCAGTCGCTGCGCTTCCTTTATGCCAAGTCGCTGAACGAGGCGGGAACCAACTTCCAGTTGCTGGGTTACCGCTATTCGACCGAAGGCTTCTACACGCTGGATGACACCAGTTATCGCCGTATGAGTGGCTATTCGCTCAACACCCAGGATGGCCCGGTCGACGTCAAGCCGACGGCCAATCAGTATTACAACCTCAAATACTCCAAAAAGGGGCGGGTGCAGGTCAATATCACCCAGCAGGTCTGGGACTATGGCTCACTGTTCCTGACCGGCAGCCGACAAACCTATTGGCACACCGACGAGAAAAACGATCTGCTGCAAGCCGGCTACAGCGCCTATTGGAACGACATCAGCTATAGCCTTTCCTACAGCCATAACAAAAGTCCGGGGCTGGCAGAGGCCGACAAGCGCGTGGCGCTCAACCTTTCGCTGCCGCTTGGCAAGTGGCTGTCGGGCGGCGGCGCGGCCAGCGATATCACCCGCTCCTCCAGCACCGCTTATGCCACCTATGCGGCCAACACCGACACCCACGGGCAACTGGCCCAGCAGGCCGGCGTTAGCGGTAGCCTGCTGGCGGGCAAAAACCTGACCTACGGCGTCATGCAGGGGTACAGCAACCGCGGGGGCGGCGGCAACGGCAGCGCCAACCTGAACTACCAGGGAACTTACGGCAACAGCAACCTCAGCTACAGCTACAGCAGCGGCTACCGCCAGGTGAACTATGGCCTGAGCGGCGGGATTACCGCTCACGCCAACGGCGTCACCCTTAGCCAGCCGCTCAGCGATACCAACGTGCTGGTGGCCGCCGCCGGCGCCAAAGCGGTAGCGGTTGAAAACGCCACCGGCGTCAGCACCGACTGGCGCGGCTATGCGGTGATGCCCTACGCCACCACCTATCGTCTGAACCGGGTGGCGCTTGACCCGACCACCCTGCAAGACAATGCCGATCTGGACGATGCGGTGGTGAACGTTATACCGACCAAAGGCGCACTGGTACGCGCCGAGTTTGCGGCACGCATTGGCGCCAGAGCCTTGATGATGCTGCAGCAGCGCAATGGTAAGGCGGTGCCGTTTGGCGCCACCGTGGCGCAGGAAAACGGCAGCGGTGCCAGCATCGTCGGCGAAAACGGCCAGGTGTATCTGTCTGGCCTGCCGCTAAGCGGCAAGTTGCAAGTGGCGTGGGGCCACGGTGCGGCGGAGCGTTGTGAAGTGTCTTACCAGTTGCCACAGGGCAGCGAACACCAGGCAATAAACTATGCCAAGGCGGGGTGCCAGTGATGTCTATTTTTTTCAAAGCGATGTGGTTGTTTACGCTGCTTGTCGCAGCTTGCCTGCTGAACCCGGCGCAGGCCGCCTGTTCCGGCTGCAACCAAACCATTAATCTGTCGATCAATAAAACCCTGGGATTAACCGATAATGCGGTGGACCATACTGAGCCCAGTACGTCTTTTACCATTTCCGGCGTAAATACCGGATTTTATGGCTTTTTCGGCGGCTATCTGTCGTTTTCTTTCAGCAGAATAGACGGCACCCTGCCCCCTTTTGGCACCAAGCCAAGCGACTGGGTGTATCAACAGGTAGATGATTATTTCGCCGTTGCTATCCGTGCGCGAAGTGCATGTGGAGCTCATTATGTGCCATCTAGTAGCCCTGCAGTTGGCGCCCCGTCATGTAAACCCATGATTCTTGCCAACTTAATTACGCCAACAACCTGGGATTCATCGCTAAAGATTATCCGACCGTTGATCAACGGTACCTACGCCAATAATGTCTTCCTCGGCCGCTGGGGCGCCTGCCCTGGCATCAGTTGCGGCCATCAGGCGATAGTTATCGCCAACCTCTATCTTAACTACAGCATCACGGTGCCGCAGACCTGTGTGATCAACGCCGGGCAGATCGTCACCGTCGACTTCGGCAACGTTTCTACCGGGGCATTTAAAACCGCCGGCGCCAAGGCCAGCGGGGTTAACCCGATAGCGCGCAACCTGGGCATCAAGTGCAATAACATCGACGCCTACGCCAACCTGACCCTGCGCGTGCAGGCCGACAACACCGCCGGCAACGCGCTGGTTTCCAATAACAAGGACGTCGGCTTTGTCATCACCGACGCTAACGACCGGCCGCTGACGCCGAACGACTTTTCCAGCGTGCTGCCGTTCAAGCTGCAAGAGGCCGGCGCCAACGTCACCATCAAGGTGTATCCGGTCAGCATCACCGGGGCAAAACCGGCAGAAGGCCCGGTGACCTCTCGGGGTTATCTGCGCATTGACTTCGCCTGAGGAAACAAACATGAAAAAACAGCTAATCGCCGCGTTGGCGCTGCTCGCCACGCTCCACTGCCGGGCCGATCTGGGGGTGATCAATATTTCGATCACCGCCAATCTGGTTGCCAACACCTGTAGCGTCAGCCTGGCTTCGCAAAACCAGACGGTACAGATGGGCGACTGGGCGGACAAGCAGTTTGCCGTCAACCCGGAGACGCTGGCCAAACCCTTTATCCTGACGCTGGAAGACTGCGACGCCGGGGCCAGAGGCGTCAAGATGACCTTTAACGGCACCGCCAACGGCGCCGACAGTAGCCTGCTGGCGCTAACCGGCGCCGGCTCGGCACAGAACGTCGGGCTGGCCATTCTTGATAAAGACAAAAACCGTATCCCGCTGGGCAAGCCCAGCGGCATTTATCCGCTCAAGGCCGGGCCGGGTAAGCAGAATCTGCAATTTTACGGCCAGTACGTCGCCACTGCGCAGCCGGTCAAGGCCGGTCTGGCCAATGCCGACGCCACATTTTCGCTGGAATATCAGTAACGTAATCGGCTGCAGCAGCGAGAAGCGGCGGCGAACCGCCACGCAGCCAAACGGCAGCGATGCCAGCAATAAACCATGCCAAGGCAGGAGGCCTGTAATGACCGTTTCTTTCATAGCGATGTGGATGTTTGTGCTGCTTGGCGCAGCTTGCCTGCTGAGCCCGGCGCAGGCCGCCTGTTCCGGCTGCAACCAAACCATTAATCTGTCGATCAATAAAACCCTGGGGTTAACCGATAATGCGGTGGGCCATACTGAGCCCAGTACTACTTTTTCCGTTGGCTCTATAGATACCGGCTTTTTTGGCATTTTCTCTCCCGGCTATGTATCTATTTCTTTCAGTAAGATAGACGGCACCCTGCCCCCTTTCGGCACCTCGCCAACTGACTGGGTATATCAAAAGGTCGATGACTATTTCGCCGTAGCCGTCCGCATGAGGAATGTATGTGGAGCTTGGTATACACCGTTTAACCGGAGAGCTCTAAAAATTACCACATGCCAGATAGATGTTACGAATGGTGTGTGGGATCCCACAACCTGGGATTCCTCGCTAAAGATTATTCGGCCGTTGATCAACGGCACCTACGCCAACAATATTTTCCTCGGCCGTTTGGGGGCCTGCCCTGGCGCTGGCTGTAGCCATCAAGCCGTGGTAATGGCCAACGTCTACCTTAACTACAGCATCACGGTGCCGCAGACCTGTGTGATCAACGCCGGGCAGATCGTCACCGTCGACTTTGGCAACGTTTCTACCGGGGCATTTAAAACCGCCGGCGCCAAGGCCAGCGGGGTTAACCCGATAGCGCGCAATCTGGGCATCAAGTGCAATAACATCGACGCCTACGCCAATCTGACCCTGCGCGTACAGGCCGACAACACCGCCGGCAACGCGCTGGTTTCCAATAACAAGGACGTCGGCTTTGTCATCACCGACGCTAACGACCGGCCGCTGACGCCGAATGACTTTTCCAGCGTGCTGCCGTTCAAGCTGCAAGAGGCCGGCGCCAACGTCACCATCAAGGTGTATCCGGTCAGCATCACCGGGGCAAAACCGGCAGAAGGCCCGGTGACCTCTCGGGGTTATCTGCGCATTGACTTCGCCTGAGGAAACAAAAAAAAAGACCGATTTACCGGCTTGGTTATGAAGATGCTGAATCACAGCAACGCCGCCGTTACTCAAGTGTACATAGGGATTACCGATCAGGATGTTGAAAAGGCTATGATGAACGTTAAGTTCTAAAGGGAGGAAGCTATGAGAATCTTACTGGAGCCTGTCCCTAATTCTGTGTTTATGAGAATGCTCGGAGAACAGAAACGACGACGGTTAGTGCTGGCCGCTCCTGCCCTCATACCATGACATTCGATGATGAAGGTTAATCATACAACCAGCGCCCGGCCTTGGCAGACTTTATCAACATCTCGACAGTTAACTCTGCTGGTTCGTGGCGATCTGTTTGCATATGCTTCGGGAGAATCGCATTAGGTAAGAACCAAATCCCCCTGTTTGGAAAGTATTTGCGAAACTCAAAGTTGTCCATATCAACATGCATCTTATCGGCATATTCTTCTAGAAAATCATAAGCATCTTCAGGGAGTACGCTCTTTTTACCTGTACTCAGCGACGCATCATCCGACATTTCCCAGAAGTATTTTTTAAGTAGCTGATGAACTTCATTGGCTTCATTCATTGCCGCCGATCCCTTTTCCAACAATAAGTTCATAACGATGGATGACATTACGAGTTACCATAGCTAAATCATAAGCTGTCAGAACTGCACCAACCCAAGGAAGCCAGCGGCCGACATAGGCACCAATACTCGTAGTGTAAGCCCACTCGCCACGTATTAACTTGGCCCATGTAATGGTTTTTTTGGCGTTCTTAAATCTTTGTTGAATCAGCGTACGTGAGGCTATCGATAATGGACTGGTTCCTGCTGTGCCTATACCAGATGCCCTACCAATCTTTCCCTTCACAGGAATCACGGGCAGGCTAACCAGCATTGAAGCAATAGCCAGCAAATCAACCACCCCGCCGAACTGTTTCTGAAACTCATCAAGGATAAGCCACAGGAGGAGTTCATCTTTGTCTAGGCTCATTCCGTTGAAAAAATACTTTCCGCCTAACTCTTCAACCGTATCCATCCCTGTTTCCCCATGGTTACAAATCGTCCTCAATAGTACTAATGAACCATGATTAGGACAATAAGAGCCATAAAGCCCGTTGGTGGTAAGGAAAACCAGCGAGCGTTAGCGAGAGCATCAGAAAGACTATCCACTGGCCTGTAACACACCACAAACATTTATCAGGCGGCTTGTGTATCCATCAGGAAGCGAAAGCGGCACGCAGGCAGAGCCGATTCTATTGCTACCAGTGCAAAACCACCGTAACCTTGTTTATCCCCTCTACCGTGGAAGCATCTAGGGGCATCGGCTGTCATGCTGTTTGTGTAGCGCGCTTTAGCGAAGGTTTAAACCGTGATTGGCGGCATCGTCTATCAAGTTGGATTATCGCAGTTTGAGACGTGGAACTACTGCCAGCAAGAAGGTATGATCTCTAACCAATCAACACATCCTGTCGCGACAGGTGAGCGTGTAGTTCAATGGTAGCTATCAGAGAGGCAACGCCTCTGTATAGGGCTATTTTAGCTGCATAGTGTAGCTAAAAGAGAATTTGGAGCGGGTGAAGGGAATCGAACCCTCGTATGCAGCTTGGGAAGCTGCCGTTCTACCATTGAACTACACCCGCAACGGTGTGCGACTGGCATTATAACCGGTTATCGCCGGCGGGCAAGCAGAGTTCGCACATAACTGCTGATGTTTTAGGCAGTTAGTTCACTGCAGACGCTGAGGATAAAAAAACCGGCGCAGCAGCCTGCACCGGTTTTTATTCGGCTGTGGATCTTATTTGGTCGGGCGCATTGCCGGGAACAGGATCACGTCACGGATGGTGTGGCTGTTGGTAAACAGCATCACCATACGGTCAATACCGATGCCGAGGCCAGCGGTTGGCGGCAGGCCGTGCTCCAGCGATGTTACGTAGTCTTCATCGTAGAACATCGCTTCGTCGTCACCCGCGTCCTTCGCCGCAACCTGGTCGGCAAAGCGCTGAGCCTGGTCTTCTGCGTCGTTCAGCTCGGAGAAGCCGTTACCGATTTCACGGCCGCCAATGAAGAACTCAAAGCGATCGGTGATTTCCGGGTTCTGGTCGTTACGACGTGCCAGCGGGGAAACCTCAGCCGGATATTCGGTAATGAAGGTCGGCTGGATCAGGTGGCTTTCGGCAGTTTCCTCGAAAATTTCGGTCACTACGCGGCCCAGACCCCAGCTCTTCTCAACCTTGATGCCAATCGATTCGGCAATCGCTTTTGCCTTGTCAAAGTCATCCAGATCGGCCAGGTCGGTTTCCGGACGGTATTTTTTGATCGCTTCGCGCATGGTCAGCTTTTCAAACGGCTTGCCGAAGTCGAACACTTCATCACCGTACTGCACCGCCGTTTTACCCAGCACGTCTTGCGCCAGAGTACGGAACAGCGATTCGGTCAGTTCGATCAGATCTTTGTAATCCGCGTACGCCATATAGAGTTCCATCATGGTGAACTCTGGGTTGTGACGCGGCGAAACGCCTTCGTTACGGAAGTTACGGTTGATTTCGAACACCCGCTCGAAGCCGCCGACCACCAAACGCTTGAGGTACAGCTCTGGCGCGATACGCAGATACATGTCGATATCAAGCGCATTATGGTGCGTGACGAACGGACGGGCAGACGCGCCCCCCGGGATCACCTGCATCATTGGCGTTTCGACTTCCATAAAGCCGCGGCCAACCATAAAGTTACGAATGCCAGACATGATCTGCGAACGCACTTTAAAGGTATTGCGTGACTCTTCGTTGGCGATCAGATCAAGATAGCGCTGGCGATAGCGGGTTTCCTGATCGGCCAGGCCGTGGAACTTGTCCGGCAACGGACGCAGGGCTTTGGTCAACAGACGCAGTTCGGTGCAGTGGATCGACAGTTCGCCGGTCTTGGTTTTGAACAGCTTGCCGCGTGCGCCCAGGATATCGCCCAGATCCCACTTTTTGAACTGCTCGTTGTAAACGCCTTCCGCCAGATCGTCGCGCGCGACGTACAGCTGAATGCGACCGCCCACGTCCTGCAGCGTAACGAACGACGCCTTGCCCATGATACGACGGGTCATCATGCGGCCAGCGACGGTCACTTCTACGCCCAGCGCTTCCAGCTCGTCGTTTTCCTTGCTGTCGTACTCGGCGTGCAGCTTGTCGGACGTGGTGTCACGACGGAAATCATTCGGGAACGCAATGCCGTTCTCGCGCAGCGCAGCCAGCTTCTCGCGACGTGACTGCAGCTCGTTGTTGAGATCCAACGCCTGATCGGCGCCCTGTGATTGTTGCTCAGACATTTCTGTTCCTCATAACCCGGCTTTCAAACTTGCCTCAATGAATTTATCCAGGTCGCCATCCAGTACGGCCTGCGTGTTACGCGTTTCAACGTTGGTGCGCAAATCCTTGATACGGGAATCATCCAGTACGTAAGAGCGGATCTGGCTACCCCAGCCGATATCGGACTTGTTGTCTTCCAACGCCTGTTTGTCAGCATTTTTCTTTTGCATCTCGTATTCATACAGCTTGGCTCGCAGCTGTTTGAATGCCTGATCCTTGTTCTTATGCTGTGAACGGTCGTTCTGGCACTGCACGACGATGTTGGTCGGCAAGTGGGTAATACGCACCGCGGACTCGGTTTTGTTGACGTGCTGACCACCGGCACCTGAAGCGCGGTAAACGTCGATACGCAGATCCGCCGGGTTGATGTCGATATCGATATCTTCATCGACTTCCGGGTAGACAAACACCGAACTGAACGAGGTGTGACGGCGACCGCCGGAGTCGAACGGGCTCTTGCGCACCAGGCGATGAACGCCGGTTTCAGTGCGCAACCAGCCGAACGCGTAGTCACCGATAATCTTGATGGTGGCTGATTTCAGGCCCGCAACGTCGCCGTCGGACTCTTCAATCACTTCGGTCTTGAAGCCTTTGGCTTCTGCCCAACGCAAGTACATGCGCAGCAGCATGCTGGCCCAGTCCTGCGCTTCGGTGCCGCCGGAACCCGCCTGAATGTCCAGGTAGCAATCCGCGCTGTCGTATTCACCAGAGAACATACGACGGAATTCTAGCTGTTCCAGCTTGGCGATCAGTTGATCAAGCTCAACCACCGCCTCGTTAAAGGTTTCTTCATCGTCGGCTTCAACCGCCAGCTCAAGCAGGCCGGTCACATCTTCTTCACCCTGGCTCAGGTTGTCGATGGTTTCAACGATGGCTTCGAGCGCGGAACGTTCCTTACCCAGCGCCTGCGCGCGTTCGGGCTCGTTCCAGACGTCCGGCTGTTCCAGCTCGGCGTTAACTTCTTCTAAGCGTTCTTTCTTGGCATCATAGTCAAAGATACCCCCTAAGAACGGCAGTCCGCTCGGACAGGTCCTGAATTCGGTTTTTTACCGGGTTTATTTCAAACATGGTTTTAGCGTTCTTACGTTAGATGTCGTCAATGGCGGGATGCCATGGAACCGATAATTCTAGCGGATCTGGGTAACAGATTATAGCGAGTTAGGCAGTTTTTCTGGGAAGTTGCCGGGGCGCTGCGGTAGCCACGCCCCGGCCAAATGGCTCAGTAGGGCCAGATATGCTGGATCAGCAGCTGTACGCTGCGGTTGCCGCGAAACTCGTTGACGTCGAGCTTGTAGGCCAGCTCCACTTCGCGCACGCTGCTGTCGGGCCACAGCGTGGTATCAACGTTGAAGGCGATACCGTCCAGCAGTGGGCCGCCACCAAGCGGCTCCACCATCAGCTTCAGGTGTTTTTCACCCACCAGACGCTGTTGCAGAATACGGAACCGCCCGTCGAAGGTCGGCTCCGGGAACGCCTGCCCCCAGGGGCCGCCTTCGCGCAACAGCTCCGCCGTTTCCAGCGTCAGCTCCTGCATCGCCAGTTCGCCATCGGACCAGATAACGCCCTCCAGCATCGCGGGATCGAGCCATTCACCCACCAGTTCGCCAAAACGCTGGCGGAACTCGTCAAACCGCGCTTCCTCCAGCGACAGCCCGGCTGCCATCGCATGGCCGCCGAACTTGAGCATCAGCCCGGGGTTGAGGGTGTCGAGCCGCTCCAGCGCATCACGCATGTGCAGACCGGCTATCGAACGACCGGAACCTTTCAGAATACCGTCCCCCGCCGGGGCAAAGGCAATCACCGGCCGGTGAAAACGCTCTTTGATGCGCGATGCCAATATGCCGACCACTCCCTGATGCCATTCGGGATGATACATCGCCAAACCGTACGGTAGCGTGGTACTGGTACGCTCAAGCTGGTCGCACAGCTGCAGCGCTTCCACCTGCATGCCCTGCTCGATCTCGCGGCGCGTCTGGTTGAGCGCGTCCAGATCGTTGGCCAACATGCGCGCCTGCGCAATGTCGTCGCTCAACAGCAGCGCAACGCCTATCGACATGTCATCCAGCCGGCCGGCGGCATTCAGCCGCGGGCCGAGGGCAAAGCCCAGGTCGTTGGCCGCCAGCTGGCGCGCATCGCGATTGGCCACCTCCAGCAGCGCACGCACCCCGGGGCGGCACTTGCCGGCACGGATACGGTTCAGCCCCTGATACACCAGAATGCGGTTATTGGCATCAAGCGGCACCACGTCGGCCACCGTACCCAACGCCACCAGATCCAGCAGCTCGGCCAGATTGGGCATCGCCATCGCGCGCTGTTCAAACCAGCCGCTGTCGCGCAGCCGCGCACGCAACGCCAGCATCAGATAAAACGCCACGCCGACGCCGGCCAGCGACTTCGACGGGAACGCGCATTCGCGCAGGTTAGGGTTGACGATGGCTTCGGCTGCCGGCAGCGTTTCCCCCGGCAGGTGGTGATCGGTAACCAGTACCTGCATGCCCTTGGCGTGTGCGACCTCAACGCCAGCGTGAGAGGAAATGCCGTTGTCCACGGTCACGATCAGCTGCGCGCCACGGGTCGCCGCCTGCTCAACCACTTCCGGACTCAGGCCATAGCCGTCCTCAAAGCGGTTCGGTACCAGATACTGGACGTTGTTGCCGCCCATGCTGCGCAATGCCAGCACCGTCAACGCGGTACTGGTCGCGCCGTCGGCGTCAAAGTCGCCAACGATCATGATGCGGCGGCCGTCCGCCAGCGCCTGTTGCAGAATGTCCACCGCGGCATCGATGCCATCCAGCAGTTGCCAGGGCAGCATGCCTTTTACGCTGCGCTCCAGCTCCTGTTCGCCCTGAACGCCGCGCTGGGCGTAAAGTCGGCGCAGCAACGGGTGCAAATTGACCGGTAGATGACTGTCATTCGCCGTCTCGCGACGGCGTAATTGGGTTTTGATACTCACCGGCGATTAACCACCGGCTTTGGTTGCGGCCTGATGCGCGTCCAGCATGGCGGCCATTTCCTTCGGCCCCTGATAGCCTGGGATCATCATGCCATTTTCCAGGATGATGGCCGGCGTCCCCTGAATACCGAACTGCACGCCGAGCGCATAATGCTTGCTGATGTCGGTCTTGCAGGTGGCTGGCGAAACCGCGTCGCCCTTCATCGCGGCGTCAAACGCCTTGGCCTTGTCGGCGGTACACCAGATCGACTGCATGTCTTTTTCGGCCTGGGAATTCAGCCCCTGACGCGGGAATGCCAGGTAGCGCACGGTAATGCCCAGATCGTTGTACTCTTTCATCTGCTCGTGCAGTTTGTGGCAGTAGCCGCAGGTGATGTCGGTAAACACGGTGATCACGTGTTTTTCCTTCGGCGCCTTGTAGACGATCATCTGATCCTTCAAGGCGGCCAGTTGGGTGCCCAACAGCTGGTTGGTGACGTTGACCGGCTCTTTGCCGCTGACGTCGTACAGCGGCCCCTGCAGGATATGCTTGCCGTCTTCGGACACGTACAGTACGCCGCTTTCGGTCAGTACGGTTTTCAAACCGGCGACCGGAGAAGGCTGTACGTCCGCCTGCTGAATGCCCAGGCTGACCAGCGCTTTCTTGATTGACGCGTCATCGGCGTGAGCCGTGCCGGCCACCGAGGCCACCAGCAGAGAAACCAGCATTAAACCTTTTTTCATTGTTCCAATCCTTTCGAACCCGGGCGTCAGGCGCGCGGGTGATGCTGTTGATGTAGCTGTTTCAGTCGTTCGGTTGCTACATGCGTATAAATTTGTGTGGTAGAGAGATCGCTATGTCCCAGTAACATCTGTACGACACGAAGATCGGCCCCATGGTTCAGCAAATGGGTGGCGAATGCGTGCCGCAACACGTGCGGCGATAATCGTTCGCTGTCGATGCCGGCTAGGATCGCATAGTGTTTGATACGATGCCAGAACGTCTGTCGCGTCATTTGCTGACAGCGCTGGCTGGGGAACAGCACGTCGATCGTCTGCCCATTGACCAGCCACGGGCGGCCATGTTCCAGATAATTTTCGATCCAGTACACGGCTTCCTCTCCCAATGGCACCAGACGTTCCTTGTTGCCTTTGCCGATCACCCGCACCACGCCCTGGCGCAGGCTGACGTCGCTGATGCTTAACCCCACCAGCTCGGAAACCCGCAGCCCGGTGGCGTACAGCACTTCCAGCATCGCCTTGTCGCGCAGTTCCAGTGGCTGATCGACGCACGGCGCCTGCAATAGCGCATCGATCTGCGCTTCGCTCAGATCCTTCGGCAGCCGCTGCGGCAGTTTGGGCGAGGCCAGCAACGCGGTGGGATCGTCGGCACGCATTTTTTCGCGATACAGGTATTGGAACAGGCGACGCATGGCGCTCAACAGGCGCGCGGAGCTGCTGGCCTTGTAACCGCCCTCTACCCGTTCGGCAAGAAACGCCTGCAAATCCAGCGCCTCGGCCTGTAGCAAGTCGCTGTTGTGCTGCGCCAGCCAGTTGACCAACGCCTGTAAATCCAGCCGATAAGAGGCCAGCGTATTTTCCGCCAGATTGCGTTCAAGCCACAGTGCATCCAAAAATTGCTCGATCAGCGCATTCGCCTGTTGTTGCACCTGGTCCTCTCTTTGTTACGGTTTACACCGTTGGCATTATGCCTTAAGCCAGCGTAAATCTGATACACTCGTTGCCATTCCACGCACTACCAACGGCAACATAACGGTTAAAACATGAAGATTGGTCTGTTTTACGGCTCCAGCACCTGCTACACCGAAATGGCGGCAGAAAAAATCCGTGAGATTCTGGGTGAAGACCTGGTCGACCTGCACAACCTGAAAGACGTCTCACCCAAACTGATGGAAGACTATTCCGTGCTGATCCTCGGCATCCCCACCTGGGATTTCGGCGAGTTGCAGGAGGACTGGGAAGCCATCTGGCCGCAGTTGGCTGAACTGGATCTGCAAGGCAAGATTGTCGCCATGTACGGCATGGGCGATCAACTCGGTTATGGCGAATGGTTCCTCGATGCGCTAGGCATGCTGCACGACCAGCTCAAACCGCGCGGCGTGCAGTTTATCGGTTTCTGGCCAATCGACGGCTTTGAGTTTACCAGCCCGAAACCGCTGACGGCCGACGGCAAACATTTTGTCGGCCTGGCACTGGACGACGTCAATCAATACGATATGAGCGAAGATCGCCTGCAACAATGGTGCGAACAGATCCTGCTGGAAATGGAGCCATTGCTGTAACCGGCAATCAACCAGGGCGCGGCACGCCGCGCCCAAAAGGTCAGTCCGCTTCCCTGCGGGTTAACCGCGCCGGATCCGCCACCTGATACCAGTCCAGTTTGCGCGTCAGCAACATGATGCCCGCCAGTATCGCAAACAGCAGGCTCGCCCCCAACACCAGGGCGTTATCTTCGGATTGCAGCAGCAAGTACAGCACGCCGTACAGCGCCAGCAGGCTGACGGCAAACAGCGCCCCCCAACGTTTGCCACGCAGTGCTGCGCTCAGATAAAAAGCTATCAGCCCGCTGCATGCCAGACTGGCCAGCCAATAGGCGGCGTCAAAGCCCAGGTGCTCGGAAAACGCCAGTAATACCAGGTAGAACAGCACCAGCGCCGCCCCCACCAGCAGGTATTGCATGGGGTGAACGCGCAGCCCGGTCAGCGTTTCAAACAAAAAGAACGCCATAAACGTCAAACCGATAAACAGCAGCGCGTATTTTACCGCCCGTTCGGTCAGTTGATAATGATCCACCGGTTCAATCAGGCTGACGCTGAAGCTCGGCAGTTTATCCGCCTTGACTATACCGTCCTGGTCGATAAAGGCGCTGTTGATATTGTTGGCAAACCAGGTGCTGCGCCAACGGGCGTTAAACCCTTCAGCCGTGACCTTGCGTTCATCCGGCAGGAAATTGCCAAGAAAGTTGGGATGCGGCCAGTTGCTGTGCAACGCGAGCTCGCTATTGCGCCCCAGCGGCACCAGTGAAAGGCTGCTGGTTCCCGCCAGCGTCAAGGTGAATTCGGCGTCGATCCCCTCGGTTTGCAGCGCCGCCAACGCCAACGGCGCATGAATGCCCTGCGGCAGTTCAGCGATGCGCGTGCCCGGCTCAAATATCGCCGGTTGGTTGCCGCTTAACGGAGAAATACGCTTGATGCCGCGTGAATCGCTCAGTGAAACCAGTAAAAAGGGTTGGCCAACGACGACGTTGCTACGCTGCAGCTCGGCCAGATCCAACGGCTCAAAGCGGGCCTTGAAGGTCAGCGGTCCCTGGTAAACCTGAGTCTGGTAAATGCCCAGCTTGCGCACCTCGACGTTGGGCTTGCCGGTCACCTGCAAGCTTTCCGGCAGCAGATAGCGATAGTGACGCAGCGTATCGACCGTGACCTGCCCTGCCTGGTCCTTTTTTTCTTGCCGCTCGGTGTAAGGGATGACGATGACCGGGCCCAGTATGCGTTGCGCCCGGCTGGTGCTTTCGCTCACCTGGCCAACCACGCTTTGCCGATAGCCGCTGCGCTCCTGTATTACACTCATCAATTCCGCAATCGGGATCAGTAATAAAATCATCAATCCCAACAACGTTACCATTTTCCAAAACAACACTGATTTCAACATGGTTATGCGCTCCTGATTAGCCATGGCGCCATGTTAAAACCCGTAGGTGAAGACAGAATGTGGTTATGTGAAGGGACGGTGAAGCCCGGAGGATAAGCTGAAGATCGCCTCGACGCCGTGCGGTTGGCGGTTGTGCAGATGAATACTGCCCCGGTGCAGACGGGCCACTTCCTGCACAAAGTTCAACCCCAGGCCGCTGCTTTTGGGTTTATCGGCGCGGGCCAGCGAATAAAACCGCTCGAAGACTTTATCCAGCGCGTAGTCGGGGATCCCGCTGCCGCTGTCGCTGACCGTAATGCGGTACTCCTGCTCACCCTGTTCGCCCCGCAGATGAACCGTACCGCCTGGCGGAGTGAAGTCCAGTGCGTTATCAAGCAGATTGGTCAGCGCCTGTTCGATCAACAGCGCATCGCCATACAGGGTGGCGGCGTCGGCGGCGATGAGCTGCAACTGTACGCCGCGTCGCGTCGCCTGCGCTTCTTTGCCCTGCACCACCTGGCGCAGCAGATCGGCCATCGCCAGCGGTGACATCTCCAGCTCGAGCCGACTTTCCAGCCGCGCCTGTACCAGTAGCTTATCGACCAATTGCTGGATACGGGCGCTCTGTTGTTCAATATTGATCAGAAAACGCCGTGCCGTGGCCGGAGGGGGTTGCTCGTGCAACAGCTCCGCCGCGCCGCGGATCGCCGCCAGCGGGCTTTTCAACTCGTGCGTCAGCGTATGCACATACCGTTCGATGTACGCTTTGCCCTCCAGTTTGAGACGCATGCTTTCCAGTGCCTGCGCCAATCGCGCCAGTTCATGGGTGCCAATGTTCGGCAGCGTGACCACTTCACCCTGCGCCACCCCGTCGGCATAATGCACCAGGCGACCTATCGACCGGTTAATCCACCAGACAAATCCCAACCCAATCAGCAAAGCGATACCGAGCAGCACGCCCCCCGCCAGCAGAATGCGCCGTTCGCTGCGCTTGATCACCGGAGTCATGCTGCTGTTGGGCTTGCCGACGCTCAGCACGCCGATGATTTTGCGCCCTTCGCGCACCGGTGCGGCAACGTACATCACCGAGCTGTTTTCATCCGCCGGGTTACTGCGGCTACTGCGCGCGCCGTATTGCCCACGCAGCGTCAGATAAACGTCGTTCCAGCGCGAATAATCCTGCCCCAGCGCCTGGCCGGCAGAGTCGAAAATGACTCGCCCCTGCGCGTCGGTAAGATAAACGTGATATTCGCTGCGATCTTTGCGGATGCCGGCAATATTGGCGCCGATAGGTTGCTGATTGAGTCGAATGAACGCCTGCGCCAAGCGACCGTTGGCCACCTCGCCGTGTTGCATGTCCTGGCGGGCTATCTGCGCCAACAGGCTGGCGGTATCAACCAGCGTGCTTTCGGTCGCACGCCGCACGCCAGGTTTGACTTCCTGTACAAAAATGCTCAGCACGAAGTAGCCCGCCACCGCGACGATCAGGAAATATCCCAGCAGCAGTCGCAGGCCGATTCTCATGGCTGGCGAACCACGCTATACCCCAGGCCGCGATGGGTGTGAATCGGCGAGGCGTGGGCATTGACCGCCCGCAGCTTGGCGCGCAACGTTTTGATGTGGGTATCGACGGTACGTTCAAGGCTGTCTTCCGCCTGGGCCCAGACCACCTCCATCAGCTGTTGACGTGAAAATACCCGCCCCGGCGCCAGCAGCAGGGTTTTCAACAACAGGTATTCGTAACGGGTCAGCGCCAACGGCCGTTGGTAATAATGCACGGTGGCGGCGTCTTCATCGAGCACCAGCTCGCCCACGCGATGAGTCGCCGACGCCGTTATGCGTTGCTGCTTGTGTAATCGGCGCAGGATGGTGCGCACCCTGGCGCTGACTTCACGGGGCGAAAACGGTTTGGCAACGTAATCATCTGCGCCGATCTCCAGCCCGAGCAGCCGGTCGATCTCGTCGCTGCGCGCGGTTAAAAACAGGATCGGCAAGTCAGCCGACTGCGCCAGCAAGCGGCGGCAAAGCTCAAAGCCGTTAATATCGGGCAAGCCGACGTCAAGGATGATCAGCGCCGGTTCCCCCTGCGCCAACGCCTGCAGCGCCGGTTCTCCGCGTTCGAACCAACGCACCTGGAACCCTTCGCTTTCCAGCGTGTAAACCAGCGTATCGGCAATGCTGGGTTCATCTTCTACCAGCCAGATCGGCGGTTTCATCACGGCGCCTCGCTATCATCCTCCGGCGGGAACGACAACCGCTGGCGCAGTTGCCGCCAGTCCGCTTTGCTCATGCAGTCGGACGCCAGCCACAGCCGACGTCGTTTTTGCCCGTCAAGCGGTTCCAGCGTGAACAGAATACCGAAGCGCGGCATCCATGGCCGGCCGATAACCCGCCATTCCTGGCCGTCCCACACCACATGCCGCGGCGCACTCAGCACCCGCAGCTCTCCCTGGCGCGTGGCAATGCGCTTTTGGCTGCGGATGCATTCAAACACCACCAGCGTCAGCAGCACCAGCCATAGCGGGCCGTAACCTTCGGGCCACGGCGAAATCAGGATCAGCAGTATCAGCGCGCCGTGCGCCAACAGCGAAACGATTTGGGTGCGCCAGGAGATACGGACATTACATCGCCACTGGGCCACGGTCTTTATTTCGCGTCTGGATCAAGGTCACCATTCTCTGCAGTTCGTCATCCTGCGGAGCGCCATGATTCATCAGCCAGTTAAATAAATCTGGATCGTCACATTCCAGCAGGCGAATAAACAGCGCCTTGTCTTTATCGCTCAACGAATCGTACTCATATTCGAAAAACGGCATGATCGAGATATCCAGTTCGCGCATGCCGCGGCGGCAAGCCCAGTGAATACGTGCTTTGTTATTGATATCCATGTTGTAATGACTAACCTCTGTTCTGCGTGGCTTCGGCGTGGCAATGCCAGTATAGGGTTCACCTGTTACACTGTATGGCAACGCTTGCTCGATATAATTCCGTCGGTTAACAATTAGTTTGTCAGGGTAATGTCAGCCGTAAGCGTATAGAGTAACAATTTGACATACTCGCCGGGAAGAACGTTTGCTGCGGAAAGCGCAATTAAGCGCTAAATGTCAAAAAAAGCGCTACCAGGCAATAACTGTTTGCAAAGCCGGTCGCCTCTTTTACCATGGTGGGCATACTCCTTTCGGTAAGCTTAACGTTAATCAGGATCTTACTATGGCGTTCAATATTCCTTTTCTACCCCGTCAACCCTCCGCTTCGTCTCACCTGCCGCTTACGCTGATATCGCTGGAAGACTGGGCGCTGGTGACGCTGAACGGCCCGGACACGGTGAAATACCTCCAGGGTCAGGTCACCGCCGACCTCGACCAACTGGCGGCTGACCAGCACGTGCTGTGCGGCCATTGCGATGCCAAAGGTAAAATGTGGAGCAATCTGCGGCTGTTCCGGCGTGGCGAAGGCTTCGCCTATCTGGAGCGCCGTAGTCTGGCAGACAACCAACTGGCGGAAATCAAAAAGTACGCGGTATTTTCCAAGGTGACCTTTAGCGCGGATAACGACGCGGTACTGCTGGGCGTCGCCGGTTTCCAGGCGCGTGCGGCGCTGGCGGGCGTGTTCGGCCAATTACCGGACGCGGCGCATCCCGTGGCGCAGGACGGCGATACCACCCTGCTGCACTTCAGCCTGCCGGCGGAACGCTTTCTGCTGGTCACCACGGCCGCAATCGCCGAACAGCTTTGCGCAAAACTGCAAGAGCAGGCGCAATTGAACGACAGCCAGCAGTGGCTGACGCTGGACATTGAAGCTGGCTACCCGATTATCGACGCGCCAAACAGCGCGCAACTGATTCCGCAGGCCACCAACCTGCAGGCACTGGGCGGCATCAGCTTTAGCAAAGGCTGTTATACCGGGCAGGAAATGGTGGCGCGCGCCAAGTTCCGCGGCGCCAACAAGCGCGCCATGTATTGGCTGGCAGGGAAAGGCAGTCGGGTGCCCGCCGCCTCGGACGATTTGGAACTGCAACTGGGGGACAACTGGCGCCGCACCGGCACCGTGCTGGCTGCCAGCCAGTTGGCCGACGGCACCATCTGGGTGCAGGCGGTGTTGAATAACGATCTGGCAGCGGACAGCAAGCTGCGGCTGCGTGAGGACGTTGGCGGCGAACTCGGCATCATGCCGCTGCCGTACTCGCTAACCGAAGAATAATTCGACAGCAAAGGCGCAACGGGTTGCGCCTTTTTTTATTCCAGCCTCTGTGATTTACTGCTGCTGAAGCTCGTCGTCACGCTGCACCAGATAAATCAGCACCAACAGGATGGTCACAAAGAAACGGAAGGCGTCAGGCACTCCGTTCCACTGTTTTGACATCCACATGCCGAACCATTCGCCGCCGATCGACATAAACCCCACCTGCCAGGTCAGGAACCCTAACGTCAGGCCGGCTACCGCCCACGCCTTACGATGATTAAACGCCGCCGCCGGCAGCCTGAGCGCACGCAACAAACGCACCCCGCCAATCCAGCACAACAGCGCCGTTAAGGTTTCCAGCGCAATGATGCCGATATAGCCGGCATGGTGCATCCACGGGGTATCAATGGCGCGATAGCGAATGGTGGCGTCAGGGAAAAGGGTATCCATCATAAATACGTGGTGAACAAAGGCAAAGTTAGAGCCGTAATCGGTGATGTTACCGAAGGCGACCAATGAGGCGAACAAGGCAATGGCGCAGACTAGCAGCGCTTTGGATAAGCGAATGATCATAATGATAAGTCCTGAAAGAAAACAAAGAGCATCGGAGGATGCGTATTGCGGGCTCAGGAAGACGAAAGGAACTTGTTGGATACCCGAAAGAAACAAGCGCTTCTTTCTAACGCAAAAGAAACGCTTATTCAATATGGATTTAACGTTCGGCTATCAGACGTACAGATAAATCGCCATAAAATGGCACACGCTGCCGCCCAGTACAAAAGCGTGCCAGATGGCATGGCCGAAACGCCAACGCTTGGAGGCATAAAAAATTACCCCCAGGCTATACACGACTCCGCCGACGGCCAGCAGCGTAACGCCGCCGATATCCAGTCGCGTAGCCAGTTGATAGATCACGATCAGCGACAGCCAGCCCATGGTCAGATAGGTCACCAACGACAGCGCCTCGAAACGGTGGGCAAACGCCAGCTTGAAGATCACGCCAAACAGCGCCATCCCCCAGATCACCGCCATCAAGCCGCGTGCCAGCGGCGAATCCAGCCCGACCAGTAAAAATGGCGTATAGGTGCCGGCGATCAACAGATAGATGGCACAATGATCAAACTTTTTCAGCCAGTATTTGGCCTTTTGATGCGGAATGGCATGATAAAGCGTAGAAGCCAGATACAGCAGGATCATGCTGCCGCCGTACAGGCTGTAACTGGCGATGGCGGTGGCTCCGGCGCCGGTATCCACCGCCTGCACCAGCAGCAGCACCAAACCGACAATGCCGAAAATCAACCCAATCCCATGACTGATACTGTTGGCGATCTCTTCCGCCCACGGATAAGCCGCATTGGCCAACTTGTCGGCCCTGGCTTTAATTCCACCCGCTTTTCCCATAACCACCAAACCCTCAAAACCGGTATTCTTGCTCGAAATTTCCACAACGCAGCTTAGCTGAGAATAATTCCAGTGTACACGTGTACGCTAAAATAAAACTGTGTTGGCGTGTAACAAAGCGCAAACGTCGAAATCTGCCGTTGAGTGATCTACAATCATCCTGCTTTAAACCCACCGACTACCGAGGCTGTATCATGTCATCTGCCGTACCCGCGTTAGAATTTGGCGCCATGACTCAGGTCATCCAGTTCCTGATGGAAATCGATAAACTCAAGAGCGTTCAGCGCCGTACCAAAGTATTGGGCACCCAGCGTCAGGAAAACTCCGCCGAGCACAGCTGGCACTTCGCCATCGCCGCCATGAGCCTGGCGCCTTATGCCGCTGAAGACGTTGATATCCAACGCGTGATCCAGATGGCCCTGCTGCATGACATCGTCGAAATCGATGCCGGCGACGTGCTGGTGTACGATCTGGCCGCACGTGCCGCGATTCACGATCAGGAAGTCGCCGCAGCGCGTCGTCTGTTTGGTCTGTTGCCGGAACCACAGCGCGAGTATTTCACCGCGTTATGGCAGGAATATGAAGACGGCGAAAGCGCCGATGCACGTTTTGCACTGGTGCTGGATCGCACCATGCCCATGCTGATGAATCTGCATAACCAGGGGCAGAGCTGGGTTGAAAACGGCATCAGCCTCGATCAGGTACTATCGCGCAACGCCATGATCGCCGAGGTCTACCCGGAACTGTGGCAGCACCTGTCCCACCATCTGCATGAAGCACAGCGCAAAGGCTGGCTGAAGTAACCATCACACGCGCCGACGCTGGAAGCCAGCGGCGTGAGCGAGCAGACCATGGCGGCCTGACCCGGCCTTTGCCTGAACAACCACGCCGGGTGCAGATATCGCCCGGCGTGGCCTTTACAGCGGTTTATGCGCGGTTTCCCTGGCGGCCAGCACCGCCCACAGGGTTATCAGCAGCGCAAAGACCACGTACAGCGACACCGCCAGCGTACTGTCATAGCTTTTGAACAGCGACGCGATGATCAGCGGCGCAAAGCCACCGCCGACGATGCCGGCCAGTGTATAGGCCAGTGATGAGCCGGCGTAACGCACGCGGGTCGGGAACTGTTCGGTGACGAACGCCGCCTGCGGGCCATACATCGCGGCATGGATCAGTAACCCCACCACCACCGCCAGGCAAATCAGCACTGGCTGCGTGCTGTCCAGCAGCACGAAGAACACGAACGCCCAGACCATCGCCGCCAGCGCGCCGCCAATATACACCGGGCGCCGACCAAGCCGATCGGAAAGCGCGCCGAACAGCGGAACCGTAAGCGCGTTGCCCACCGCGCCGAGCATGGTGGCGGCCAACGCCAATGGCCGTGGCAGGTTCAATACCGTGGTGACATAGGTCAGGGTAAACACCACCACCAGCGCATACAGTACGTCAGAGCCAATGCGTGAACCGCCGGCGATCAATAGCGCCCGTTTATGCTGGCCGAACACTTCACGCAGCGGCGCGTGAGTCACGTCGCGGTTGGCTTCCAGCTTGAGGAACGCCGGCGTCTCCCCCACGCCACGACGCAGCCAGAGACCAAATACCACCAGCACCAGGCTCAGCAGGAACGGAATGCGCCAGCCCCATTGCTGGAAGTCGTCCGCCGACATCGCCACCGTGACCAGCATGATAAAACCGGTGCCAATCAGCGAGCCGCAGGACGGGCCGACCTGAGCGAACGACGCATTGCGCCCACGCTGATGCGGTTTGCCATGCTCCATTGACAGCAGCACCGCACCGGCCCATTCACCGCCCAGCGCGATGCCCTGAATAAAGCGCAGCGTCACCAGCAGCAACGGGCTCCAGATGCCCCAACTGGCATAGCCGGGCAGTAACCCCATCAATGCAGTGGTAATGCCCATCATCAGCAGCGTGGTAACCAATACAAAACGACGGCCAAGCACGTCGCCCAGATGACCGAACACGATGCCACCAATCGGCCGCGAGACATAACCGACCGCATAGGTGGAAAACGCCAGGATAGTGCCCACCAGCGGATCAAACGACGGGAAGAAGACGTGATTGAAAATCAGCGCCGCCATGATGTTGTAAACGGTAAAGTCGTACCATTCCAGCGCGGTGCCGATGGAGCTTGCCGCCGCCAGTTTGCCGGTATTGGGCGCATCGGCGCTGCGGGCCGCCTCTGCACCGATCGGGGTTTCCGTGGTAGAAGTGCTCATGATGTCAACTCCTGTGCGGTGAGTCGCCAGCTGAGCGCGTATTGCAGCGCAGCGTCCGGCGCAATATTCAGAGCCGCGCAAGCCTGGTCGGCAAGGCGTTGACCGGCCTGCACGCTGCTGCTTTCGATCAGCAGCATCGGCAGTAACCGGCGGTTTTCCGTGGTTTCTTTTGGCAGCGGCGTACTGAGTAGCGCGTCGGGCAGCAACAGGCTGCTGCAGACAAACCCGGCGGCACTGGCCAGTTCTTCGCCCAGTTGCCTGGCTCGCTGCACCAGTGGGCGGTCTGCGCCAACCGCCAGGGTGAGAATGCTCAGATGGCTACCGCAGCCGATGCCGCTCAGCGTCGTCAGCGAACAGACGCGCCGCATCGGATTGACCATCTTGTCCAGACAGGCCACTGACCATGGCGTCTGGCGAGTGAACGCGGCGTGATATGCCGCTGAAGTAAAGCTGTCGAGCGAGGTGGTTTTATACAGGCCGAGGTATTTTCGCCCGCCCTGCAACGCCTGATAACGCGTGCCGCTCAAAAAGCCGTCAATGCGCACCCGTTCTTCCACGTGTTCCCGGTCGTACCATTGGTTGAAGTCCGCCTCATCCTGTGCGGCGACGTCTGTGGCGACAAACAGCATTCCATTAGGGGTTCCGGTCATGGGAGTCTCCTGTTAGCTCAAAATGAGGCGAGCATGCCCGCCGTAATTCACGCGCCGGCAAGGCAACGCTCAATTGACAGCGCCCAACCCAGCAGCGCCTGATCCTGCTGCGGCAATCCCGCCACCATCAAACCGATCGGCGCGCTGCCGGGGGGTTGCATGGGTAGCGACACGGCGCAGCCATCTAGAAAATTGATTACCGACGGGTTACGCAACGCGGCGCCGTTAACGCGGAAGTACAGCGCCTCATCCGCTTCCAGTTCGGCGATGGTCGGCGCGATAAACGGTACGCTGGGCATCAGCAGCGCGTCATAGCCCTCCAGCGTTGCCGCCACCCGCCGTTGCCAATCGCCACGCTGTTGTTGCAATCGCTGACGGTCACCCTCGCCCAGCGTCGCACCGCGACGAATGCGCGACAGCACCCGTGGATCGTAATCAGCCGCCTGTGAGGCAATCAGCGTCTGGTGCCATTGCCACGACTCCAGCGCGGTGAAGCCGCCGCTGGCATTGATCGCCGCCAGTTCGGCGAACTCGCTGCATGGCAGGGCGTCGATGCGCGCCCCCGCCAGCGTCAGACGCTGCAACGCGCGGTCAAATGCCGTCGCTACCGCGTCATCCAAATCATCAAGCACCAGCGTTTGCGGCACGGCGAAACGCGCCTGAGTCAGCGGCAGCGTTTGCGGTTCCAGCGCCCGTTCGGCGATCGCCGCATCCAGCGCGACGCAGTCCGCCACGCCGTGAGCGATCACACCAACGGAATCCAACGACGGTGACAGCGGCTGCACGCCAGCCATGTCAATGCGGCATGCGCTGGGCTTGTAGCCGGTCAATCCGCAAAACGCCGCCGGAATGCGCACCGAACCGCCGGTATCGCTGCCAATCGCTCCGAATCCCATGCCATCGGCGACCGCCACCGCCGCGCCGGACGATGAACCGCCGGGAATGCGTCGCGCCGCGCGCTGCCATGGATTGGCCGGCGTGGCGTAGTGCGGGTTGATGCCCAGCCCCGAATAGGCAAACTCGGTCATATTGGTTTTACCGACAATCACTACTCCGGCCTGCAGCAAACGCGCTACCACCGCCGCATGGCGTTGCGCCGGAGCGGCATCGGTCAAGACGCGAGAACCGCCGGTGGTCGCTTCGCCGGCCACGTCGAACAGATCCTTGATCGACACCGGCACGCCGTCCAACGGCGACAGCGCCTGTCCAGCGGCTCGCCGCCGATCGGATTCGGCCGCCTGCTGCTGCGCCCAGGCGTGATAAACGCGGATAAATGCGCGTGCGCCCTCTCCTTGGGGATCGTCGATGCACGCCAGCGCCTCTGCCGTCAGCCGCCGAGAGGTGAACTCACCGCACGCCAGGCCGGCAGCGGCCTGTAACAAGGTCAGTTTTTTCATCACGCCACCACCGGTAATTCGATGCTTCGATAGGTATGGCAAATACGGCGCCCCAGAATCTCGTCCACCAATTCCATGCGAAACTCCGCCGCCGGGCGAATACCGCCGATCGCCGCCAGCGTGCCGCAGGTCATCGCCAGTCCGTCGCGCGGCTGCTGTGGTTGCGTCTGGTATTCCGGCAGTTGCTGGCCGGCCAGATAACGCTCCAGCAAGTCGCCCGGGGTGCGCAGACTGGCCAGTGTTCCTTGTTGATACAGGCGGAACTCCCCCTGCTCCTTAATCCACGAGCGCAGAATCAGCTGGTCCCAATGCGCTGCCACCTCCTGCAATCGCCAGGCCGCCGTGGCCACCGGTTTGACGCAGAGCTGTTTCGACAGCGCCACGCTGTGCGCCTCCAACTCCCGGTCGGTATGATCGGAGGCCAGCGAAACATACAGCTCGCCTTGGTGGGTAAACACCAGCGGTTCGGCTTCGCCGGAGCTGGCGGCGCCCATCACTTCGACGCTGTCGCGCTGGCTAAGCTGGTTGGCCGCCACGCGATAAAACAGCGGAACTGCACTCGGTTGGGGCACCCCAAGCTCGGCCAACTCCCGAATATGGTGCAAGATGGCTTGCCGATCGCGTCCGGTCCAACCGGCAATCACCAGATGGTCAATCTCGACGTTCAGGGCGTCAGTCTCGCGAGAATCAGGTAAAGTGAAGGTCAGTTGCATGGTATTCGCTCCCTTTTGTTAAAACACTGTGAAATTTCACTATATCTTTAGTTACTCATTAAGCGATTTCCGTGCCATATTTTTGTGTACTATGTCTAAAAACTTTTTAGTTGCAGGAGCAAAACGTGAAGACCGTTGATGCAGAGGGTCGGGAGCGCCCGCCGGTAGAGGAAGCAGGCCTGTCCCTGAACGAACTGGCCTATCGGCGCTTCAAGCAGGCGTTAGTGACCTTGAGCTATAAACCGGGTGAGTATTTGAATACCGCGCAGGTGATGACTGATTTGCAGATGGGCAGAACGCCGATCAACCAGGCGATCCACCGTCTGGCCAATGAAGGGTTATTGCAGGTGATCCCACGCAAGGGGGTAATGGTTGCTCCTTTGTCGATCGATGATGCATTGGAACTGATCGAAGTGCGACTGGCCAACGAATTGCTGTGCATGCGTCTGGCCAGCAAGCGCGCCACCGCTGCGCAAGTGGCCGGGCTGAGCGCGCTCAATCAGCAGATTGCCGCTGCCTGCCAGGCTCGCGATCGGGTGCGCATGATGATGTTGGATAATGAATTCCATCAGGCGCTGGCACAGATCGCCGGCAATGCCATGCTGGCCGACATCCTCAGCGTGCTGCACGCACGCGCGCAACGCTTCTGGGCCACCTCGCTCTCCAAGGAAGGTCATATGCAGGAGGTGATTGAAGAGCACCGCGCAATCATCGACGCACTGGCTCAACAGGATACCCAGGCGGCGGAATCGGCGGCGCAGGCACACATTCTGTCCTTCCGCAGCGCGCTGTTGCACGATGCCTGACGGATCAGCGACCGCCGCCGGCGTCGATAAAACTGCCGGTGACGTAAGAAGCGGCGTCTGACAGCAGCCAGGCGATGGCCTGCGCTATTTCTTCCGGTTGCCCGCCGCGTTGCATCGGCAACAGGCTTTTTACCCGCTCGACGCGATCCGGCTCTCCACCGCTGGCATGCATCTCGGTATAAATGGCGCCCGGCCGCACGCTATTGACGCGGATCCCCTGCGCCGCTACTTCGATCGCCAGCCCGGTAGTCAAGGTATCCTGCGCCCCTTTTGAGGCGGCATAATCGACATATTCTCCCGGCGACCCTAACCGCGCGGCGCCAGAGGAAACGTTGACTATCGCCCCGCCCTGCCCGCCGTGGCGCAGCGCCATGCGTTTCACCGCTTCGCGACAACAGAGAAAACTGCCGGTGACGTTGGTGGCCAGCACGCGGTTGATGCGCTCTGCGCTCATGTGTTCGATGCTGGTCTGCTGAAACAGAATGCCGGCGTTGTTCACCAGAGCACAGAGGGTACCAAGCTCGGCGTCCAGCCGGGAGAACATCGCCACAACCTCATTCTCCTGAGCAATATCCGCCTGCAACGCCAGCGCTCGGCCGCCAGCGGCAAGCACCTGGTTTACCACCTGCTGTGCCGCTGCCTCATTGGTCTGATAGTTAACCCCTACCGCATAACCCTGACGGGCCAGCAATAACGCCGTCGCGCGGCCAATGCCTCGGCTGGCGCCGGTAATCAATGCAACTTTTGTCATGTCATTCCCCATTACGGATGCGGTAAATAATGTGCCGCTGTGCTTGGCAAAACGGTTTGCACCGCTCACCCGGCGGGCAGATTCTAGCCGCGCACAAGCGGTGTGCCAGGATAATATCATCTGGAAAATCAACAAATTCAATATTACTTTTTGCCGGTTGCTGACCTCACCCGACGCCGAGCTGTTTGCCGGCGATCCAGAGGATATCCATCTGGCCTGCTATTGCCGCCAGCAATAAAAAAAGGACGCCGTAAATACGGCGTCCCTGATTAATCGACGTTAATCGAATCGGTTATTGGTAGTCGCCGATCGGCACACAGGAGCAGAACAGATTGCGGTCGCCATAAACGTCATCAAGACGCTTCACGGTCGGCCAATACTTGTTCTCGCGTACCGCCAGCGACGGGAATACCGCCAGCTCGCGGCTATAGGCATGTTGCCATTCGCCAACCAGCTCCGCCTGCACGTGTGGCGCATTGACCAGCGGGTTGTCGTCCAGTGGCCATTCGCCCTGCTGTACGCGATCGATTTCTGCACGGATCGCCAGCATCGCGTCGATAAAGCGGTCCAGCTCGACTTTGCTTTCTGATTCGGTCGGTTCCACCATCAGCGTGCCGGCAACCGGGAACGACATGGTCGGCGCGTGGAAACCGTAGTCGATCAGGCGCTTGGCGATGTCCATTTCGCTGATGCCGGTTTCATCCTTCAACGGGCGAATGTCCAGAATACATTCATGCGCCACGCGATGATCGCGGCCGGTATACAGCACCGGATAGGCATCCTTCAGGCGGGTAGCGATATAGTTGGCGTTGAGGATCGCCACCTGGCTCGCCTGCTTCAGCCCTTCGGCCCCCATCATGCGAATGTACATCCAGCTGATAGGTAAAATCGATGCGCTGCCGAACGGTGCCGCAGACACCGCACCCTGTTGAGTCGTAACGCCGTCGATTTGCACCACGCTGTGCCCCGGAACAAACGGTGCCAGGTGCGCCTTGACGCCGATTGGCCCCATGCCCGGGCCGCCGCCGCCGTGCGGGATACAAAAGGTTTTATGCAGGTTAAGGTGCGATACATCCGCGCCGATATAGCCCGGCGTGGTGATGCCCACCTGCGCGTTCATGTTGGCGCCGTCAAGATAGACCTGACCGCCGAACTGATGAACGATTTGGCATACTTCGCGGATGGTTTCTTCGTACACGCCGTGGGTCGACGGGTAGGTCACCATGATACAGGACAGTGCTTCGCCCGCCTGCTCGGCCTTGACGCGCAGGTCATGCAGATCGATGTTGCCGTTCTTGTCGCAGGCCACCACTACCACGCTCATGCCGGCCATTTGCGCCGACGCCGGGTTGGTGCCGTGCGCCGAACTTGGGATCAGGCATACGTGACGGCCGGCTTCGTTACGGCTTTCATGATAGCGACGGATCGCCAGCAGACCGGCGTATTCGCCCTGAGCGCCGGAGTTCGGCTGCATACAGATGGCGTCATAACCGGTCAGTTGCACCAGCCACTGGGACAGCTGGCCGATCATCTGCTGATAGCCTGCCGCCTGTTCTGCCGGGCAGAACGGGTGCATGTCGGAAAACTCCGGCCAGGTGATCGGGATCATCTCTGCCGCAGCGTTCAGCTTCATGGTACAGGAGCCCAGCGGGATCATCGCCTGGTTCAACGCCAGATCCTTGCGTTCCAGACGATGCATATAACGCATCATCTCGGTTTCGCTGTGGTAGCTGTTGAATACCGGATGACTGAGGATCGGCTCCTGGCGCAGCATCGCTGCCGGGATCGATGCACTCGCGGTGCTCACCGCCGCGTCCAGCGCGTCAATGTCCAGACCGTGGTCGTCGCCGGCCAGGACGGCAAACAGCGTTTGCACGTCTTCGCGCGACGTCGATTCGTCAAGGGTAATGCCCACCGCACCGTGAATGTCGGTACGCAGGTTGAGGCCGAAGCTTAGCGCGCGATCCAGCACCGCCGCCTTGTCCTTGACCTCAACGGTCAGGGTGTCGAACCAGGTGGCGTGACGCAGCAGCAGGCCGGCCTGCTGCAAGCCGGCAGCCAGAATGTCGGTCAGGCGATGAATGCGCCCGGCGATGCGCTGCAGGCCTTGCGGGCCATGGTACACCGCGTACAGGCTGGCGATGTTGGCCAGCAGCACCTGCGAAGTACAGATGTTCGAGTTGGCCTTTTCACGGCGGATATGTTGCTCACGGGTTTGCATCGCCATACGCAGCGCGGTGTTACCGGCGGCATCGCGTGACACGCCGATGATACGGCCCGGCATCGAGCGCTTGAACTCGTCGCGGCAGGCAAAGAACGCGGCATGCGGGCCGCCGTAGCCCATTGGCACGCCAAAGCGCTGCGCAGAGCCGAATACCACGTCGGCGCCCTGTTTGCCCGGAGCGGTCAACAGCACCAGCGCCATGATGTCGGCAGCGACGCTGGTGATGATTTTGCGCGACTTCAATTCGGCCAGCAATGCGCTGTAATCGTGCAGTTCGCCGGTGGTACCGACCTGCTGCAACAGCACGCCGAACACGCCTTCCAGCTCGAGCACTTTTTCGGCTTTGTCGACGATCACTTCAAAATTGAAGGTTTCGGCACGGGTACGCACCACGTCCAGCGTCTGCGGATGCACGTCGTCCGCCACAAAGAAGCGGTTGGCGTCCTTCAGCTTGCTGGCGCGCTTGGCCAGCGCCATCGCTTCGGCGGCTGCGGTTGCTTCGTCCAGCAGCGACGCGGACGCCAGGTCGAGACCGGTCAGATCCAGCGTCACCGTCTGGAAGTTCAGCAGCGCTTCCAGGCGCCCCTGCGACACTTCCGGCTGATATGGCGTGTAGGCGGTGTACCAGCCGGGGTTTTCCAGCATATTGCGCAGGATCACCGGCGGCGTCAGTACCGAGCTGTAGCCCATGCCGATATAGGATTTGTAGCGCTGATTCTGACCGGCAATCGCCTTCAGCTCGGCCAGCGCCTGATGTTCAGTGACCGCATCGCCAACCGGCGGCGGCCCCGGCAGTTGAATGTCTGCCGGCACAATCTGTTGGATCAGCGCGCTGAGCGAGCGTGCGCCCACCGCTGCCAGCATCTCCTGCTGTTGTTGCGCAGAAGAGCCGATGTGGCGTTCGATGAACGCTTCGCTGTGTTCAAGTTGGCTGAGTGTCTGAGTCATTGCTACAAATTCCTGAATGCTTGCGTGGTACGGGTTATAGCGTGAACTAAAACGCCCCGGTCGGCTGACCTGGGGCGTGGTGGTGATTATTCGTCGATCGACGCCTGGTAGCCGGCGGCATCCAGCAGCTTGCCCAGTTCGCCGGCATCGGAGGCTTTGATGCGGAACAGCCAGCCGTCGCCATAGGGTTCGCTGTTGACCAGCTCCGGCGAGCCGTCCAGCGCGTCGTTGACCGCGATGACTTCACCGCTGATTGGCGCATAGATGTCGGACGCGGCCTTCACCGATTCGGCCACCGCGCAGTCGTCGCCTGCCGCGACGGTTGTTCCTACGTCAGGCAGGTCGACAAACACCATGTCGCCTAACAGTTCCTGTGCGTGTTCGGTGATGCCCACCACGTATTCGCCGTTGCCTGCGTCGCGCACCCACTCGTGAGAGGTCGCGTATTTCAATTCTGTTGGTACATTGCTCATCGCCCGAACTCCTTCAAAATAAATAATGTCTCCGCGTGTTTCACACCGCGTTATCACCGACGGCGTAAACCCTGCGGAATAGCCAATAATGATTTAATTTATCAGTGATTTGCCGGCGCGAACAAAGCCAGGCTTGGTCACTTTGACCGGCATTTCACGGTTGCGGATCTGCACGATGGCCTGCTCGCCGATGCCGGCCGGCACGCGCGCCAGCGCAATGCTGAAACCAAGCGTGGGCGAAAACGAACCGCTGGTGATAATTCCTTCGTGGATCTGGCCGCCGGCGTCGGTGAAACGCACCGGCAACTCATTACGTAATACGCCTTTTTCCGTCATGATCAAGCCGACCAGTTGCTCGGTGCCCTGCTCACGCTGCTGCTCCAGCGCGTCGCGCCCAATGAACTGGCGGTCCTGCGGCTCCCAGGCGATGGTCCAGCCCATGTTGGCCGCCAGCGGAGAAACGCCTTCGTCCATTTCCTGCCCATACAGGTTCATGCCGGCTTCCAGACGCAGCGTATCGCGCGCGCCCAACCCGGCCGGCTTGACGCCCGCTGCCAGCAACTGCTGCCAGAATTCGGCGGCCTGCGCCTTCGGCAGCGCAATCTCGTAGCCGGCTTCGCCGGTATAACCGGTGGTGGCAATGAACAGATCGTCGGCCTGAACGCCGAAGAACGGCTTCATGCCCTCGACGGCCTGCTTTTGTTGCGTGCTGAACAAGGTGGCGGCACGCTCTTTGGCCTGCGGCCCCTGCACGGCGATCAGCGCCAGATCGTCACGTACCGTCAGCGCAACGCCGTACGGCGCCGCGTGTTGCTCGATCCAGGCCAGGTCTTTGTCGCGGGTGGCGGAGTTCACCACCAGGCGGAAATAGTCTTCGCTGAGGAAATAAACGATCAGGTCGTCGATCACGCCGCCGGAGGCGTTAAGCATCCCGGTGTACAGCGCCTTGCCTGGCTGGGTCAGCTTGGCGACGTCATTGGCCAGCAGATAACGCAGGAATTCGCGGGTACGCGCACCGTGCAGATCGACAATGGTCATGTGGGAGACATCGAACATACCGGCATCCTGCCGCACGGCGTGGTGTTCATCAATCTGGGAGCCGTAGTGCAACGGCATCATCCAGCCGTGAAAATCGACCATGCGCGCACCGCACGCCAGGTGCTGGTCGTACAGTGGGGTTTGCTTTGCCATCTTATCCCTCTCCACAATGATTAACCGGGTATCAAATGCCGCGCAGAACGTTGCCAAAAAGCCCGTCAACCGCCGCGACGCAAACGATACCTTTTATCCGAACTTATCACCGAACGACCACATTAACCATAAGTTAAAATAGGCTCAGACCGCTCGGCGAGCGCTAAAATGCCGCGCTAGTGTGCAGAGTTTTTCACTGGAAAAATGCGCTTCATGGCACAAAATCAACAATTAAAGTGGCAAAATGACGATGTTATATAACAAATGCGTCATGGCTGGCGGAATTTTGACTTTTGATAACCGACCATTGAATTAGAAAAACTAATGCAAAAAATTGGGTGAAATTAGTTTATTTCAAATGAAGGGTATTATAAGGAGGATTTATGACACCACGCTGTTTTGCTGATGAAAACAGCGTGGTCGTCGAGAGAAGAATACGGCGGAGTTTGCCGGCAGCGAGAGGCCGGCACAGCCGGACGGCTAGGCCAGCCACTCCGGCAAGTCATTGAGCCCCATAGCCTGACGCACCAGTTTCGGCTTTACGCCCGGCAGGCTGTCCGCCAACCGCAGCCCCAGGTCACGCAGCAGTTTTTTGGCCGGGTTATTGCCGTCAAACAGTTCACGGAAGCCCTGCATGCTGGCCAGCATCACCGCCGCACCGTGCTTGCGGCGGCGCTCGTAGCGGCGCAGATACAGGTGCTGGCCAAGATCCTTGCCCTGACGTTGCAGGCGCTTCAGTTCGGCGATCAACTCCGCCGCGTCCATAAAGCCGAGGTTGACCCCCTGCCCAGCCAACGGGTGTACGGTGTGGGCCGCATCGCCCACCAACGCCAGTCGGTGACCGGCAAAATTACGCGCATAACGGCCGGTCAGCGGGAAGGTCAGCCGTTCACTTTCCACCGAGCACGCCCCGAGACGCATGTCGAAGGTGATGCCCAACTCGCGGTTGAACTGCTCCGGCGGCAACTGTTGCAAGCGCTCGGCTTCTTCCGGCGCCACCGACCAGACGATCGAACACAGATGCGGATCGCTGAACGGCAGAAACGCTAAAATACCGTCGCCGTGAAACACCTGCCGCGCGGTCGCCAGATGCGGCTCTGCGGTGCGGATGGTGGCGACCAGCGCGCTATGGCGATAGTCCCAGAAGGTCAACGGGATGTCGGCATGCTGGCGTAGCCACGAATGGGCACCGTCGGCCCCCACCACCAGCCGGGCGCTCAGCATACGGCCGTCGTCCAGCGTAATGAACGCGTCGTTTTCGCCCCATGCCACCTGTTTCAACGCCGCCGGAGTAATCAGGGTCAGATCCGACGACGCCTGCGCCTTGCGCCACAGCGCCTGCTGAATCACGTCGTTTTCAATAATGTGGCCAAGATGGCTGAATCCGCATTCATCGCCGCTGAAGGCAATTTTGCCGAAGCTGTCGCGATCCCACACTTCCATCGCGTTGTACGCGCTGGCGCGCAGTTGCAGAATCTCATCCCATACGCCTATCTGTTGCAGCAGACGTTCGCTGGCGGCATTAATGGCGGAAACGCGCAGCGCCGGCTGTTGCGGCGGCGGCGACATGTCCGGCTGATGATGCTCCAGCACCGCAACCCGCAGGCCACTGCCCTGCAAGCCGCAGGCCAATGCCAGCCCGACCATACCGCCACCGGCGATAACCACATCAAATGATTGCATGCTGCTTGATTCCTTAAAAACGCATTAAATATTAGCGATCGACCCAGCCCAGAGTACGCTTGGCAAACGCATCGCGTACCGGCGACAGGTGTTCCATCGCCATCAGACCCAGATTGCGCCCCACCACCAACGGCGCATAGCGATTGGCGAACAGGGCAATCAGGCCGTCGGTGACGCCGACCGTCGCCTGCTGGTCTTGCTGCCGCCGCTGTTGGTAATGGCTCAGCAGCGTAAAGGCGCCAAGATCTTCGCCACGTTCTGCCGCTGCGGCCAGGGTTTCCGCCAGCGACATCACGTCACGCAGACCCAGGTTAAATCCCTGCCCGGCTATCGGGTGCAGCGTTTGTGCGGCATTGCCCACCAGCGCCAGGCGATGGGTGACGTGCTGGTTGGCGGTGAGCAGGCTGAGCGGGTAGCTGTGGCGTTTGCCGACCTTCAGCATACGCCCCAGACGCCAGCCGAACGCCTGTTGCAGTTCGGTTAGAAACTGCGCGTCGCTCCAGCCGTCGACCCGCTCACGATCGTCCCGCGCATGGCACCATACCAACGAACTGCGGCCGTGACTCATTGGCAACAGCGCCAGCGGCCCGTGGCGGGTAAAGCGCTCGAAAGCTCGCCCTTGCGGATCTTGTTCGGTGGTGAGGTTGGCGATGGTGGCGAACTGCGGATAATCCCGTTGCTGCCAGTGCATATTGCACGCCTGCGCCAACGCAGAACGCGAGCCGTCCGCGGCGACCAGCAATTGACCACTCAAACGCTGGCCATTATCCAACCGCACCTCGGCATGATCGACGCTGCGCTGCACCTCCAGCACCCTGGCCGGACAGTGCAAGGTTATGCCTGGCGCCTTGTCCAGCAGCGCAAACAGCCGCTGACCGGCGTCGTGCAGTTCAATCACCTGGCCAAGCGCTGCGACCTGATAATCCCGTGCGCGCAGATTCACGAAACCGGCATGACCGCGATCGCTAACGTGCACGTGGGTAATCGCAGTCGCGCAATCACGCAACGCCGGCCAGACGCCGATACGTGCCAACTGCTGGCAGGTCCCCTGCGCCAGGGCAATCGCCCGCGCGTCAAATCCCGGATGCGAACGATCGTCCGGCTGCGTCGCCTCGATCAGATCGACCTTTACCTTTCCCTGACTCAGCGACGATAGCGCCAGCGCCAACGTCGCACCGGCCATGCCGCCACCAACAATGATTACGCTCATGTTATCTCGCCGCCGCCATCAGCGCTTCGATGGCATCGGCATCTTTCACCACTTGCGCGGTCAGGTTTTCATTACCGTCGGCGGTGATCAGAATGTCATCTTCGATACGAATACCGATGCCGCGATACTCCGCTGGCACCTCGGCGTCCGGGGCGATGTACAGGCCTGGCTCAACCGTCAGCACCATGCCCGGCTCCAGCAGGCGATCGCGGCTTGGCGTGCCATAGTGACCCACATCGTGAACGTCCAGCCCCAGCCAGTGGCTCAGGCCATGCATAAAGAACTGGCGATGTGCCTGCTCGGCGATCAACTGCTCTACGTCGCCTTTCATCACCCCCAGGCCAACCAGGCCCTTGACCATGATGCGCACCACCTCGTCATTCACCTGACGAATGCTTGTGCCCGGTTTGAAGGCCTCAAGCGCATAGTGCAACGACGCCAGCACGATGTCATACACCGCGCGCTGCGGCTGGCTGAACCTGCCGTTAACCGGGAAGGTGCGGGTAATGTCACCCGCATAGCCCTGATACTCGCAACCGGCGTCGATCAGCACCAGATCGCCGTCGCGCATTTCGCTTTCGTTTTCGGTGTAGTGCAGAATACAGCCGTTTTCGCCGCTGCCAACGATGGTGTTATAAGCCGGGTAACGCGCACCCAGGCGGGTAAACTCGTGGTGTATTTCCGCTTCCAACTGATATTCAAACATCCCCGGGCGGCATTTTTCCATCGCCCGGGTGTGCGCCTGCGCGCTGATTTCGCCGGCGCGACGCATCACAGCGAGCTCTTCCGCCGACTTGAACAGCCGCATATCATGCAGCCACGGCCGCCAGTCGGTTACGCTGGCCGGCGCCTGCAGGCTCTGGCGGAATCCGTTGCGCAGCCGCTCCAGTGCGGCAAACAGAATGGCATCTGCATAGGCATATTCGCCCTGTGCGTGATACACCACGTCCAGGCCGTTCAGCAGCAGATGCAGTTGGTCATTGATCTCATCAAACGGCAACGCGCGATCGACGCCAAGTTTGGCCGGCGCAGCGTCCTGTCCCAGGCGACGACCAAACCAGATTTCCGCCGTCAGATCGCGTACCCGGTTGAACAATACGCTATGATTATGCGTCTCGTCGCTTTTCACCAGAATCAATACCGCTTCCGGCTCATTAAAGCCGGTAAGGTAGTAAAAATCGCTGTTCTGACGGTAAGGATATTCTGAATCTGCACTGCGCGTTGCTTCCGGCGCCGAGAAAATCACTGCCGCACTGGCCGGCGCCATTTTCGCCAATAGCGCCTGTCGGCGATGCTGGTATTCCTGCTGAGTCATGTCCCTCTCCTGAAATCTGTCTGCTGCTGGTGAGCGATACGCGAATAACCTGCGGTTTAGTGTAGCGTGGGTTTGACGTTTTCCGGCGCGGTCGGCTTGCGGCGGCTGAATTCGGTATGGCACAGGATCGCCGCGACGCGCACGTACTCCACCACCTCTTCCAGCGACTGCTCCAGCTCTTCCTGGTCTTCGTCTTCGTCGTAGCCCAGTTGCGCGATGTTACGCAGATCGTCAATCGCCTCGCCCACTTCGTCCTTCACCTGCGCCAGCTTCGGCTGCATCATCCCCAGGCCAAGCAGGAAGTGGTTCACCCAGCCCGCCAGCGCGTCGGCGCGTTCGAATACCGTCACCGCCTCACCGTCCGGCATCATCAGCTGGAACATAAACTCATCGTCTTCCAGCGTTTCGCGAGTGATTTCATACAGTTGTTGCAGTGGCAGACTCAACGCCTGCGGAAAGGCCACGCCGTCGTTGGTCAGGTCGTGCATCAGCGTTTGCCAGCTGGCATCACGATTGCCGCCGCACAGCATGCCGCTGAGCAGGCCATGCATTTCGGCTGCGGTCAATGCCACCGACTGGCCCTTGAGGGCGACGGTCAAAGATTGGTAACTTGGAAATGTATTCTGTATAGACATGCGTATTCGTCATCGTTGGCAGGATAAGTTCGTGTTATGCTACCACCAAGGTCCGTGGTTATACCAGATAAGCACGCCCCTGCAGTGGCTAGTTATAATCGGTATGTGCTAGGGTTCACTTGGTGCCGTCCGGGATAAAAATGGCGTTATGTCCGCATTTTGACACCGTTTTTTGACTGGCGCCGTGCCGCACAGTAGATTACAACCAGGTACTGATAAAAAGGGGTTGTATCTCGGTACTAGGGTATATATAGTGTCGCCCGCTTCGGCAGACCGAGGCTGGCGCGAAATTTAGGCAGGAAGGTGGCATGTCTGCACAACCGGTAGATATTCAAATTTTTGGCCGCTCGTTAAGAGTCAATTGCCCGCCAGAACAACAAGATGCGTTGAACATGGCGGCGGACGATCTTAACCAACGGTTGCAAGATCTTAAAGTTCGCACTAGAGTCACAAATACTGAGCAGTTGGTTTTCATCGCCGCTTTGAATGTTTGTCACGAACTTGCACAAGAACGCTTGAAAACGCGCGATTATGCGGCCAATATGGAACAACGCATCCGCATGCTGCAACAGACCATTGAACAAGCGCTGCTTGAACAAGGTCGCATCGCTGACCGTCAGGATGCACAATTCGAATAACTTAAGTTGTTGAAGCGACAGCGTCGACAATGAGTAAAAAATTTCTCTGAGATGTTCGCCAGCGGGCCAGTCCCCTGAGCCGATATTTAGTACCAACAGAATGTGATGCTCCGCGATCGGTGTGCATGCTCGCCCGTCGAGAAGCCTTAAGATTGCGACAGCACGTTCACCTTGAACCATGGGTTCAAGGGTTACAGCCTGCGACGGCATCTCGGAGATTCCCTTCATTGCGGTTTATGGGGCCACCCATCACAACGCGCCATGCAAACTATGCCTTTTCAACCTCAGTTCGCCGCACAACGGCAAGCCATTCGTAACCATATCCGTCAGCAACGCCGAGCGTTAACCCCTGAATCACAAAAGCTGTTTGCCGAACAGATCGCCGATCGCATTGCCACTCATCCGCGCATTGCCGCTGCACAGCGCATTGCGGCATTCCTGTCGTTTGACGGTGAGCTCGACACCCGGCCGCTGATCGAACGCCTGTGGCAGATGAACAAGCAGCTGTATCTGCCGGTGTTGCACCCGTTCAGCGCCGGACATTTGCTGTTCTTGCGCTATAGCGCCGAAACGCCGATGACGCACAACCGTTTCAACATTGCTGAACCGCAGCTCGACGTACGCAACGTGTTGCCAACCCGGCAGTTGGACATCGTATTGGCGCCACTGGTGGCCTTCGATCACACCGGGCAGCGGCTGGGGATGGGCGGCGGGTTTTACGATCGCACACTGCAGCACTGGCAGCACGGCGGCCCTTACCCGATTGGGCTGGCGCACGATTGCCAGCAGGTCGACGCCTTGCCGGCAGAGCATTGGGATATACCGTTGCCGGAGATTATCACCCCGTCAACGGTCTGGGCGTGGCAGATCGTCGAATAACAAAAAGGCCGGACAAAGCCGGCCTTGGGGATGGTCACGTTAGCACAACCCGGGTTACAGCAGCAGACGGGCGCGGATAGTGCCCTGAATGGCCTTCATACGCTGCAGTGCCGCGTCGGCACGTTCGGTTTCCGCTTCGACATCAATCACCACATAGCCGATTTCCGGGCCGGTTTGCAGATACTGCGCCGCAATGTTGACGCCCTCTTCCGCAAAGATCTGGTTAATCTGCGTCAGCACGCCAGGACGGTTTTGGTGAATATGCAGCAGACGGCTGGCGCTCGGGCCATGCGCCGGCAGCGACACTTCCGGGAAGTTGACCGCAGACAGCGTAGAGCCATTGTCGGAGTACTTCGCCAGTTTGCCGGCCACTTCATCACCGATATTTTCCTGCGCTTCCTGCGTGGAGCCACCAATGTGTGGCGTCAGGATCACGTTATCAAACTCACACAGCGGCGAATTGAACGGATCGCTGTTGGTTGCCGGTTCTTCCGGGAACACATCGATCGCCGCGCCCGCCAGATGATTGCTGGCCAACGCATCGCACAGCGCAGGAATATCCACCACGGTACCGCGTGAAGCGTTGATCAGGATCGCGCCCGGCTTCATCAGCGCCAGCTCTTCCTGGCCCATCATGTTCCTGGTCGACAGCGTTTCCGGTACGTGCAGCGTCACCACGTCGCTCATGTTCAGCAGGTCCGACAGATGACGTACCTGTTGCGCATTGCCCAACGGCAGCTTGTTTTCGATGTCGTAGAAGAACACTTTCATCCCCAGCCCTTCAGCCAGGATGCCCAGTTGGGTACCGATATGGCCATAGCCAATGATACCGAGCTTTTTACCGCGCGCTTCAAACGACCCGACGGCCAGTTTGTTCCACACGCCACGGTGCGCTTTGGCGTTGGCGGAAGGAATGCCACGCAGCATCAGCAATAGCTCGCCCAGCACCATTTCAGCCACGGATCGGGTATTGGAGAATGGCGCGTTAAACACCGGAATACCGCGTTTGGTCGCCGCTTGCAAATCAACCTGGTTGGTACCGATGCAGAAACAGCCTACCGCAACCAGTTTCTCGGCGGCAGCAAAAACCTCTTCGGTCAGATGCGTACGCGATCGAATGCCGATGAAGTGAGCATCGCGGATCGATGCCTTAAGCGATTCGGTGTCTAATGCACCTTTATGGTATTCAATATTGGTATAACCGGCAGCGCGCAGGTTATCTACCGTACTCTGATGAACCCCTTCCACTAACAGGAACTTAATCCTGTCTTTCTCCAATGATACTTTTGCCATTTACCCGACCCTATGTTCAGACTTCAGAAGCGGCTGCGTTATCCAGATCCAGCCTGTTTTCACGTTGGCTTGCCATGGCTGCGCCTCAGCGCCAGGTGCCTGGGCATGGCTCGCTCGCCTGCCGCCGTGTTGCCACGTAAAAATTTCGCTACAAATGGAACAGCACCGCACCAACATAACAAAAATAACGCCAGCGGCAATACAAACGATTGCCTGCCCATCAGCACAAGGCCAAGGGCTGTCGGTCGATTCTGGTGGAAAATGCTATAGGGAAAGAAATTAACGGAAGCTTAACGGAAATTATTACCAAGATGTGACATATGTCACCAAATTCGCCGTCATAAATAAAACATGTTTTCTGCCATAAATTATGCCGAACGCGGCCCGGACGGTTTGCCAATGCTCAACGCGACGGAACACGCCGCACAGCGGCGGCGATTGCCCGGGCCACAGCGGCTAACGGCTTATTTGACCACCTTGACCCCGTCGGAGGTGCCGATCAGCGCAATGTCGGCGCCACGATTGGCAAACAGCCCAACGGTGACCACGCCGGCGATGCCGTTGATCTTATTTTCCAGCGCGATGGCATCAACAATTTGCAGATTATGTACGTCGAGGATCACGTTGCCGTTATCGGTCACCACGTTCTGGCGGTATTCCGGCAGTCCGCCGAGCTTCACCAGTTCGCGCGCGACATAGGAACGCGCCATCGGGATCACTTCTACCGGCAGTGGGAATTTCCCCAGCACGTCAACCTGTTTGGAGGCGTCAGCAATGCAAATGAACTGGCGTGCAATGGCCGCGATGATTTTCTCCCGCGTCAGCGCCGCGCCGCCGCCCTTGATCATCTGCATATGGCCGTTGATCTCATCGGCACCGTCGACGTAAATATCCAGCACGTCAACTTCATTGCTGTCGAACACCGGGATCCCCAGGCTTTTCAGCTTGGCGGTCGAGGCGTCGGAACTGGATACTGCGCCCTTGATCTGATGTTTGATCGACCCCAGCGCGTCGATAAAGTGCGCCGCGGTAGAACCGGTCCCCACCCCGACGATGGTATCCGGTTTGACATATTCCAGCGCCGCCCAGCCTACCGCTTTTTTCAGTTCATCCTGCGTCATGGTATTTACATTGCCTATGTACGAAAACGTGTGCGTATTATAAGGTAATTCGCTGTTTTGCACTCCGGCAGGATCACAAATTGTGGCATAGTGCCTAAATCAAACGACTTTAAGGGATATCTCTCCGATGAAACGCCCAGACTATAGAACGCTACAGGCGCTGGACGCGGTGATCCGTGAGCGCGGCTTTGAGCGCGCGGCACAAAAACTCTGCATCACTCAATCGGCGGTATCTCAACGCATTAAACAGTTGGAAAACCTGTTCGGCCAGCCATTGCTGGTCCGTACCGTGCCGCCGCGCCCTACCGAACAGGGGCAGAAACTGCTGGCCCTGCTGCATCAGGTCGAGCTGTTGGAAGAGGAGTGGCTGGGTAACGATACCGGCGTTGATACGCCGCTGCTGCTGTCGCTGGCGGTCAACGCCGACAGTCTGGCCACCTGGTTGCTGCCGGCGCTCAAACCGGTGCTGGCGGATTCGCCAATTCGCCTGAATCTGCAGGTGGAAGATGAAACCCGCACCCAGGAACGCCTGCGCCGCGGCGAGGTGGTCGGCGCGGTCAGTATCCAACCGCAGCCGCTGCCGAGCTGTCTGGTGGATCAGCTTGGCGCGCTGGATTATCTGTTCGTCGCCTCGCCGGGCTTTGCCGAGCGTTATTTCCCCAACGGCGTAACCCGCTCCGCGCTGCTGAAAGCGCCGGCGGTGGCCTTCGATCATCTCGACGACATGCACCAGGCCTTTTTACAGCAAAACTTCGACCTGTCGCCGGGTAGCGTGCCGTGCCACATCGTCAACTCGTCCGAAGCCTTTGTGCAACTGGCGCGACAAGGCACCACCTGCTGTATGATCCCGCACCTGCAAATAGAAAAAGAGCTGGCGTCCGGTGAACTGATCGATCTGACCCCGGGGCTGTTTCAGCGCCGCATGCTGTTCTGGCACCGTTTTGCACCGGAAAGCCGCATGATGCGCAAGGTGACCGATGCGTTGCTGGCGCACGGGCATCAGGTGTTGCGTCAGGACTAAAAAGAAAAGGTTCGCCGTAGCGAACCTTTCATTATTTTCTGCTGCGGCGCGTTACTGCGCTGCGTTACGCTGCAGTTCAAACACCACATCCACCTGATCGTCAAAGTGAATGCTTTGCTGTTCGTAGGTTTGCGCGGCGCTGTTTTCCGGCGCGTCGCTGGCGGCTTTATACATGCGCGCCACTGGCATTGGCTGGTAGTTGGCGACGTGATAGCGAATGCTGTAAACCGGGCCCAGTTTGGCTTTAAAGCCCTGAGCCAGTGAAGCAGCCTGCTGGGTGGCGTTTTCAATCGCCTTCGCGCGCGCCTGCTGGCGGTAAACGTCCGGGTTGGCAACCCCCAGCTCAACGGCACGGATCTCGTTCAGGCCAGATTTCAGCGCCCCATCCAGCAGTTCGTTCAACTTGTCCAGTTTACGCAGCGTCACCTGTACCTGACGCACCGCGCGGTAGCCTTTCAGCACCGACTCGCCGGTTTTCAGGTAGTCGTATTCCGGCTGCGTGCGCAGATTGGCGGCGCTGATGTCTTTCTTCTCAATGCCGTTTTTTTGCAGGAAGTCGAAATATTGCGCCACGCGCTCATCAACCTGTTTCTTGGCCTGTGCCGCATCCTTGGAGGACACGCTGACTTCAATTGCCAGCGTTGCGATATCCGGGGTAGCGTCGACGCTGGCGGTGCCAGAGGTGACCACATGTGGCCCTTCTGGTACTTCCGCCGCATGCAGCGCCACAGGCAGCGTCCCTAATCCAACCATTGCGGCCATAGCCAATGCTTTAAGCTTCACAGTGTCTCCTTAATGACAGGCTGTTCTGATTCCCCGCCGATCATCCTCAACCGACAGCCAACCGAAAGCAAATTTGCAGAAATTTACTCAAGCGACTGAAGATAGGGACAACAGCGGGTTCCTTGCCATCAAACGTAGCATATCGCGCGGTGTTTTAAATTCGGATTAGTGACAAATTCTTGTTAATGAGCGCCCTGCCACGCCAACTGAGCGGCAATCAGCCACATCACCACGCCAACCAGAAGATTGATGATCCGTTGCGCCAGCGGGGTATTCAGCCACGGCGCCAGCCAGGCGGCCAGCAATGCCAGCGCAAAGAACCAGACGATCGACGCGCTGACGGCGCCAATGGCAAACCAGGAACGCACCTCCGGCGCCAACTGCCCACCCAGGCTGCCAAGCACCACAAAGGTGTCCAGATAGACATGGGGATTCAGCCAGGTGACCGCCAGCATGGTAACCACCAGACGCCAGCGGCTCTGCTTCATCTCCTGTGCGCTGGTCAAGGCAAACTGTTGGCTGAAGGCGGAGCGAAACGCCCCCCAGCCGTACCACAGCAGGAACGCCACCCCGCCCCAGGTCACCAACGTCAACAGCAGCGGCGACCGCCCCAGCAGCGCGCTGCCGCCGAAAATACCGGCGCAGATCAGCACGATGTCACTCAGCGCGCACAGCGAGGCGACCATCAGATGATATTGTCGACGGATCCCCTGATTCATCACAAAAACGTTTTGTGGGCCGAGCGGCAGGATCATCGCGGCGCTCAGGGCAAAGCCCTGTAAAAAGACGGTTAACATGCTGTTCCTCTGAAAGGTCAAAAAGCGCCTGACGAGGGCGCATACGGGTCAATACGCGCATCATACGAGGGGATGATCATTAGGGGAAATGGATAGTTCTAATCCTGCATTAGCCAAACTGATTAGAGCGTCGGACGATAAAAAAAGGGAGCCGAAGCTCCCTTATGTCGTTCTATCTGCAGGTTATTCCGCCGGTTTGGCCGGCGCCTTTTCGATATGGCGCACGTGGACATCCATCTGCGGATACGGGATACCGATGCTGTTGGCATCCAGCTGACGCTTGAAGTTTTCCATCAGATCGAAGTACACGTCCCAGTATTGGGCGTTGGTGGTCCATGAGCGAGTGACGAAGTTCAGCGAAGAGGCCGCCATCTCGTTCAGGCGCACGGTAACGCCTTTCTCGTGCATGATGCGCTTGTCGGCAGCAATCACGTCGTTCAGCACTTTCTTCACCAGATCGATATCGGCGTCGTAAGCCACGCCAACCACGATGTCTACCCGGCGATTGGGTTCGCGCGAATAGTTGATGATATTGCCGGCGATGATTTTACCGTTCGGCACCACGATGGTTTTGTTATCTGGGGTGCGCATGGTAGTGGAAAAAATCTGCACCTGATCGACGGTGCCGGCAATACCGCCCAGATCGACGTACTCACCGGCACGGATCGGACGGAAGGCCACCAGCAGCACGCCGGCGGCAAAGTTGGACAGCGAACCCTGCAACGCCAGGCCAACCGCCAGACCGGCGGCACCGAGCACCGCGATAACCGAGGTCGTCTGCACGCCTACCCGGCCCAATACGGCAATAAAGGTGAACGCCAGGATGCTGTAACGCGCCATCGCGGACAGGAAATCGGCAACCGTGGCATCAATACCACGCAGTTTCATCACCCGGTTCAGCGCATTACCGACCATGCGGGCAATAATCGACCCCACGATCAAGATGGCGATTGCCGCGACCACGTTTACCGCATACTGAATCAATAAATCCTGGTTTTTCACCAGCCAGTTACTGGCACTGTTAATGCCGTTTACTACGTTGAGATCTTCCATTCTAACGTCCTACTTTAAAGCTCCCCGAGGGAGAAATAGCAACAGCATCGGTCTATCCGATGCGCAAACCACCCGCATAAGGGTAACCAACAATGTTGTGCGATGCCAATTTTGGCAAAAAAACATCGCGGGCAACATCAAAACCGCGCCAAAAAACAAAGGCTCCCCGAAGGGAGCCTTTGTGCGTCGAGCGAACGGTGCGACATAGCACACCGGGCAAACGGATTACAGAACGTCGATGGCGTTCAGATCTTTGAATGCCTGCTCCAGACGAGTCACCATGCTGGTTTGCGCAGCGCGCAGCCAGACACGTGGATCGTAGTATTTCTTGTTCGGCTGATCGGCGCCTTTCGGGTTACCCAATTGGCTTTGCAGATAACCTTCGTTTTGTTTGTAATATTGCAGGATGCCGTCCCAGGTCGCCCATTGGGTATCGGTATCGATGTTCATTTTGATCACACCGTAGCTGACGGACTCTTTGATCTCTGCATCGCTTGAACCGGAACCGCCGTGGAACACGAAGTTCAGGCTGTTGTGCGGCAGGTTGTATTTCTTGGACACGTAGTCCTGAGAATCACGCAGAATGGTTGGCGTCAGCTTGACGTTGCCTGGCTTGTACACGCCATGTACGTTGCCGAAGGAGGCAGCGATGGTGAAGCGCGGGCTGATGGCGTTGAGTTTTTCGTACGCGTAAGCCACGTCTTCCGGTTGGGTATACAGCGCAGAAGCGTCCATGTGGCTGTTGTCCACGCCGTCTTCTTCGCCGCCGGTACAACCCAGTTCGATTTCCAGCGTCATGCCCAGCTTCGCCATGCGTGCCAGGTACTTGCTGCAGATTTCGATGTTTTCTTCCAGCGACTCTTCAGACAGGTCGATCATGTGGGAAGAGAACAGCGGTTTACCGGTCGCGGCAAAGTGCTTCTCGCCGGCATCCAGCAGGCCGTCGATCCATGGCAGCAGTTTCTTCGCACAGTGGTCGGTATGCAGGATAACCGGCACTCCGTAGTGTTCAGCCATCTGATGAACGTGATGCGCACCGGAGATTGCGCCCAGAATCGCTGCGCCCTGTGGCACGTCAGTTTTCACGCCTTTGCCAGCGATGAACGCGGCGCCGCCGTTGGAGAACTGAACGATGACAGGTGAACGCACTTTCGCCGCAGCTTCAAGCACCGCGTTGATGGAGTCGGTACCCACACAGTTGACAGCTGGCAGCGCAAAGTTGTTCTCTTTGGCTACTGCGAATACTTTCTGAACGTCATCACCCGTGATGACACCCGGTTTTACGAAATCAAAAATTTTAGACATGTTACTTTGTCCTGTTTCGTCGGCCGTTATACCCTTCATCGTTCAAGACGTAGCGGCGTTGGCATCCCGTACCTGCCTCGCCTGTCCGGCAGTGCCGGCTGGCGAGAGGTCGTTCTTTCGCCGCCAGCCACATCTCGAAATCCGTTGGGTAGAGATGGTGGTAAATCGATTTTTCATACCGCACTACCGTAGCAGAGCGGTATAAAACAAACGGGCGGCTTTCGCCTCCCGTTGTCAGAATTACTGCTTAGCGCGTTGTTCCAGCATCACCACTGCAGGCAGCTGTTTCCCTTCAACGAATTCCAGGAACGCACCGCCGCCGGTGGAGATGTAGGAGATCTTGTCAGCAATACCGAACATGTCGATCGCTGCCAGAGTGTCGCCGCCGCCCGCAATCGAGAAAGCATCGCTTTCTGCAATGGCGCGTGCAACGATTTCGGTGCCCTTACGGAAGTTAGGGAACTCGAATACGCCAACCGGACCATTCCACAGAATGGTTTTGGCGTTCTTCAGGATAACGGCCAAACGCTCGGCTGAGACGTCGCCCATATCCAGAATCTGCTCGCTGTCCTGGATTTCGTTCGCCTGTTTTACCGTTGCTGCGGCAGTTTCGGAAAACTCGGTGGCTACGCGCACATCGGTTGGCACCGGAATGTCGCAGGTTTCCAGCAGCTTTTTGGCGTTCGGGATCAAATCAGGTTCATACAGTGACTGACCGACATTGTTGCCTTGCGCGGCAACGAAGGTGTTGGCAATGCCGCCGCCGACGATCAGCTGGTCGGCGATTTTGGACAGGGAGTCCAGCACGGTCAGTTTGGTCGACACTTTAGAGCCGCCGACGATGGCAACCATTGGGCGCGCAGGTTCTTTCAGCGCTTTGCCCAGGGCTTCCAGTTCGCCAGACAGCAACGGACCAGCACAGGCTACCGGTGCGAACTTGCCCACGCCGTGGGTAGAGGCCTGCGCACGGTGTGCGGTACCGAACGCGTCCATCACATACACGTCGCACAGTGCCGCATATTTCTTGGACAGGGTTTCGTCGTCTTTTTTCTCGCCCTTGTTGAAGCGCACGTTTTCCAGCACTACCAGCTCGCCTTCGGCCACGTCAACGCCATCCAGGTAGTCCTTTGCCAGACGTACCGGGTTTTTCAGATGGTCTTTCAGGTAGTTGACCACCGGCAGCAGCGAGAACTCTTCGTTGTACTCGCCTTCGGTCGGACGGCCCAGGTGGGAGGTCACCATAACGCGGGCGCCTTGCTTCAGCGCAGCTTCGATAGTCGGCAGGGAAGCGCGGATACGCGCATCGGAAGTCACTTTGCCGTCTTTTACCGGTACGTTCAGATCGGAACGAATCAGAACGCGTTTTCCCGCCAGATCCAGATCGGACATCTTGATTACAGACATGGTGAACCCTCTTGGTTGATTCTCTATAAGCTATAAAGTTGCCTGAGTGGCGCATCGTCGCGGATGCCGCCGTACTAGAAACCGCTTGCGGCCATTGCCCGTGTTGTATCCAACATCCGGTTGGCAAAGCCCCATTCATTGTCGCACCAGACCAAGGTCTTGATCAGGTGCTGACCGCTGACCCGCGTCTGGGTACCATCGACGATGGCGCTGTGCGGGTCATGGTTAAAATCAATCGAGACTAATGGTAGTTCTGTATAGTCAACTATACCACGAAATGATCCCTGTGCGGCCTTTTGCAACAACTGGTTGACCTCTGCCACCTTCACCGCCGCGCTGACGCTGACGCTGAGATCGATGGCGGTAACGTTGATGGTCGGTACGCGCACCGAGATCGCTTCAAAACGATCGCAAAACTGCGGAAAGATGCGGGTAATCCCTGCGGCCAGCTTGGTATCGACCGGAATAATCGACTGGCTTGCCGCACGGGTACGGCGCAAATCTGCGTGATAGGCGTCTATCACTGGCTGATCGTTCATCGAGGAGTGGATGGTGGTCACGGTGCCGGATTCGATGCTGTAGGCATCGTCCAGCAGCTTGATGACCGGAATAATGCAATTGGTGGTGCAGGAGGCGTTGGACACGATGCGATGATCCGCCTGCAGCGTCTGGTGATTGACACCAAATACCACGGTAGCGTCCAGATCGTTGCCGCCCGGGTGCGCAAACAGAACTTTCTTTGCTCCGGCGGTCAGATGCGCCTCGCCATCCGCCCGACTGCCGTAAACCCCGCTGCAGTCGAGCACCACGTCTACCCCCAGCTCCCCCCACGGCAAACGCTCTACCGCCGGCTGGTGCAGCAGACGAATGCTATCGTCGCCCACGCTCAGCACATCGCACTCCTGGCGAACGTCCCAGGCAAAGCGCCCATGGCTGGAGTCGTATTTCAACAGGTGCGCCATGCCTTCGGCATTCGCCAGCTCGTTGATTGCCACCACGGTGATTTCTGCTCGTCGCCCCGATTCATACAGTGCGCGTAAAACGCTGCGGCCAATACGGCCAAAGCCGTTTATCGCTATGCGGATGGTCATGCTGCTCCCTGAAGAAGGCCATTCCCGCCGGTGCTGACGCCGGATGGGGTGGCGCTGACTGGTTATCATGCTAACCTGCATAGAGTACTTTAGCGCACTGCCTGCTGTGAATCGCTGCGTTGCATTATTCATAAACCCTGTTACCGCCAACAACCGCTCTCTCTAGCCTTTCAGCGAGTTATTCACCCAACTGAAACGCTTCAGCCGAGCATAAACCAAAGTTTTTCGAAAAGGAACAGCCCCGACAGTCCGGCTGTTAACTGGGCGGTATTTTGCGAAAATAAAATGATCTAGCGCACATTTTCAGTCACCCTGAATCCCTATCTTGGGGATGACCATAATCCACTACAAGGAGTTAAAATGAGTGAAGTCAAAATTGTTGCCACGCTGACCCCGTTCCCCGAGCACGTCGACGCAGTGAGAAAAGCGGCGCGCGCCATGGTCGCCCCAACCCATCTGGAGCCGGGTTGCCTGCAGTACGATTGCCACGAATCCCAGGAAACCAACGTCAAAGAGCTGGAGAAGCCCGGCAAGGTCTCGTTTGTGTTTATTGAACGCTGGGCGTCGGTAGACGATCTGAAAAAGCACATCGCCATGGACTATCACGATCGCTTCCTCGAGGAACTGGACGGCAAGCTGGAAAGCCTGAACGTGCAACGATTGACCCAGTTGGAAAAGTCGAAATAAAGCGAACGCTTGAACAAGGGCGCGACGCGCCCTTGTGACACTAGCGGCTGAACAAGTATTCCGCCTGCGGTGCGGCACCGCCGTAATGCCGTTCAAAATACTGCCGCAAAAACTCCACCGTCACCCGCACCTTGGCCGAGGTCGCCAAGCGTGAAACATATACCGCCCAAATATTCGCAGACTGATAATAATCGGACAGAATATGCACCAGTTTGCCGCTGGCGATGTTTTCCTGCACGTCCCAATAGGAGCGCAGCGCCACCCCCTGCCCGTCGAGACACCACTGGTGTACGATTTCGCCATGATTGGAGGCCAGCGCGCCGGTAACCTTGATGGTCTCCTCGCCGCCAGGGCCTTGCAGACGCCAGATGCCGAACGGCATATCGCGCTCCTTGATCACCAGACAGGCGCGGCCCGACAGCTCGTTCAGCGTTTTCGGCATGCCGTGGCGCGCCAGATACGCCGGCGAAGCGCACAGAATACGCCGGTTATCCGCCAGCTTGCGTGCGATCAGGTTCGGCGCGATGTCGTCGCCGACGCGAATATCCAGATCGAATCCCTCGCTCACCAGATCCACCAGCCGGTCGGACACGTCCAGCCGCAGCTCCAAGCGTGGATACTGCGTCGCCAGCACCGACAGCGCCGGGGCGATAAAACGCCGGCTGAAGCCATGGCTGCTGACAATCCGCAGCGTGCCTTGCGGTTCCTGACGAATGGTGGAGACTTCATCCATCATGTGATCAACATCGTTGAGAATACGTTGCGCCCATTCATAAATGCGCTCGCCGTCTTCGGTTATCGCCACCCGCCGCGTGGTACGGTGCAACAATGAAACGCTCAACGCCTTTTCCAGCAAGGCGATGCGTTTGCTGATGAACGCCGGCGATACCCCCATTTCCTCTGCGGCGGCGGCAAAACCCGCCCGACGCGCCACCAGCACAAACACCCGTAAATCACTCAGCAGGGGCATATTATTCATGATACGTGTTTTATGTTTCACCATTCAGCGGATTGATTAACGGTTAGTCAATTATAGGATGGTAGCGGTGTCAATCCTCCCGACCTATAAGTGAGACCTCTGATGAACAAAACCTACAAAATCGCGGCGATCCCGGGCGACGGCATCGGCCAGGAAGTATTACCGGAAGGCCTGCGCGTCATGCAGGCGGCGGCAGCCAAATGGGATCTTGCGCTGGAGTTTGTCACCTTTGACTGGGCCAGCTGCGATTATTATCTGCAACATGGTCAGATGCTGCCGGATGACTGGTTCGAACGATTACAGGGCTTTGATGCCATTTACTTCGGCGCCGTCGGCTGGCCGGACAAAGTGCCCGATCACGTGTCGCTGTGGGGCTCGCTGCTAAAGTTTCGCCGCGACTTCGATCAATACGTCAACCTGCGCCCGGTACGCCTGTTCCCCGGCGTCGCCTGCCCGCTGGCCAACAAAAAGCCCGGTGACATTGACTTTTACGTGGTACGGGAAAACACCGAAGGCGAGTACTCGTCGCTCGGCGGGCGCATGTTCGAAGGCACCGAACGTGAGATGGTGGTGCAGGAATCGGTGTTTACCCGTCAGGGGGTGGATCGCATTCTACAATACGCCTTTGAACTGGCGCAGCAGCGGCCGCGCAAATCCCTTACCGCCGCCACCAAATCCAACGGCATGGCCATCAGCATGCCCTACTGGGACGAACGCGTCGCGGCCATGGCGCAGCATTATCCTGATATCCGCTGGGACAAGCAGCATATCGACATCCTCTGCGCCCGCTTCGTGCTGAACCCGGAGCGTTTCGACGTGGTCGTCGCCTCCAACCTGTTCGGCGATATTCTGTCGGATCTCGGCCCGGCCTGTACCGGTACTATCGGTATTGCGCCATCCGCCAACCTCAACCCGCAGCGCGACTTCCCGTCGCTGTTCGAGCCGGTGCACGGCTCCGCGCCAGATATTTATGGCCAGAACATTGCCAATCCGATCGCCATGATTTGGGCCGGTGCGATGATGCTCGATTTTCTCGGCAATGGCGATCGTCGCTACCGTCAGGCGCACGACGATATCCTTGCCGCCATTGAGCGCACCATTGCCAGCGGGCCGCGCACGCCGGATATGCAAGGCGATGCCTCGACCCAGCAGGTCGGCGCGGCGATCGCCGATTTACTGCAATAAAAAAACCCGGCACGTAGCCGGGTTTTCCATCACGCGGGGCGAGCCTGCTCGCCCGCCTGGCGGTTACTTCAACAACGCCCTGGCCTTCGCCACCACGTTGTCGACGGTGAAACCGAACGTCTT
>Ga0308157_10000391_pt1 | contig 153030 bp, 147 predicted proteins | sample PhyBR1_FD_201035 | JGI IMG/M metagenome (GOLD analysis project Ga0308157, IMG submission 201035) | Phyllosphere microbial communities from UC Gill Tract Community Farm, Albany, California, United States - DLSLB.R1 | ecosystem: Host-associated > Plants > Phyllosphere > Unclassified | place... | reverse complement strand
GATCCCTTCCCGAACTCAGAAGTGAAACCTCTTAGCGCTGATGGTAGTGTGGGGTTACCCATGTGAGAGTAAGTCATCGCCAGCTCATTATTCCAAAAAAGCCCCCTCATATGAGGGGGCTTTTTTTTATGCGGGGGTTAGAAAAGTGGGAAGTACTTTTAGTTGGGGCTGACTATTAAAAAAATTATTTAAATTTATGAAAAATTAACTGACTAAAAAATTTTAAGGATAAAGAAAAAGGGCAGTTCAGCCCTAGTTCTTATAGGTTTTATATTACTTAACCCACCAGATTATGATAAGCACTAAACAGAATCCAAAGAATCACAAGTGCTACAATTGGCTCAAGGACTCGTGCCCACCCAGGCACAAGTGGAGTAGACTCTGTAGTGGATTGTAGTGCTTGTACAGGCTCCTGATGAGGGCTCTCTTGAATATTTTGCTGATTTACCATTTGATTAAACTCCTTCATGGTTTCTTCTAATGATAACTCTTCTTGCTCAATTGGTTTAGAACCTATCAACTCAGTTAGCTCAGTTGTTGCCCAAACCCAGTCATCTGCCTGTCCGGATAAGTGTTCAATTTGTCCTAGTAAGAGTTCTTTTAGTCCTGAAGGTCCGAAATTCCCTGTATCATCTAACTGTTTAATTTCAGAGAACTGTACTGATAATACCTGTGTAATCGCATCTTCCAGCTCAGATTTACTTAAATTGGACTGATTCTTAGGGCAGGTAGTTAAATGCCGGGCGATTTCCTGTATATACAGCTGATCTTGAGTACGAATTTCTTGATAAACCTTGTTAGCATCATAACGCCATAAAGTAATCAGCTTTGCTAAAGCAAGCGTATTAATTTCACAAATATACTTTTTTCTTTGGTCAGCTGGGTATTGTTTAAGCAGCTGAGGCTTTTGAATTTGTATTTGCTCAGCGAAATATTGGACTAAATCAAAAGCCATGGTGAACTCCCTAATTTTTTTAATCTAAAAGTCTCAAACTCGGTTTTTTCTTAGGTGAATCAGTTGTTTCTTGTTCAGCAGATTTTAAAGTATCTTTTTCTGTTTGGGTATCTGGATATTCTGCTGGATCGAAAAATAAGCCCTGACCATTTTCACGTGCATATAAGCCTAGTACTGCCTCAATAGGAACATAGAGTTCGCGAGATGCGCCGGAAAAACGTGCAGAGAAAGTAATAGCCTCATTACTCATATGAAATTGATGTACTGCATGAGGTGCAATATTAAGCACAATCTGTCCGTCTTGAACAAACTGTTCTGGAACCATCGCTTGAGGATGGGTTGCATTGACCAGCAAGTGTGGTGTTAGCTGGTTATCACAAATCCATTCATATATTGCCCGGGCCAGATAAGGACGGGTAGGGGACAAGTTAAGTTCTTGTTCAGTCATAATCGAGCTCTATTGATTAACTAGAATTTCATTAAAACGGTTTTTTTCTTGCTGGGTCATCGATTTGACAAAAGCAGGACGGCTAAAAATACGCTGACAATAAAGCAGGATTGGCCGGCAATGCTGTCTTGGCAGTTCAATTCCCATAGATTTTAACCGTATAAAAATAGGTGCCAGCATACAATCTAATATTGTAAAGTTTTCAGACATAAAATAGGGAAAATGTTGAAAAAGCGGAGTTAATGAAACCAAGGTATCTTTAAGCTCCTGCCGTGCCTGTTTTTGTTCTAGCTGGCTCAATGTGTCGCTATGGCATAGCAGGATGTCTGCAAGTCTGAGCCAGTCCTGTTCAAGACGCCAGATATATTGACGCTGCTCTGCACGCTGCATAGGTGCATCCGCATAAAGCTTATTTTGTCTATAGCGATCATCAATATATTCAGAAATAATGACTGTATTGAAGAGCTTAAGATCTTGTTCAACCAGCATTGGCAAGCGGTTATAAGGATTCAGGCTGGCTAGGTCTTCATCTTCATGATCAACCAATACCAGATGGTATTTAATCTGTTTTTCAGCCAGTACCAATCGAATCCAGTGTGAGCGGAAGTCATCTGCATGACTATATAACGTAATACCCTGTAGTGGTGTATTTTCCAAAGACATAAACCAGCAAGAAGCAAAGTGGATAAATTAGGATACTAAAATTCAACCTAAAAAGCACGAACCATAAAGGACTAATCCTATTAAGACGAGATAGATTATAAGAAAAATGACAGGAGTGGGATAAAATGATGATTAAATTAATGCTATTAATATTTTTTATTATGATCGGGGTAATTAATTACTATCTAAACAAGTCATTCTGGTGTCATGAAGGAATCTGGGGTAAGGATGTTCATGAGCAATAAAAACCTAATCGTCTACTTTAGAATAGAGGGATGAATCAATAAAAAAGCCCTGATAAAAACCAGAGCTTCTTTGACCGATTCGATAAACGAATTAACGTTTAGAGAACTGAGGACGTTTACGTGCTTTACGTAGACCAAGTTTCTTACGTTCAACTTCACGAGCATCACGAGTTACGAAACCAGCCTGACGAAGAGACGGTTTTAGTGTTTCGTCAGCAGCGATCAGTGCGCGGGTAATACCGTGACGGATTGCACCAGCTTGACCACCGATACCACCACCTTTAACAGTGATGTAAAGGTCATATTTTTCAGTAGCTTCAAGAAGCTCTAAAGGCTGACGTACAACCATACGAGCAGTTTCACGACCGAAATATTGCTCTAAAGAACGGTTGTTGATCACGAGTTTACCAGTACCAGCTGATAGGAAAACACGTGCAGTTGCGGTCTTACGGCGACCTGTGCCATAGTTAGTAGCCATGTGCTGTATCCCTTAGATATCCAAAACTTGTGGCTGTTGAGCAGCGTGTGGATGCTCGCTACCAGCGTACACTTTCATCTTCTTGATCATTGCATAACCAAGAGGACCTTTTGGCAACATACCTTTAACAGCTTTTTCTAGAACTGCTTCAGGTTTGTGAGCGATTAACTTTTCAAAGTTAGTCTCTTTTAAACCGCCTGGGAATTCAGTGTGGCGATAGTATTTCTTGTCAAGTGCCTTGTTACCAGTTACTTGAACTTGCTCAGCGTTAATCACAACGATGTAATCACCAGTGTCAACGTGAGGAGTATAAGAAGTCTTGTGTTTACCGCGTAAACGACGAGCGATTTCAGTCGCTAGACGACCAAGAGTTTTGCCAGAAGCATCAACAACGTACCAGTCGTGTTGTACTTCAGCTGGCTTCGCGCTGAGAGTTTTCATTCAACCACTACCTATTATAGTTGGTTTGGACAAAGAAGCTGTCCAAACAAAAAGGAGACCGAATTCTACCCGATAATCAGGAGAACCACAATAAAAAAATCGAGTATTAGGCTTCTAATGTTACGCTTTAAATTATAAAAAGAGAAGGTTGTTTACTGGATCCTTCTAAAGCAAATTTGTATAAAGATATCTTAGTTAAAGAAAGGTAGGCCTTTTTAAAAATACGGCACTAAATTTGTGTGAAGTGCTTGTACTTCATAAAGAATAACGGAGCTCCAAAAGGGCTAGTCAGTTTATAGTCTGTATTAGCACTATATGACGAGCCTTAATATTTTAAATATTAATTTTACTGCTAGTATTCTCTATATCTATAGAGTTTTAAATAAAATTGATGAAGCTATAAAATCTTTTATCTGGAAACTTCTTTATTTTAATAAGCATAACGCTGCTACATACAATTTAAGACCCTATACAATGCTCTCAGCTGTACAATATAAATTAAAGATGATTAGGTCTGAAGTTAATCATCCTTAAAACTCAGGAGTCGTTAAGTATGCTGCCTTTATATGTGACCAGTGGTGAGCCGGCAGGAATTGGTCCAGATATTTGTCTCAGTTTGGCAGAACGTATGGATCGACGGCCGATTGTTATTCTGGCTGACCGCACATTGTTACTCGACCGTGCGGAACAGCTGGGCTATAGCCTTAAACTGATAGACTATACAGGACAGCAGCAAGCTTGTGTTCCCGGTGAATTATATGTCGAACATGTTCCTCTAAAAGTACCTTGTAAAAATGGTGAGTTAAACCCCCAAAATTCAGCATACGTACTTGAGCAGTTACAGCGCTCGGCGGCTTATGCCATGACAGGAAAAAGCGCGGGGGTAGCGACTGCACCTGTACAAAAATCTGTAATCAATGAAGCTGAAATAAAATTTAGTGGGCACACTGAGTACTATCAGGAGTTTGCCGGAGTAGAGCGTGTAGTGATGATGCTGGCAACCAAAACCTTAAGAGTGGCACTGGTCACTACTCATTTGCCCTTGCGTGCTGTTCCCGATGCCATTACAGAAGAACGCCTGCATCAGGTGATCAATATTTTGCTTCATGATTTAAAAACTAAATTTAAGATTGAGCAACCGAAGATTCTGGTTTGTGGTCTAAATCCGCATGCAGGTGAAAATGGTTATCTGGGCCGTGAAGAAATTGAAGTAATTAACCCGGTATTAGAACATTACCGTGCACAAGATATTAATATGAGTCTGAGCCTGCCCGCTGATACATTATTTACGCCAGAAAACCTAAAAGATGCTGATGCTGTTTTAGCCATGTATCACGACCAAGGGCTACCTGTGTTAAAATCTCAAGGTTTTGGTGAAGCCATCAATATTACATTGGGTTTACCGTTTATTCGTACTTCAGTTGATCACGGCACTGCATTATCGCTTGCCGGAACTGGTCGGGCAAAAAGTTCAAGCCTACAGGTTGCGGTTGACCTGGCGCTTGAGTTAGCTCACTAATTTTTGTTGGAAATCGTTCTATGTATCATATTAATGCCCTAAACCCTAAAGATGAAGGGCATAAGGCGCGAAAACGCTTTGGCCAAAACTTCCTGCATGATCAACGGGTAATTGAAAAAATTGTACGTTCAGTCAATCCTCAGCCGGGTGATAATATTGTAGAAATTGGCCCTGGACTGGCTGCGTTAACTGCACCTCTTATTGCCGAGTGTGAAGCACTGACCGTGGTAGAACTGGACCGTGATCTTGCAGCAGGTTTGCCTGGACGGGTGCCTTTTCCTGAGCGTTTGACCATTATAGAATCTGATGCATTAAAATATGATTTCAGTCAGCTTTTTAAAGAAGGTCAGCCATTACGTGCAGTAGGCAATCTGCCTTACAATATTTCTACGCCATTATTGTTCCATCTCCTGGAGTTTGGCGATAAAGTCAAAGATATGCATTTTATGCTGCAAAAAGAAGTTGTGGATAGAATTACCGCTGAGCCAAATACTAAAGAATATGGGCGTCTGTCAGTGATGATTCAGTATTATTGCAAGCCGACCTATTTGTTTGAAGTGCCACCCGGTTCATTTAATCCACCACCAAAAGTGACATCTGCAGTATTTCGTCTGGAACCCTACAAAGACAAACCGATCGTAGCCCAGAATGAAAAGGCTTTGGCACGTTTAGTTTCGCATGTTTTTACCCAGCGTCGTAAAACTCTGCGTAACAGCTTAAAAGGAATGCTGGCAGAAAATGGTTTTGAAAAAGCCGGGGTTAACCCGATGGCGCGTCCGGAAACATTGACACTTGCCGAATTTGTTGCTCTTTCTGACAATATGGTGAACTAAGATATGGCAAAACGCTATAACTATATTATCGGAGACATACAGGGCTGTTTTGAGGCTTTAAAAGCATTACTCAAGCATATTCAGTTTGACGCTAGCCAAGATTTTATCTGGTTTGCTGGTGACATTGTCGCACGTGGTGAAAACTCACTGGGTGCATTGCGCTTTGTCAAAAAACTGGTTGAGAATGGGGCAGCAGCTACAGTTCTGGGAAATCATGATCTGAATCTTTTGGCCTGTGCCCGTGGTTTGAAAGAAACCAAACCCAAAGATAAAACTCAGGAAGTGATTGATGCTATAGATAGTGACGAGCTGATTGACTGGTTGCGAAAACAACCCCTGTGTCTATTTCCTGACGAGAAAACAATACTAACCCATGCCGGCGTGCCTTGTATCTGGACCGCAGAACAGACTGCCTGCTTGGCCCATGAGGTGGAGGCTATACTGGCTCATGAAGATTTTACAGTATTGGATGACTTTTTAAGCGCGATGTACGGCACAGAACCAGACACATGGTCAGATAAATTGCAGGGTAATGCGCGTTTACGCTGTATTACCAATTATTTGACCCGGATGCGCCTTAGCAATGCGGAAGGCCGTCTTGAGTTCAGCTTCAAGGATTCTTTAGATGACCCAATGCCGGCAGGCTTTCAGCCCTGGTTTGAATTTGATTCTAAAGCCGCAGAAACACATCAGGTTGTATTTGGTCATTGGGCAGCCTTACAGGCTAAGACTGTCAGTACGAATATCCAGAATGTTGATGGAGGCTGTGTCTGGGGAAATCAGCTGGTTGCATTTCGTCTGGAAGATCAGCAATTATTTAAAGTCGATAATCCCTGCTTTGAATAAGAGGCTTATTCTGGTTTCTTGATGAGCAATATGCTAGAAAAAATTGTTAGAAATAATCTATAAAAAACCACTCGGTATGAGTGGTTTTTTAATGAAAAGATTTTATAGATTAAATTAGTCCTGACGAATCCAGGTCTGATTACGCCCCAAAGCAGAAACGCCAACATAACCACGTAACTGAAGACGTTTACCATTCGAACTCAGTTTGGCTTTCATACTGTAAATTTTTCCACTTAAAGGATCGATAATACGGCCGCCCGTATAGTTTTCACCTTCAGTATGTTTTAGACCAGTTAATACATCCATACCAAGAATTGGTTTATTGGTATAAGGCGCTGGACAATTTACACATGTTTCTTTAGGTGTATAACCTGGACGTGGTGTAACTTTGATAATACGCCCAGTAAATGAACCATTGGCTTCCTGCCTGATCTCAATCAATGCTTTAGATGAGCCAGTTTTATCGTCAATATTTTTCCAGGTCCCCGAAATATCCTGTGCAAAGGCTGCACTCGACAATGCGGAAAAAATGATGGCGCTGGCAAACTTAATTTTCTGCATCATTCAAATCCTTTTTGTATGAAAATGATCACAAATGTTATAGTAAGGTTAAACTTTAAACTCTTCAATCTTTATTTATGATTACTAGGTCACATTTATTGTAAATAAAGCAAGAATGTTGGAAGCCAGATTGCGGTAAATACACCATTGACAGCCATTCCAAATGCTGCATAACGACCGGCAACCTGTCCACGTTGCCAAGCTTGAGCTGTACCAATTGCATGTGCTGCTAGCCCCAGTGCAAGGCCAGATGCCCGTTCATCATTAATGTGTCTCAAGAGCAAAGGTGAAAAAGCAGCCCCAATCACACCAGATAGAATTACAATCAGGGTGACGAGAGTTAAAGGTGCATGTAACAAGGTAGCAATGTTCAGTGCAATTGGTGTTGTGACTGCCCGGGTTGCAAAAGCTAAAACAGTGGATTCAGACATGTGCAATAAATAAGCAAGAGTCATGGGTAATGCAACCGCACTAACACTGGCAAAGACCAGAATGCCGACCATTGATTTTAAGGGAAGATCGTCATAACGCATGGCCGCCAGCGGGACAGCTAAAGCAACAGTTACATAACCCAGCAGTCGATTAAAAATTGGATTGACATTCTGCATGTAATCTTCATAAGGCTGCTGAAGCAAGGCTAGTAGTCCGACCACAATGAACATACCAAAAACCAGTAGAGGGACCTGAGGAAATCGTTGATTCAAATATTTTGCACAGAAGTAGCTGACTGTAGTTAGCAAAAAGCCAAAAATAATCATGAGCATCGTTTTTATTCCTTATAACCAGCGTTTTGCCATTTTTGCATAAACCCATAACGGGATCAGGGTACTGATCACCAGCACTACCAGAAATAACGGAATATCTTTACCCATATGTATCAGCATCATAAGTGAGCCGGCACAGATGGGCAAAAAGGCAAAAGCGCTTTCTTTCATGATTTTATTATTGGTATCCACCAGACGGTGTGGCAATTTTTTAAATCTACGCCAGATCAACAGGATAATCAGCAGGCTGATCAGTCCAGTCAGATTACCCAGTTCAGGATGATTCCAGATTGACATGACCCAAACAGCAGCTTCACGGAAGATAACAATCAGGGCAAGCGTACCTGCCCAAGCGGCCCAGTCTATATTTTTAATTCGGTCCATGTCTTATTCAGCTTTTTTAAAACGTTATTTATCACGTTTTAACCTATCTGGTCCCTGATTTCAAACTCTTCCAGTGGTCGTTTGAACTGTTGAGAGTTCTGACCAAGTATTTCATCAATGGGTAAATGAGCTTGCTTGATCAGTTGCTCGAGTTTGTGGGGGGCCATATTCACAGTCAGATGAAGTTGACCTTCATCATCATAGGCTTCTGATTGGATCACATTCAGAGCATAAAGCTGTGTACGTAGCTTGCCATAAGCAGGCTTGAGGACCAGTTCAAATTGCTGGAGTTGGCCCATCAGGCATTCCTGAACAGCCTGACGTAGCAGTTCAAGTCCTTGGCCTGAATGTGCCGATACATACACCCGTTCCGGCATGTGCGGTTTGGCATAGATAATTTTGGCTGCTTCACCACTTACATCGATCTTATTGTATACGCGCAGTACAGGTACATCAGCTCCAATTTCTTTAAGCACTGACTCTACGGCATCAATTTGTTCCATCATATCAGGGGTGCTGCTATCAATCACATGCAGCAACAAAGTCGCTTCCAGTGTTTCTTCGAGCGTAGCCTTAAATGACTCTACCAGAGAGTGGGGCAGGTTACGTACAAACCCTACCGTATCAGCCAGTACCAGACTGCCAATACCATCCCATTCCAGTCGCCGTAAGGTTGGGTCTAGTGTGGCAAAGAGCTGGTTAGCCGCATAGACTTCAGTATTTGCCAGTATATTAAACAGGGTAGACTTACCGGCATTGGTATAACCCACTAGTGAAACAGTTGGAATAGCAGCTTTCTGACGAGCAGCACGACCTTGCATGCGGGTCTGGCGTACTTTTTCAAGTTTATCTTTTAGCTGGCCCATACGGATCCGCAGTAAGCGACGGTCTGTTTCTAGCTGTGATTCCCCCGGACCACGCAAGCCGATCCCGCCTTTTTGACGTTCTAGGTGAGTCCAGCCACGCACCAGACGGGTAGACAAATGTTCAAGTTGTGCCAGCTCAACCTGCAGTTTACCTTCATGAGTCCGAGCACGCTGTGCAAAAATATCCAGGATAAGGCCAGTCCGGTCAATGACACGGCACTGCATGACTCGTTCGAGGTTACGTTCCTGTGCAGGAGACAGGGAATGGTCAAAAATAACCAGATCAATCTCTTCAGTCTTGACCAGTTCAGCAATTTCTTCTGCTTTACCTGAACCAATAAAAAGTTTCGGGTCTGGCTTAATACGTTGTGCAGTTACATGGTGTAGGATTTCAGCGCCTGCTGATTGAGCTAAAAGGCGAAACTCTTCGGTATCGATATCTTCCAATAACTGGACCGAAACACTGACCAGGATTGCTCGTTCACCACCTTGATGTCGCTCAAAATATTCCACTAATCTGTAGACTCTCTAGCATTAAAACTTCATTTTAAATAAAAGCTGTATCCTACGCGAGCTTAATTAATTAAATTCGGTAACAAGCTTTAGATCATGCTGGAAAAGGCCTGAGCTGTTAAGATCATTCCACCGGCATACAGAATTGACCAGCCTAAAATAGTTTTTAAGGTAGAAAAAATTTCAATATGTTCTACAGGGGGCTGCTGCTGGTTAGATACTTTCATCACCTTACCTCTATTTATTAATCCGATTAATATATAATATTTGATTGGATAAAATAATTAAAATTGAATTTTTTTATCCTTATGTTCGGTTTTTATCATCAATGCAAGGAGTGCTTTAAAAGTATAGAATGGAGCTGCAATTGAAATTGTTAAAATATGATCAGTTTTAGTGATAACTCTATGTCTCAGCTTTCCACTCAGCCTGTGCCGGTCTCCGGGCTTTCTAAAATCTGGCTTTACAGTAAAAAAATCGTCACGGGTATAGCACTTATCATAGAGGGCTTTTATCTGGTTTATCGTCACAGGTTATATAAGCATCCTAATAAAGTAGAAAATACCCGTTATGTACAGTATTTCTGTCGCCGTCTTGGCGAGGTATTTAATGTCGAGGTGCGGATTCATGGCACTATTCCTCGCCAGCCAGCACTTTGGGTCAGTAATCATATTTCATGGTTGGATATCGCAGTAATTGGTTCAGCAGCACGGGTATTTTTCTTGGCCAAGGCCGAAATTGAACAGTGGCCAGTGCTGGGTAAACTGGCTAAAGCAGGCGGTACGTTATTTATTAAACGGGGTTCTGGTGATTCAACCAGAATTCGTGAGCAGCTTACCGATTTTTTGAAACAGGATATTCCGGTTCTATTTTTTCCTGAGGCCACTACATCTGATGGCAGTTATATCAAGCGGGTATATGGCCGTTTGCTGGGCGCTGCACTGGCTGCACACAAACCGGTACAGATTGCGCTGATCTGTTATGTTAACCAGCAGGGAAAGTTAGATACGATTGTTCCGTTTATTGATGATCTGACTTTTGCTGAACATGTGCGCCGTGTACTTGAAATGCCACCTGTTACAGCCCACCTGATGGCTTTACCCGCTATTTCAGTAGAAGGCCATACGCTTGAGAGCTTAACTGCTGAAGTCCAGCAGGCTATGGTCAACGGTCTGGCCGAACTACATCAAAATGTTTTAAAAACTACTGCTATATCTTAAATTGAATAGCCAATTTGAAAATAAAAAGCTCGGTCGTCTGAGCTTTTTATTTTCTGTTCTGAATACTTTACATAAAGCCTTCTAGAGGTAACCAAGACAGGGCCTTAATGCCGGCACGTTCCCACCATTTCATTCGTGGCTCTTTATGATAGATCTTTCCACCCGGCTCTTGTGGCTGGAATTCCCAAGTCAGTTTATTATTGGCATCTAAAACCAGTTTATATGCATATTTTTTAAGATTTTCATCCATAGTTTTATGCACAGCGTTCGCCAGTTGAGGGCTGTTAAGAATGACTCCAATTTCAGAGTTTAAATAGGCTGAACGGGGATCAAAATTAAAAGAACCAATAAATACCTGTTTTTCATCTAGTGCCATCATTTTGGCATGCAGGCTGGAGCGACTGAGTCCTTTCATGCTGACTTTGGCTTTTTTTGAAATCTCCTGATTTACTTCATTTAGTTCTTCATCCGTGACAGCAGGTAGAAACTCATAAAGCTGTACACCATTTTCGAGCAACTGTTGACGGTACTTGGCATAAAATGCGTGTACAACGGCGACGTCATTTGCTGCATAAGAGTTAGTGAGTACCCGAACTTTAATACCGTCTTCTGCCAGCTGGCTCAGCATTTTCGCACCTTGCTTTTCAGGAACAAAATAGGCCGAGATCAGATCAACACTCTGTTCTGGTTTATCTAGATATTTTAATAACTGAAAATTGAGTAAACCTTCCTTTTTTGCTTTTGCTTTAATTTTTTCAGGTGGATCTTTAACGACTTCTGCTTTTACCCAGTCAAAACCAATTTTATGATAAAGCCATTCATCAAATGCTTTAGAACGGTTCGTCAGATCCAGATAGTTTTGTACACTCACTTCCTGATTATGGATGTCGAGCTGACGTTTTAAGCTTTCATAGCGTAAATGATGCCGCTGTGCACTGACAATTTCCTTAACCGGATAGGCATAATCATCATTCCAGTAGTCATCAAAGGAATGCACAATATCATCAACTGCTGAACCCACCAGCATGACATCAACATCTGAGAACTGATAGGTTTCACTAACGTTATAGTACTGGTTGCTCATGTTACGTCCACCGATCAGGGCAATTTGGTGGTCAGCAATAAAACTTTTATTATGCATACGCCGGTTGATGCGTTTTAGGTCAAGCACCATGTCCATGGCACGGTATTTCCGGAAGCGATACGGATTAAATAGTTTAATTTCAATGTTTTTATGTTGTGATAACGCTAAATAAATTCCTTCCATGTTCTTGGCATTGTTATCATCTATCAGGAGCCTGACTTTAACACCGCGGTCTGCAGCACGAATCAGGGCATGCAGAGCCAGTGCACCAATCCGGTCGTTGTCCCAGATGTAGTATTGCAAGTCTAAAGATTTTTCAGCTTTATCGATGAGACGTAGACGTGCTGCCAATGCTTCAAGTGGATCATATAGCACATGGTAACCAGTCAGGCCCGGATTCTGTTCACGTAGTGGTGTAACGATCTGCGAAAGGCTGGTTTGGCTTGCATCAATATCATGGGCGTACTGAGGAACCTGAGGCATTTGTCGAGGTAGCGTGGTACAAGCCGGAACAGTGAGCAGTAAACTGCAGCTCGCTAATAGCACAGCGCCAGACGAAGATTTCAAAGATCGTAAACGCATAAATAAGAGTGACCGATAGGACAGAAGAAACCGTAGCAATATGCTTACGAGTACAGAACTGAGCTAGAGTATAATTGGGTCGTAACAAAATATAAATATATAGCCCATTCGGGGCGATATGGATCAGAGATAGAGTATGCTGAAACTGACATCCCTAGTATTTTACTTTTATCTGAGCTTTGGACTCATTGCGCTTTGGGCAGTCTCTCAAGCCTGGATCAGCCAGTCGCGTACCGAAACGATTCATCCTTTTAAAGCTTTTGTGCATCTATTGGCTTTCTATCTTTCTTATCTGCTTTTTCCCTTATTCTTTTTTAGCCTGTATGCAGGCTGGAGTGGTTATTTCAATATCCATGAAGCTGTATTTGTCTTTCTTCTCAGCAGTGTGCTGATCTATGCACGTTTTATTGAGCCTCATTTAGTGCATGTACATCGGCACCAGTTCTCTTTAAATCCTGAAAAACCTTTCCAAAAACCGGTTAAGGTTGCTCTGGTTGCTGACTTGCATATAGGTTTATTTTCCGGACATGAACGCCAGCTTAAGATTATTGTAAATAAAATTAATCAGGAAAATCCTGATATTGTTGTGGTTGCCGGAGACTGGACATATGAACCTGAAAACCAGCTGGCAAAAGAACTTGAGATGTTGCGTGAGATTAAGGCACCCGTATATTCGGTGACCGGCAATCATGACGAACAGTATCCGGGACCGCCTATTCAGGAATTATTACGACACGCATTAGAGAGTAACAATGTCATCGACATTGAGGGGAAGATTGTTGAATTTGATGAATTCCGACTGATTGGAGTAGGTGACTTGTGGGCAGGTAAAACAGACATGCGCTTACTTCCAGAGTTACCTCAAGACAAGCCTTGGTTAATTTTGTCGCATAATCCGGATACAGTAGATATGGTACCTGCTTTACCGACACGTCCCCTCATGCTTTCAGGCCATACTCATGGTGGACAGGTCGAACTGCCTTGGGTAACCAACTATATTATGAAGAAAGTCTCGATACTGGGGCATAAACGCGGTTTGTACAAGCACGAACATGCAGATGTATTTGTAACGGTAGGGACTGGAATGGTTGGGGTACCTTTTCGTTTTCGTGTACCGCCAACTATTGATATTATTGAATTAATTTGATGCAGGCAGATTCATCACCTGATATAAAAAAGACGGGCTTCTCCCGTCTTTTTTATAACTGCTTCAGCTTAGATCTGGTTATTTACATCTTCATTTTTAGTTTCACGGATTAGCATAAACGCAATCAGTGAAAGAATAGAAGCGGCTGAGAGATAATAACCAACTGCTGCCAGACCATAATTTTCAGCCAGTTTAGTCGCAATCAGCGGTGCAAATGATGCACCGAAAATACCTGCGAGGTTAAATGTTAAAGCAGAACCGGTATACCGTACTGAAGTCGGGAACAGCTCAGATAAAACCGTACCAATTGGCCCATAAGTCATTCCCATAATTGCAAGGCCGGTACATAAGAACAGGAATACGACCAAGGTACTACCTGATTCCAGCATGGAAGAAAATACCAGACCAAATAAGGCAGCCGCTATACATACCCCAATAGAAGTAGCTTTACGGCCAAACTTTTCTGCAAATACTGCAGAGAGTGGAATAAAAGCAGCAAAACATAAAGTTGCAATCAGTTGCAGTTCAAGAAACTCACCCCGTGAATAACCTAACTGTGTTGTGGCCCAGTTCAATGCAAATACGGTGGTTAGATAAAAGACAACAAAGGTACAGATCGCAGCCACAGTACCTAAAACCAGCATTGAAAAGTGCTTGGTAAACACTTCTTTAAATGGAATATTAACTTCTTTCTGTTTATCAAGCACCTTCTGAAAAGCAGGGGTTTCATGTAATTTCAGTCGGATATACAGACCTACAATAACCAGTGCCGCACTTGCAATAAAAGGAATACGCCAACCCCATTGCAAAAATGCTTCTTCAGACATCAGAGCGCCTAGGAGCAGAAATGAGCCAGTCGCCAGAATAAAGCCAATTGGAGCACCAAGCTGAGGAAACATGCCATACCAGGCACGCTTGCCTTCTGGTGCATTTTCAGTAGCCAGCAATACTGCACCACTCCATTCACCCCCCAGCCCCAAACCTTGGCCCAGACGGCAAAGTGCCAATAATAACGGAGCTATAATACCAATCTGTGCATAGGTAGGTAATAAACCAATACAGACTGTGGAGATACCCATCGTCAGAAGGGCAGCTACCAGTGTTGCCTTACGGCCAATCCGGTCACCGAGATGGCCAAATAGTGCTGCACCAATTGGGCGGGCAATAAACGCAATAGCAAAAGTCGCTAAAGACTGGAGTACTGCCGCGCTACCGCTTCCTGCCGGAAAAAACAGGTGAGGGAAAACAATCACTGCGGCAGTCGCATAAATATAAAAATCAAAAAATTCAATCGTCGTGCCGACGAGGCTCGCGAATAAAACACGAGCCTTAGAGTTAGTCGCTACTTCGGTGGTAGCAGCTGTAGTAGTTGATGACGCCATGGGTAACCTTACACTTCGTAAAAATAAATATTAGTTTTAAAAGCGTAATCTTTTTAAAAAAGGCGTAATTTCTTAAAAAAACAACGAAAATTAATCCATTAATCTCGTTCAGGGTCACTGAAAAGTGAGTACAAATGAATTAGATTACGTAAAGATAGATCGCCAGGAAGTGTAATCCTGCGCCTAACAATACAAAAATATGCCAGATAGCATGAGTATATCTTACTCTTTTTAAGGCATAAAACAATGCACCAATCGTATAAGCCAAACCGCCTGCAATTAAAAGGGTTAAGGTCTGTTTTGACAGGTACTGCCGCATGTCATCCATAACTAGCAACGCCATCCAACCCATCAACAGATAGGCCAGCAGGGAAATCTTTTGAAAACGGTGAATAAAAATTAATTTAAATATTGTACCAATACCAGCAATGACCCATAAGGCAATAAGCAGGTTATGTGCTTTAGTGGTAGGCAATGCAATACTTAAAAAAGGCGTATAAGTACCTGCAATGAGATAATAAATGGCTGTGTGGTCCAGTTTCTTGTACCAGAATCTGCGCTGCTCGGTTCTGGAAAAGTGATATAACGTTGAACTGGTGAACAGTAATACCATGCTGCCTGCATATATCCATAATCCAATCCACTGACCAGTCGGGAGATCACTGCCTTTTATGACCATCAGGACACCGGCGATCACGGCAAGTACTGCACCGACTGCATGGCTATATGCATTAAACTGTTCTTCTCTTGGATGATAAGATTCCGCAAGTGGAGAAGTCATAAACCAACCAATATATTTAAAAGTACAAGTGTATATTAATACAGTTTTGCTTTTCAGGTAAGAACATTTAAAATTATTACTAATTTATCCAGGATTCTTTCCATGACATCTCCTGAAAGCTTTTCTGAACAGGAACAGCAATTTTTAAAAGAATTTCAGCAATCCCTTGATTTAAATCATTTTGAACGTCTGATATTAAGTCAATATCAAGGTAAGCTTGAGGGGCTGCAAAAGATTACTTTCCGTCTGGTTGAGCTACAAAATCAAGTAAAACTCTCTGGGCTGTATCATTATCAGACTCAAGATGTCACAAAAAACTATACTCTAGAAGAGGCGGTGCTGCACATTACATCTCTGCTTCATGACTGTAAACAGGCTAACCTGCTGATTGCATCTCATGAACTACAGCTGAAGAAAAACAAGAAAAAGGTCATGCTTACCCGTACAAAAAGAAAAGACATAATCAGCAAAGATACACCGCTTATTAGTCATGACCGGGAAAAGCAGCGTTATGTTGCACAAGATCACCTATTTTTAAAATATTTAGGAATTACCGACGAAAAGGCCCAGATTATTCCGAGCATGGCGCGTAAATGGAAACAGATTAATAAGTTTATTGAAATTTTCTCAGGTGCTTTTGAACAGATTACTACACAAGATAAAGTACGAATTGTTGATTTTGGTTCAGGCAAGGGCTATTTAACCTTTGCTCTATATGACTATCTGCAAGAGCAGAAACAGAAATTGCCTTTAATTACCGGAGTAGAACTGCGGCCTAATCTGGTCAGTTTCTGTCAGGAAATCGCACAGAAATCTGGATTTGAACATCTTGATTTTTTTGAAGGGGATGTGCGGACCTATCATCCTGAGCATCTTGATGTCATGATCGCCCTGCATGCCTGCGATGTGGCAACCGATTTTGCCATTCATACCGGTATCCGTTTAAATGCATCCATGATTATGTGTGCACCATGCTGTCATAAAGAATTACGCCCTCAGCTAGAAAGTCCTGAGGTTCTCCAGCCAATGCTACAATTTGGGATTCATGCCGGACAACAGGCCGAGATGCTGACAGATACTATCCGTGCCTTATTACTCAAAGCTTATGGCTATGATACCAAAGTCTTTGAATTTATATCTTTAGAACATACCAGTAAGAACAAAATGATACTCGCGACCAAGCGCAAGAACTTCAAGCAGCCTGACCAGTCTGTACTGGAACAGATCAGGGCTTTAAAGGAGATGTATGGTATCCGCAAGCATTCTCTGGAACTGTTGTTAAATGATCAATGGGATCAACAGGATATTGGCTGCAAATGTTAACCTGAAAAATCTGTTCAGTCTTTAACTAAGCACTAGTGCACTGTAAACCAGAATGAAATAGCGCAAAACTGAAAATATTATAAAAGCCTTGGACTATCTCAAGGCTTTCCACGCCTCAATAGCCTGCAGACCCACATCTAATCCCACTTCATAGGTATATTGCAGTTTTCGTTTATCCTTGCAGAGCCGGTTAGCAAGCCGTTTGTCATCTGGTGGGCAGATTTCCAGAATCTTTTGTGTCACCGGTGCAGTTTGAGCCTGTCGAATGAACTTTACCGACTGATTGTAGCGTTCACAGCGTTCTTGCAAACTTAAGGCAAATCCTTGATTCTTTTTAACTACATATTTTGCCAGAAACTGGTCACCCTTACTGCTGGCTTTAAAATAGTTTTTTGGCCGGGTACGAATCACCATTAGTTTCGTAACATCAGGCTGGGCTGCTGCCCACTGTATTGGCAGGGCATCTGCTACGCCACCATCGAAGTAAGGTTCACCATTTACCAGGACGGGTTGACGGGTCAGTACCGGAATGGAACTAGACGCACGTAATCCGTCGAAAATGTTCTCCTGACTGGCACGTACATATTCAGCATGGCCATGAATCGCATGAGTCAGAACCATATAAAAATCTGGATTTTGCCTGAACAGTGCATTCTGATCCAAAGGTGATTCCTGTTCAACAACATCCCACATCCACTGCATGTCTAGCAGATCACCCCCTTTAAGAAAACGACCATAATGGATGAACTCACGGCGCAGGGAATGATCCAGATAAATATCAATATTCCTTCCTATCTGGCCTGCAAGATAGTTGGCTACATTGGTTGAGCCAGAAGAAACCCCGATAAATAAACTGAAAGGATTAAAATCATGTTTTAAGAAAGCATCGAGCACACCACAGGTGAAAGAGCCGCGCATACCGCCGCCCTCTACTACAAGTGCATTACGTGTTAAATCTGTCATATGCTTTTAATTCATCAGTTTAATGAGAATGTTCCTGATCACCGTGGCTATGTTCAATATGTTCGCCCGGAGCGGTTGAGGTTTCAGTAGAGGGCTGATCCGGCTGCTGAGTTGCATTAGCCTTTTGCTGGTTAGCCTGTGCTGCCTGCATGGCTTCAGGTGACATGACCGGTGCATTTTTAAAGGCATGCTGCTGAGTATTTTTTTGCTGCTGACTTGGCATATAGTCTGGCTCATTGGTTACAGCCAGATAAAAAAAGCCCATAAAGAAACAGCCTAGAATCACGGCAACAATCAGTGCTTTCCAGCCCCATGGAGAATGCTCAGGAGAAGAATGATCTACCATAATAAATATCCAAAGTAAGAAAAAATACTGACTAAACTGGGTATAGTTATAGCATAAAACTGTCAAGAAATAGACTGGGGATTTCTAATATACTGAAAATGAAAAAAGAATTTTTTGTTTAAAATATAAAAGCTAAAAATGGTTAAATATGAAATGTCTACATGAGAAACAAAAAAGACGCGCAATCGCGTCTTTTTGTTCTGATCATTAAGCAGCAATTGGTAGTCCAGATTGTGCATGTTGTCTTAATCGCTGTGGTGGAGCAAAACGCTCGCCATATTCTGCAGCCAGCTGTTCAGCACGAGCCAAGGCGCGTTCCAATCCGTACTGGTTCAGGTACTGTATGGCACCACCGGTCCATGGTGCATAACCGATGCCAAAGATAGAGCCTACATTGGCATCGACTACAGATTCCAGCACACCTTCCTCTAAACAGCGTAATGTATCTAGAGCCTGAACAAAAAGAAAGCGTTCAATCAGCTCCTGCTCTGGTACTTCCTTATTTTTATTCCAGCGGCTCAAGCCTTTCCATAAATATTTTTTACCTTGTGCCGGATATTCATAAAAACCCTGACCTGCGGCTTTACCCTTACGGTCAAATTCATGAATCATAGTTTGAATCACTTCATCAGCCGGTGTCAGGGGTAAATCTTGACCTATGGCCTGTAATGCTTTACAGGTTTCTTTTGCGACATGCTCGCTTAAAGTCAGTGAAACTTCATCCTGAATTGCGAGCGGACCGACGGGCATACCTGCCTTAAGCGCTGCCATTTCTATACGTGCCGGATGGATTCCTTCAGCCAGCATGCGCAGACCTTCCTGTACAAACTTGCCAAACACCCGACTGGTAAAGAAACCACGACTGTCATTGACCACAATAGGAGTTTTACCAATCTGCTGCACAAAGTCATAGGCTTTAGCCAGTGTGGCTGCCGAGGTCTGCTGTCCCTTAATAATTTCGACCAGTTGCATTTTGTCGACCGGACTAAAAAAATGCAGACCAATAAACTGCGCAGCATTACGACTGGCCTGTGCCAGATCAGAAATGGGCAGGGTGGAGGTGTTTGATGCCATCACACCCGTTTCATTTAAATAAACTTCTGCTTGCTGAGTAACCTGTGCTTTAAGCTGTTGATTTTCAAATACAGCTTCTATCACCAGATCACAACCTTCCAGGGTGCTCATATCAGCTGTAGGATGGATCAGCTGTAAAATCTGGTCACGTTTTTCAGCACTCATACGGCCTTGACTGACTTTTTTATCAAGCAGTTTCTGGCTGTAGGCTTTACCCTTTTCAGCATTTTCTATAGATACATCTTTGAGTATTACTGGAATTCCTTTAATTGCAATAGCATAGGCGATTCCTGCTCCCATCATGCCAGCGCCTAAAACAGCTACCTTTTTAGCCTGCCATTTTTCATATCCTGCCGGACGGCTAGCCCCTGACTTGATGGCATTTAAGCCATGCCAGAATGTTCCTATCATATTTTTAGACACCTGTCCGGTGGCCAGATATGTAAAAGCGCGTGATTCAATCGTAAGTGCAGTATCAAAGTCGACCTGCGTACCTTCAACAGCTGCTGCCAGAATCGCTTCAGGGGCAGGGTAGCAGCCTTTCGTTTTATCAATCAGTATGGCTGGAGCAATCGCCAGCATCTGGGCAACCGCAGGGTGTTTTGGATCTCCGCCCGGAATCTTGAAGCCTTTAACATCGAAAGGCTGCTGTGACTGCGGATGAGCCTGAATCCAGTCAAAGGCCTTTTGTAATAGTTCTTCTTCATGATCTGCCGTATCATGAATTAGACCCAGTGATAAAGCTTTTTCTACACCAAACTGTTTTCCTTCAATTAAATAAGGCAGGGCAGTTTGAATGCCCAGCAGTCGGATCATCCGGACAATACCTCCACCTCCCGGCAACAAACCCAAGGTCACTTCAGGTAAGCCGAATTTGGTTTTAGAGTCTTTTAAAGCGATACGGTAATGGCAGCCAAGTGCCAGCTCCCAGCCACCACCTAAAGCTGTACCATTTAAACAGGCGACCACTGGAATACCCAGAGTTTCGATATAGCGCAAATCTGCTTTGAGTTTTTGTACCATATGAAAAAATTCAGTTGCCTGTGCCGGTGTAGTAGTCACCAGCTCGTCAAGATCTCCACCGGCAAAGAATGTTTTTTTGGCTGAACGGAAAATAATACCTTTTACTTCAGTTTCAGCTCTGAGCTGCTGAACAACTTTATCTAGCGATTCACGGAACTCGGCATTCATGGTGTTAGCTGACTGGCCGCTTGAATCTAGGGTTAGCACTACAATATGGTCTGTATTCTTTTCGTATTGAATTGCGCTCATGTTGTTCTCCTTATACGCGCTCGATAATAGTGGCAATTCCCATGCCGCCGCCGACACATAAAGTCGCCAGGCCACGTTTTTTATTCTGACGCTCCAGTTCATCCAGTAAGGTCCCAAGAATCATGGCGCCAGTTGCACCTAGCGGATGTCCCATTGCAATTGCACCGCCATTGACGTTTACTTTGGCTGGGTCAACTTTGAGTTCATGAATAAAGCGCATGACCACTGCTGCAAAAGCTTCATTGACTTCAAACAGGTCAATATCATCAATACTCATTCCAGCCTTTTCTAGTGCTTTACGTGCAGCAGGTGCTGGCCCGGTTAGCATGATCGTCGGATCGGTGCCAACCAGAGCGGTCGACAAGATTTTAGCTCTAGGTTTCAGATTCTGTTCTTTCACTGCTTTATCAGAGGCAATCAGTACCAGTGCAGCGCCATCAACGATACCAGAAGAGTTTCCGGCATGATGTACATGATGAATCTTTTGTGCTTCCGGATATTTTTGTAGGGCTACTGCATCAAAGCCCATTTGGCCCATCATTTCAAAGCTCGGATTAAGTTTGGCTAGCCCTTCAGCCGTGGTATTCGGCTTGATAAATTCATCTTCTGCCAGAATGACAACACCTGCTTTGTCCTTAACTGGTATTACAGACTTTTTGAAATAACCACTGGCCTGTGCTTGTGCAGCTTTCTGCTGTGAATGTAGCGCAAAGTGGTCTACGTCTTCACGGGTATAGCCGTCCAGTGTAGCAATCAGGTCAGCTCCGATACCCTGTGGCACAAAACCACTGTGTAAATTGGTTTCCGGGTCAAGTGCCCAAGGTCCACCATCTGAGCCCATCGGTACACGTGACATAGACTCGACACCACCTGCCACCACCAGATCCTCCCAGCCAGAGCGAACCTTCATTGCCGCCATATTGACCGCTTCAAGGCCTGAAGCACAGAAGCGGTTAATTTGTACACCAGCAACGTCATCATTCCAGCCCGCTGCGACAGCTGCGGTTTTGGCAATATCTGCCCCTTGGTCACCTACAGGCGTTACACAGCCCAAAACAATATCATCAACTTTAGAAGTATCAAGCTGATGACGATGCTGTAATTCGTTGAGTAATCCGGTGAGCAGACTGATCGGTTTAACTTCATAAAGTGAGCCGTCTTTTTTCCCTTTTCCTCGCGGGGTGCGAATAGCATCAATAATATAAGCCTCGCTCATAATTTTTCCTTTTTATATTGAATGACTGGTTTTTCTAATTTTTGAGTGTACTGCAAAGCAAACAGAGTGCAATGACGAGAACGAATCAGGCTAAATGTTGGTTTTTGCCAATACTGAATATAAATAATTATAAAAAAGCCCAAGTGTTTACACCTGGGCGGAGGAAAACTCGGAAATTGAGTTAAGACTTAATGATAACCATGTAATTGGCGGTACAGACCCGGGGTGACGCCAGTCCATTTCTTGAAAGCGCGGTGGAAGGTGCTGGTTTCACTAAAACCGACCTGCTGTGCAACATCTTCCAGGGTTAATTCCGGATTAAGCAGCAGGTGAATGGCAGCATCGCGGCGTAAGGCATCTTTAACTCCCTGATAACTTTTACCTTCTGCAGCCAGACGGCGGCGCAGGGTCTGCGGTGACAGATAAAGCATGGAAGCAACATCGTTTAAGGTTGGCATCTCTTCGCCAATCTGGCTCTTTAACACATCACGAATACGCGATGTAAGAGAATTTACATTTTTGAATTTCACCAGCAGTTGTGCTGGCGCAGTTTTCAGGAACTCTTCCAGTGACTCATCATTCTGACGGATGGGCAGGTCCAGATAGTCGGCAGCGAAAGTTACTTCAGTACGTGGTGCATCAAACTGCATGACCGGCGCAAAAAATAGCGCATCATATTCATCTGCATGGGCAGGGCGGGCATAACCAAAATGTACCCGTTCTAGCGGTATGCGGCGTCCGATCAGCCAAGAAGCCAGACCATGCCAGATCATCAGCATACTTTCAGTAATAAAGTGGTCCGGGTCCATACTTTTAGGAATTAATGGCACCAACCGTGCTTCATGCTTGTCACGCTCTAGCGTAACTGACCATTCATCACCAAACAGCTTATAAAACTGTGAAGAAAGTTCTAGTGCATCACCGAGAGTTTTGGCATGTATAATCAGCTGGCACATAATGGCAAAGGTGCCGAGCCGACGTGGCTGTACGTCAAAACCGACGTGTTCATCCTGAGTGACCATCCATAGCATTTTAATGAAACGGGTGTACTGTTCAGGCGAGATACGAGCTTTCGGCTGGCGTAGCAGTTCGGCCTCGATACCGACATGTGAAAGTAAGGTTTCTACATCCATGCCGAGGCGTTTTACACCAGTCAGAGCCGCATTGACGAAATGGATACTGATCGTATCGCGGCTCATGTTAAATCCTTCAGTCTCTTTTATGTTCACGTGTGGTTGACCTAAATGACGCTAAAAATTATTTAATTGGCAATTTACAATAGGTAGACTACCATTTTTACATGATAAATTGCCGAAATGATCAAGGTAAATGGCTGAACATGACATTGTTTACCCGATTTTATCTTTTTAAGATGAAATGAAACCTTATCTGGATAAAACAATAATGACTACCCCTTTAAATGGACTGAAGGTACTGGATTTCTCGACTTTATTGCCTGGACCTTTTGCCAGTTTGTATCTGGCCGATCTCGGTGCAGAAGTTATTCATGTCGAGTCTGCAACTCGCCCCGACTTGATCAGGCTTTTACCGCCTTATGCTAATGGACAGGCAACTGCACACAGTTATTTAAACCGTAATAAACAGTCAGTAACTCTGGATTTGAAAGATAAGACCAGTATTGAACTGATCAGGCAAAAAATAAGTGAATTCGATATTGTAGTGGAGCAGTTCCGGCCAGGCGTAATGAAACGTTTAGGCTTAGACTATGCTGTACTGGCCGAACTTAATCCGCGACTGATTTATTGTTCAATCACTGGCTATGGTCAAGATGGTCCTTATAGGGACCGGGCAGGACATGATATTAACTACCTTGCTGTTGCTGGTATCGCAGGCCATAGCGGACGAGAAAAAGATGGTCCACCCCCTCTGGGCATTCAGGTGGCAGATATTGCAGGAGGGTCACTCCATGCAGTCATCGGTATTCTCACCGCAGTGATCGAGCGTCAGCAAAGCGGTCTCGGACAATATATTGATATTTCCATGACAGACTGTGTAGCGACTTTAAACAGTATGGCTGCTTCCGCTGCTCTGGCCGGGAAAACTCCGCAGATGCCAGAACAGGAACACTTAAATGGCGGCACATATTATGACTATTACCAGACTAAAGATGGCCGTTATCTATCTGTCGGCAGTCTGGAACCGCAGTTTATGCAAGGTCTGGCCCAAGTCTTGGATCTTCCTGTTCTGCTGGAAAAAGGTACTTCTTTTGATAGTGATGACCGAAAACAAGTCAAACAGGCTATTCAAGCCAAAATCTTAACGAGAACCTGGGCAGAGTGGAGTAATACTTTTGCAGCACTGGATATTTGTGTCGAACCGGTGCTGAGGCTGGATGAGGCCCTAAATTCTCCTTTAGCACAAGCCCGTAAATGGATTGTTCAAGTGCCTGTAGCAGCAGACCTGAAAAAAACCGAACCGCAGCTGGCTTGTCCTATCAAGTTCTCCCGATCACAAGCACGCTATACATTTAGCGGTCAGAGCCTAGGAGAGGGAAACTGGCCTGAATCGTCTCAGTAAATTGCACAGGAACAGGTAGAATAACAGCTGATCATCGTGTTTTGGCTCTTTATCAATAAAACCGCTATTAAATATGTAAAAAACGCATTTTGTTGATGAACCAAAGCTCGTTATGCTATCAGCCGTTATAATGAATCTAGCCGTACGCCATGTATTTATATACTGATTTCGATCAACAGCTGGTCAATGAACGCGTTGCACAGTTCCGTGATCAAACAGAACGTTATTTAGCCGGTAAACTTACCGAGGATGAATACCGTCCACTGCGCCTCCAGAATGGTCTATATGTACAACGTTACGCACCTATGCTGCGTATGGCAGTACCTTATGGCCTGATGAATTCCAAGCAGTTAAGAAAAATTGCTGAAATTTCAAAAAAATATGACCGTGGTTATGCGCATGTTTCTACCCGTCAGAACATCCAGCTGAACTGGCCGGCACTTGAAGATGTGCCTGACATTCTGGCTGAACTGGCAACAGTACAGATGCATGCAATCCAGACTTCGGGTAACTGTATCCGTAATACGACGACTGACCAGTATGCCGGTGTGGTTGCAGGCGAGATTGCTGATCCGCGACCAACTTGCGAGCTGATCCGCCAGTGGAGTACATTTCACCCGGAATTTGCTTTCCTGCCGCGTAAATTCAAGATTGCTGTTTCAGCACTTGCAGAAGTTGACCGCGCTGCGACTGCGTTTCACGATATTGGTGTTTATATCGTACGTAATGCACAGGGCGAGCTGGGTTATAAAATTATGGTAGGTGGCGGTCTGGGCCGTACTCCTATCATTGGCAGTGTAATCCGTGAATTCCTGCCACGTAAAGACCTAATTGCGTATCTGGAAGCAGTATTACGTGTCTATAACCTGCATGGACGCCGTGACAATAAATATAAAGCACGGATCAAGATTCTGGTTAAAGCCCTGACACCACAAGTATTTGCAGAGAAAGTCGAAGCCGAATTTGCACATACTCGTGAAAGTCTGAAAATTCAGCCAGAAGTTCTTAAAAAGCTGGATGAAGAATTCACACCATTTGATTACCAGAATCTGGCTGATGAAGACTTTACTGAACTGTTTGAAGCTCATCCTAAATTCAAGCACTGGTTTAATATCAATACCCATGCTCATAAAGTGCAGGGTTACCGTATTGTAACCATTTCGCTCAAGCGTGCTGGTGTGGCGCCTGGTGATATGACTACGGAAGAGATGAATCTGATTGCTGACCTGGCAGACCGTTATACATTTGGTGAACTGCGTACTACGCACGAGCAGAATATTGCGCTGGTCGATGTGCCGCAAAGAGACCTGTTTGAATTATGGCAGACTCTTGATGCACAGAACCTGGCACGTGCACATATCGGATTCCTGACAGATATTATCTGCTGTCCGGGCGGAGATTTCTGTTCACTGGCAAATGCCAAGTCTATTCCGATTGCTGAAGCGATTACCCGCCGTTTTGAAGACCTGGATACGCTGTATAATCTGGGTCAGCTTGATCTGAATATTTCAGGCTGTATGAATGCCTGTGGTCATCACCATGTCGGTAACATCGGTATTTTAGGGGTAGACAAAAAAGGCGCTGAGTTTTACCAGATTACACTCGGTGGTAATGCTGACCATGACGCTTCTATTGGCGATATTCTCGGGCCTTCATTTGCAGCTGAAGTGGTACCAGATATTATTGAAGAAATCTTAAATACATATCTGGATTTGCGTACAGACAATGAAAAATTCATTGATACTTACCGCCGCGTAGGAATTCAGACCTTTAAGGAGCGTGCATATGCTTAATACAGCATTACCTGTACTTTATAAAGATGGCACGATTGCGGATAATACCTATCAGCTGATTGGTGAAGATGGTCAGTTACCTACGGGAGATGTCCTACTGACTACAGCACAGCTGGAGCAGCTGGCACAAGTACAAGGTAAAAAGGCACTTTATTTGACAGTCAATGACTCACCAGAAGATCACCAGTTTCCGTTAGATGCACTGGATGCCATCTTTATTGAGTTTGCCGGTTTTAATGATGGCCGTGGTTATTCCTTTGCAGCGTTACTGCGTCGTCAGGGCTTTCAGGGTGAACTACGTGCAGTAGGTGATATTTTTAAGGACGTTTTGAACTATATGAAACGTTCCGGCTTTGACAGTTTCGTAGTTAAGGAGGGTAAAGATGTTGAGGAAGCTGCGGCTGGTCTGCAAGACTTTACTCATCCTTATCAGGCCTCGACGGGTGTAGGACAGGCCAATTATCAGACGGGCCTTTTCCGTTAATTTCAAAACTTGTAAATAAAAACCGGGCTATATGCCCGGTTTTTTACATCTAGTCTAAAGTTTAATAAACATCACGGCGATAGCGGCCATTTTGGCGAAGATCATCCACACAGCGTTCACCCAAAATATCGATCAGGGCCTGATCTACATCGCTTGCCATTCCGTTAATACTGCCGCAGACATAAATCACTGCACCACGTTCAATCCAGCTTTTCAGCTCTTCGCTATGTTCACGTAAAATATGGTGTACATAAATACGCTGCTCCTGATCACGTGAAAAGGTCAGATCCAGACGTTGCAACATACCTGTAGTTTGCCAGGCTTCTAGGGTAGACTGATAGAAGTAGTCACAGTTGCGTTGGCGCTCACCAAAAATCAGCCAGTTTTGCGTATAGTCTTGGCGTACACGGCTGTGCAGCAGGCTCATCAGTCCTGCGATACCTGTTCCATTACCAATACAGATAATTGGACGATTATCATCGATCAGATGGAAAGATTCATTGGTACGAATGCGTAGTGCCACCGGTGAGTGCAAGGGTACATGCTTGGTCAGCCAGCCTGACCCCAAACCAAGACCATCTGCTCCTTCACACTGACGTACCACCAGACGCAAAACCTGCTGTGAAGGTATACTGGCAATCGAATACTCGCGTGAAGGCAGGGCAGGTAACTGTTCCAGTAACTGATCAACGCTATTAAAGACTTCAACCGTTCCGGTCAGGTCACAATCCCATAAAGCCTCTGCAAGGCTCATATTCATTGAATTTACTTGCGTATTGCCATCCAGCTGATGCTGGTTCAGGAAGTCTTGAATACGTGCCTGGCTATTGCCCGGCTGTATCTCGGCAATATCGCCCGCCTGCCAGATTACATCATGCTTGGCTTTCAGCTCGACATTATAGGCCGGACCACCCAAGCTGCCCGGATTAAGCAGCTCACGTTTATCCAGTATCCATTGGTCAAATACTTTTTCAATATTCATGTTGCTTAAATCAAGCTGGGTAGCCCGAGCCAAGGCCTGATTCCAACGCTGAATATCTTCATTACTGCCATTATTAACTTCAATGACATCAAATAGGGGATGAGCACCAGAGCGTTTTAACCAGTGATTCACCTCATGCCCAAAGCTGCAATAACTGTCAGGATATTCCTGTGAACCCAAGGCCAGAACAGCATAGTTCAAGTGGCTTAAATCCAGATCACTCTTCATTAGCTTTTTAACAAAACCAGTGGCCAGATCTGGAGCTTCACCAGTACCGTAGGTACTCACTACAAATAGTACATGCTCTGCCTGTTTAAGGTCAGCCTCATGCAGCTGCTGTACCGGTTTGACAGTAACCGGTTGTCGGGCTTCCTGTAAGCTGGTTGCAGTACGCCACGCCAGCTGTTCAGACATACCGGTTTGAGTAGCATAGGTAATCAGCCAGGATTTTGCATCCGAATCAATAGAATGAGCAGTACTGCTGTTACGTGCAGCCTGTGTCAGTTTTTTCTGCTTGCGGCGTTTTAAATACAGCATCCAGCCTGTAACAAAGAAGAGTGGCATGGCCAGTGCTGCCAGCATAACCAAAAACTGATAAACCGGTCCAAAGAAACTGCCCCGGTGCACAGGTAACATGCTGCTCATGATTTTTTCATTCAGCTTTTTATCTTCATAAAGCTCAAGATTTTCAAGTTGAGATGTCCGATAATCGAAGACTGCTTTATTGCGGGCGCGCTCATGTTGAGGCACAGCATCTGTAAAGGACAGCTCAATTTTACCATCCGGTTTTTTAGGTAATGTCAGGGTCAGACTTGAATATTCACGTCCAATTTGTGCATCAAAGCCTGTCCAGGCTTGAGTCAGTGCCAGTTGAACCTGTTCGGGAGGAAGGCCCTGACCACGCTTACGATCAGCTTCACGGTCACCTGTCTGCTGTCCACCGCTTCTACCGGTAGACGCTTGCAATTCTTTTTCTTGCCCTCGTGGCTGGTTACCTCCCTGTAAAGCAGGCTGTTCACGTTCTACACCCAGTACCTTAAACATACCATTACGCCACCAGTCATATGACCAGAATAAGCCGGTACAGGCCAAAATCAGATAGAAGATCACTACCCAAGTCCCAACTACGGCATGCAAATCCCAGATAAAGTTGCGTCCCTTTAAGCGGGGTTTAATGAAAAACCACTGACGCCATGAATGTTTTTTGGGCCAGCGCAAATAGAGTCCGCTTAGCACAAAGAAAATCAGCATTAATGTACAGGCACCGGTAATCTGTTTGCCGACCGGGCCTACTGTTAGATTACGGTGCAGCTGCTGAATAAACTGGAAAAACTTGCGTCCTTGAATTTCAGGTAGAACTTCTGCGGTATAGGGGTTTACCATCATGTTATAACCGCGGCGCTCTCCTTTTTTCTCGATATTGACTGTAGAAGAAGCAGCTGGATCAGTGTCGACTGTAATACTGTTAATTTTAAGTTCAGGCGACTGCTGATGGAAATGTTGATACAGCTCGGCAGGTGTCAGCTTGTCACGTTGTTCGGCCTGAACTACATAACTGTCCTGATTAATCCATTTTAAGATTTGCTGTTCATAGGAGTAAATTGCTCCCGTTACTCCCATAATCGAGAGAATCAGCCCCGCAGTAATCCCCAGAAACCAGTGAACTTGGAAAAATGTTTTTTTAAACATGTGCGTAGTGGAATTATCATGTGCCAAGAATGGCACCGATTATAAACAAAAATTAAGTAGATAAAATGGATTTTGCGATTAATAGACATTCTCATTATCATTTATTTTAAGTAATTTATAAAAAACCTCCATAAGCAGGAGGTTTTTTAACTCTGAATTTTAAAATACTCAGATGGTTTTAGGTTCACCCACCGCTTCTTTGAGATGCTTGCGAATAACGGCAAAAGAGAAATTCTTGCTGTCCATACGCTTTGGCAGGATATATGCACCTGGCTGATCTTTTACTTTAAAATTCATCAGAATAAAGTCCGGCGCATCATACCATTCATAAACATCTTTCCAGCCGATGGTTCCTACACCTTCCTGCATACCCATTTTCTGGCGCATAACAATGCCATGTGGCTGAACGCCCAAACGAATTCCCTTGATTTCCTGAACCGGAAATTCAGTCATTTTGCGCTTAACATACCACTCCAGACCATATTTGCGTACCAGCAGGTAAAGCGCTACACCAACCAGAGCTACCCAGCAGAAAATGGTTGAGTAGTTTTTAAGAAAGATAATCCCCAAAATAGCCAGAACGGCAATTACGCCCATAATGGCCCAGGCTTTCATACCGATCTTGTTGGTACTACGCCAGATCAGCAACTGAACCTGACGCTGTTCGGCTTCTGAAACTTCGTAATTGACCGGCTGTAAAGTATAGCTATAAGTATTTTTCGCGTTCATAGTGCAAATAATGAATGGTAAACTCTTCAAAGTTTAGCATTAATTCTGCCCGTTCAGGGAGTATATTGTGCCAATTTAAGACTGAATTACAAGGAAGCCAATTCAGTCGCAGCATTATCCTGCTCATTGCTAAGGCTTTGCTTAAGCGTACTGAGCTGTTGCAAAATACTGAGCATTAGTGAAAGTTGTTGCAGAATAATCAGAGACTTTTGATCTTCTTCATGATTTTGTCTGAGACGTTCGCGTGTTGCAATAAGTATATTCTGGGCACTCAGGTCTGGTGTCTCATCACGTAACAGGGCGCCGCGTATGTCATCTAGAGCCTGATCTAGCAGTTTAAGAATCTCTTGGTCTTTTACCTGTTCCCGATGAGCACCTAATGCCGCGATATAACTTAAAAAGGTATGACTCAGACATAAAAATTCGAATGCCCGACTTTTCTGTAACGGATCAAAATCGGGTTCAGTTGCCAGGGTAGAAATGAGAGATGCCATTTCAGCATCGGTATTGTGCGCGCTACGGCGAACAATCCGATAGGTTAAACCATTGTTACGGCCCTCGTGATATTGCTGAACGACTTCATTTAAATAGTCACACTGTGCACTGAGTGCTCGCTGAATACTGCGTGGCAATCGGCGAAATTTCCAGTCAGGCCAGATAAAGCTGACACCGAACCATGCCAGCGCGCAGCCGATTAGGGTATCTATCATACGCGGTAAGGCGGCGGTAAATCCCATTCCGTCCAAGTTGAAGTTGATAAGGGCTAAAATGGTAATGAATGCAGTAGCTTGGGCATATTGTTTACTGCGCAGCTCAAAAAACAGAACGCCGCTTAATACCAGTAAACAAAGCTGGCCTTCTATTGAAGGTACAAAATATAAAATGGCATATCCAATAATAATACCGACCAGTGTACCTACAATACGCAAACGTAAGCGGCGCTTGGTAGCATTAAAGTTGGGCTGGCTTACAAACAGGGCGGTGAGCAAAATCCAGTAACCATATTGAATATTGGTGAGCCGTACGAACACATACCCTATAAACAGTACAATTGATAAACGCACAGCATGGCGAAACAGGACAGATTCTGGTGTCAGATGCTGTTTGATACGAATTACAATATCATCCCAGCCTTTTAAATCATCATCTTTAAGCTGGTTTTCAAGGTATCTGCTTCTTTCAACTACATAACGTTCAGTTTCAACATTGCGCAGCTGGGCATCAATCGATTTCAGGTTGCGATACAAGGCAAACAGTGCATTTACCCATACCTGATCATAATGCTGTTCATCCCGCAGCTTCTCTAATGAAATACGCAGATTTTCAAATGCATGCTTAAAGCGGCGGTTATGCTGGTACGTCGTCCGCTTTAAAATACTTTCACCCAAGTCTTTACAGGCCTTGCCCTGAATAGTGAGAATGCGCTGAAAACGAAACAAGATGTCACTATGTTCAAAGATTTTTGCCAGTTTCTGATAGTCAATATGAGCTGAGTCAACCCGCTCATGAATATCTTGGGCCGCAAAATAATAGTGCAGACTGCGACGGGTATCACGTTGACCCCGGTCACCTTTTAATCGGGTGAGCAGGGCAGTTTTCATTTCATTGAAAATACCCACAAGCTTGCCGTTTTCAAGTGACAGGTCAATCATACTTTGCTGATAGCTGTCGGGTGTCATATCAACATCAAACAGGGCAGATTTGGCAAACAGGAAATCACCCAGTGCCGAATAGCATTGGGAAAGTTTATCCTGTACCTGACGTACTGGAAATAGCAGGAAACTGATGGTGGAAATCACTCCATACCAGACTGCGCCTGCGACCAAGAGCAAAGGCTGGCTATACCAGTGATCAAACAGGTGTACTCCCAACATTGAGTAAACTGAAATAACCAGACAGCCATATGAAATAGTGGCATAACGCCGGCCCAGAGAACCGAGCAATATCCAGCCAATACAGGAAATGATCAGCCCAATTGCAAACAGGACTGGATAGGGAAACAGAAACTGGATAGAAGCAGCCGTGATAAAGAATCCGATATAGGTATAGACCAGATTCATAATCCTGACTGAAAAACGGTCATCAATATCACTTAGTGCAGCCGCGACTACACCCAAAGTTAAAGGAATGGTCGCCAGTTGCTGACCCAGCAGATAAGGCACAAATGCGGTTGCAGTAAAGGCAATAATCATGCGCACGTTATACATGAAGGACGTATTGTACGTGGCCTGCTGAACACGGGTAAGCCAAGCTTTCAATCGACACCTTTTTAAGAACAGGTTGTATAAAAATTATTCAAAGACACTGCATAATGTGAAACTTCACGAATCACTATGACAAATCATACTATGGAGCGTGTAAGCTTGTCTTTAATCTTATAAATTCATCAATCATCTATGGACCTATTCAAGGATAATAGTCGTTCGCACTACAGCTTACCGTGGCTGATGCTGCTGGCCTCGCTGACTGCTTTAGGCCCGCTTTCGATCGACATGTATCTGCCGGCTTTACCCGGCATGGCAGAGGAATTTGGCGTCAGTACACAAATGGTGGCCAATACCTTGCCAGCCTATTTCTTGGGACTTGCTGTCGGGCAGCTGATTTATGGTCCGGTCAGTGACCGTATTGGACGGAAAAAACCTCTCTATTTTGGTTTGCTTCTGTACGTCGTGGCCAGTCTGCTATGTGCATTCGCTACCAGTGAATGGAGCCTGATTTTCAGCCGAATATTACAGGCCCTAGGCGGATGTGTGGGTGTTGTGATTGCCCGTGCTGCAATCCGTGACCGGCTGGATGTTCAAGCTTCTGTACAGGCTTTTGCCAGTATGATGATTGTGATGGGAATCGCGCCTGTTATGGCACCGGCCTTAGGCGCCTTGCTCCTCATCTATTTTGAATGGCATGCTATTTTCGTTGCCTTAGCTCTGATTGGGATAATTTGCTGTATTTGTGTCGCTTTATTTTTTAAGGAAACCCTGCAACCTGAACGTCGTTTAAAGTTAAGTGCGAGACAGGTGCTCAGTTTATATAAAACAATTTTTCAGGATAAAAGTTTCCGTGGTCCGATGGTGATTGGCTGTTTTACTGGCGCAGTACTGTTTTGCTATATCAGTTCAGCTGCATCCGTCCTGATTGATCAATATCATCTAAGTCAGCAGCATTTTGCCTATGCTTTCGGATTTAATGCTGTAGGGATTACCCTATTTTCATCCATTAATAAACGCTTGGCCCGAAATATGTCGATCATACAGCGTTTAAAGCTTGGTGGAATTCTCCAGTTAATGGGTGTCTTTATTCTGCTTGGTGCAGGACTGTATGACAATACTGCACTTGCTATTGTGATGTCAGGTCTGTTTCTGGCTGTCTCAGGTATTGGTTTTACCGGACCAAATGCAATGGCCTTGGCGATGGCCGAGCAAGGCAGTCGCGCCGGTACAGCCAGCGCAATCATGGGGAGTATGCAATTTGCCTGTGGCCTGCTTGGCGGATTAATCCTGAATTTTCTGTTCTGGAGCCCCCTGCTAAATATGGCACTGGTAATGCTGTTCTTTATCGTAATTGGTGTGGCCAGTATATTTAAAAGCAGAAACTCTCTAGCTCTTTAAAGATTAAAGTTAAAGGCATCTATATATAAAAGATCTCTTGTGGTTTAATCCAGAAAAACTGCAAAATTTTCTACCGGTTCGCGTGGAGTAATAAACGTATTAACCAGTGCCTCTGGGTCGGCGTAGCCTAGCGCAACTGCGCAAACCAGTTCTTCATCTTCCGCAGCGCCCAGAATTTCTAAAACCAGAGGGTGAAAATGATTCCAGGCAGCTTGCGGGCAAGTATCTAAACCGCGAGCTTTAGCGGCAATCATCACATTCTGGATCATCATGGAAATATCCATCTTCGACCCGATTCCCATAATTTTGTTAACGGTAAAAAACAGACCAACTGGTGCATCGAACAGTTTGAAATTGCGTAACTGCTGCTCAGCCATTTTTTCTTTTTCTCCTTTTTGAATGCCCAGCAAACCATATAGTCCCCAGCCATTCTCACGACGCCGATCAATAAAAGGGGAAATCCAGGTAGAGGGATAGTAGGCAAAAGTTTCTTTATATTGTGCTGCCAGTTCTGGATGTTGATTGCTTTCAATCTGAGCCTGACATACGGCTTCAACTAGAGCATCACGCTTTTGGCCATAAACAACATATACTTTCCAAGGCTGAGTGTTGGTACCGGAAGGCGCATGGCTGGCTACCGAAAGAATATCCCGAATCAGTTGGGGGTCTACTGGAGTGGATAAAAATGCGCGGACTGAATGACGGGAAGTGATGGCTTCATCGACATGGCGAACTTGCTCAGGGTTCATAAAAATACCGGGTTCAGGCTGATTTATAGTTACTTCTACTATATACAATAGTCTTATAAATAAAATAATAGCTTTATATACCGGTTTATAACCTTAAGAATAATAAGGTATTTGTGTTTTATATCACAAAAAACGATCATAAATTTAAAAATAGACGTTAAAACTGATTTTAATAACAAAGAGAACTTGTTACATTAGCCCTAAGTAATACACATTATGTTACTAACAACGGAATTTTAGCGTTTTTATTTTAATTTTTGTAAGCATTTAAGTGCAGTATTTTTAAAAGAGTTTGGCAGTACTTAAGGAATAGCATAATTGAACTTGCAGACTGACCTGGCCAACCTTGCACGGATGCGGACATAATAATATTTCTGGAGATTAGGATGAGCAAAGTATCTAGCCGAAAAGCTTTTCTGCCACAGGGACTCGCGGTTGCAGTTGCTGCACTGATGATGAACTCGGCACATGCCATGACAGAACAACAAGAGCTTCAACAGCTTCGTGCTGAGGTTAAAGAACTCAAGGCATTGATTCATCAGCATTTACCTCAAGCTTCCAATCAGGGGCAAAATACTGTAGCAAGTTCTTCAGCACTGCAAGCCACACCTCAAGTTGTACCTTTATCTCAGCAGTCTGGAAATAATGCCAGCCCGCCGGCACCTGCTACGCCTGCAACCGGTTTAACAGCCCGCACAGCAAATGGTGCGGAAGTTAAGCTTTACGGTTTTGTCCGTGGTGATGCAGCTTATCAGTTTGAAGGTGGAAGAGGGATCTTTAACCGTATTAATACAGTAACTCTGGACAATGCGCCAGATAAGGAAGCCACTGAAGATCGGTTTGATGCAACTGCGACTACTACACGTGTCGGAGTGGATTTTAAAACTCCAATCCAGGGTGCAGATATTGGAGGTAAAGTTGAAGTCGATTTCCGTGGTGGAAGCAGCAATGACACAGTACGTATTCGTCATGCCTACCTGACTTATAATGACTGGTTGTTTGGTCAGACTACTTCATCATTCCTTTCTTCTGAAACCACGCCAGAAATGCTCGACTTTAATGCACCGCTGGGTATCGGAACCTACCGTACTCCAATGGTACGTTATAGCCATACTCTAGATGCCAATACCCGGTACTTCCTGGGTCTGGAAAAAGGTAATGATGATAACCGTCTGCCAGCAGCTACTGCTAAAATTAACCATAAATTTGCTGATGGTGCAGGCGTAGTAACTGGTCGTGCGCTGTTACAGGAAGTGCGCGCTAGAGCTTTAAATAGCACAACAAATCAACCAGCGCCTTATTTCGATGAAACAGAATTAGGCTGGGGTCTGGCAGTGGGTGCCAACTTTAAACCAACTGACCAGTTAACCTTAAATGCTGATTATTCTCATGTTAAGGGTGATGACAAGTTCCTGCTTTACACAGAAAACCGTTATAGCCCTGAGGGCGATGGTATTGAGCTGAATGAGTTTAATGCTGTATCTTTAGGCGCGACCTACAAGTTCACACCGCAGTGGCGTAGTACCTTGGGCTACGGCGCAATATTCTATGATGATGCAACTGGCTCGCAAAATGATCAGCTACAACAAGGCTGGTTAAACGTAATGTTTAATCCGGTTAAACCAATCACTTTTGGTGCTGAATATGTTTATGGTGAGCGTGAAACCGCTGCCGGTGACAAAGGTAAAGATAATCGCATTGGCATGATGGCTAAATACGATTTCTAAATCATTGTAAATAAAATAAAAACTGAGGCACATGCCTCAGTTTTTTTATATTCAAATAAGAATTTTTCTTATATTTTCGACTAATTCTAATAAAAATGAAGTAAAAAGTTCAGACTAAGGTCGTAGATAAATTTGCAATCCCCCCAAGACATCCCTTAAAAAAAACTGCATAATCAGCAAATTTTTTAATCTGTACACCCAAGATAATTTAACTTCCATCGAGTCAACTTCTAGGTAGTATTCTATAGAAGAACTCATTCAACAGTTTGGAGCTTATAATGAGTTTATCTCTCAGTATTAAGCCTGTTCAGCAGTTTCAACATGTATTTACCCATACATTAAAGTTGCTGTGTTTTGCATCCCGGATGGGGGTCCAAATGCAAAGGCCATGTTTCTTCAATATAAGACAAGATGTAATACAGTCGAGTTTTGATACTTTCCGTTCTTAGATAGAACAGTTCATGTATCCTTAACTTAAAGACGCGATACATTCTTGTGATTACAGCATGCTTTAATTTATTTGAAGTAAAGTTGCCTATAGATTATAAAATCGGCATTTTAAATAAACTAAAGTATGAAGAAAGACATTAGCCATATTTGATGGATCTTCTTATGGAATTTACCTTTAATGCGTTTTACACGCTTATTGCAGCAGTAATTGTTTTACTTCTCGGCCGCTTCCTTGTAAACAAGATTGGTTTTCTGAGTCGTTATAACATTCCCGAACCTGTGGCCGGTGGTCTGGTTGCTGCGGTAGTCTCGTTACTTGTGCATTCCCTCTGGGGTTATAGTATTACTTTTAGTAGTGAATTACAGACCAGCTTCATGCTGATTTTCTTTGCTTCCATTGGCCTAAGTGCCAACTTTATGAAGCTAAAAGAAGGTGGTATCGGTTTGGTGGTATTCCTGATCTGTGTTGCTTCATTTATTGTAGTACAAAACGCAGTCGGTATGAGTCTGGCCAGTTTGCTGGGGGTTGATCCGCTGATCGGTCTGATAGCAGGTTCAATTACTCTGACCGGTGGGCATGGTACAGCGGGTGCCTGGGGCGAAATCCTGGAAGTTGAACATGGTATTCAAGGCGCACTTGCTCTGGGGATGGCCAGTGCAACATTCGGTCTGATTATTGGCGGTATTATTGGCGGCCCATTGGCTAAACTTTTAATTAACCGATACAACCTGTCTCAGCCACGCACCGTGCGTCAGATTAATGATCGGGATACACATCCTGCACCCGATTTTCCCGAGCTTGCACCTTTTGAAAATCCGCATCAGGTACGCCTGATTACTGCTGACAATGCGATTACGACCTTGGGCATGTTCGCTGCCTGTCTGGCCTTTGCTGAGTTTATGACAGGTTACAGTAAAGGTACCTGGTTTGAACTGCCAACCTTTGTATGGGCCCTGGGCGGTGGGGTAGTTCTGCGTAACGTTCTAGAAAGTATATTCAAAGTTGATATCTTTGATCGTGCAATTGATGTCTTTGGTAATTCTTCACTGTCACTTTATCTGGCTATGGCACTGCTGTCTTTAAAACTGTGGCAACTGGCTGATCTGGCAGGCCCACTGGTAGTGATTTTAGGCGCACAGACTTTAACTATGGCATTGTATGCAGCTTTCATTACTTTCCGGGTAATGGGCAAGAATTATGATGCCGCAGTACTGGCTGCTGGCCACTGTGGCTTTGGTATGGGCGCAACCCCAACAGCGGTTGCAAACATGCAGGCGATTACCAATATGTATGGTCCATCACATAAAGCCTTTTTGATCGTACCATTATGTGGTGCTTTCTTTGTTGACCTGATCAACGCAACCGTGATTCAGCTGATTCTAAAATTCTTTGCTTAACAGGCATTCATAAAAAAGTCCCCCTCATACGGGGCTTTTTTATTGAGGTTGAAGTCGGCGATATTTTACAAATTTGAGTAGCAAGAGATTGTATGGATGAACAACTAAATACCCGTTTAATGGCTTGGGTAAGTTTCTTTAATGATCCTTTATGGGATTTTTTGGTGGTCTTTCTGGTGGTGGTTGGAGTGTTTTATACACTTCTAACCGGCGCAGTTCAGATTCGCCTATTCTTACACAGTATCCGTGTAATGAAGGGCAGCCGTAAAGAAGGTGACGATCAGCATGGTATTACCCCGTTTCAGGCTTTTGTTACGGGTCTAGCGAGTCGGGTTGGGGTAGGAAACGTTGCAGGTGTCGCAATTGCAATTGCAATTGGCGGTCCGGGCGCCGTATTCTGGATGTGGTTTACTGCATTTCTGGGGATGAGTTCAGCATTTGTTGAGTCCTCATTGGCACAGCTATTTAAAGTACGTGATCATCAGAACCAGCAATTCCGTGGAGGGCCAGCTTATTACATTACCCAAGGTTTAAAGCAGAAATGGTTAGGCGTTGTATTCGCACTCTCTCTTATTTTAGCTTATGGCTTTGTATTTAATGCAGTACAGGCTAACTCGATTGTAGATGCAACTGCTCATGCCTGGGGCTGGGACCGTGCAAATATTATGCTTGATCTGGGTGGACTGGGTTTTGAAGTTTCTTGGGTTGGCGTAGTACTGGTCATTATGACCGCAGCAATTATTTTTGGTGGAATCAAGCGTATTGCGGTCGTGGCAGAGCGTATGGTGCCATTAATGGCTGTGCTCTATCTGGCAGTTGCACTTTATATTGCCATAATAAATTTCAGTATTCTTCCAGATATATTCAAACTAATCTTTACTGAAGCCTTTAAGTTTGATGCTGCTGCGGGTGGTTTTTTTGGTGCAATGGTATCGATGGCTATGATGCAGGGTATTAAACGTGGCCTGTTTTCAAATGAAGCCGGCATGGGGTCTGCACCAAATGCTGCAGCTGCTTCAGATGTAAAACATCCGGTAGACCAGGGGCTAGTACAGATGCTTGGGGTATTTGTAGATACCTTTGTAGTGTGTTCATGTACTGCGATTATCATTCTGGCTTCCGGGCTGTATCATGAAGCAGGTTTTGAGGGCGTTACGCTCACCCAGATGGCATTGGTCAGCCAGATCGGTAGCTGGGGTGATGATTTTCTGGCCCTAATTTTATTCTTGTTTGCTTACTCTTCTATTATCGGGAATTATGCCTATGCTGAGAGTAACGTTCAATTTATCAATAATCAGCCAAAAGTCATGTTTGTATTTCGTCTTCTGGTACTGGCAATGGTATATTTTGGCGCGATTACCAGCGTACCACTGGTCTGGTCAATGGCGGATCTATCCATGGGCTTAATGGCAACAATTAATCTGTTTGCTATTTTACTCCTGACGCCTTTCTTGCGAATGTTATTGAAAGATTATAGCTCTCAGCTTAAAAAAGGCATTAAGGAGCCGGAATTCAAAATAGATAAGTATCCGGAACTCAAGAAAAAAGTCGATTCAGATATTTGGTAGAACTTGTTTAAAGCTCCTTGCGAGGAGCTTTTTTATGATCAGAAATAAAGTGAAAATAAAAAATAGCCTAAACATGAGAGTGGTAAACTCCATAGAACCGGAATTTTACTGTTTAGTAAAGCAATAACAAGTCCAACAAAAATTATATCACTCCAGTGCTGGATACCTTTTTGTCCGAGTTGCCCTACCATCGCCAGCAGTAAACCGACTACTGCGGCATTAATTCCATAAACCGCAGCCTGAATTTTTGTCTGCCTTAATAAGATAGACCAGTAAGGCAGCGTTCCAAAAATCAGTAAAAATGAAGGAAGGAAGATGGCGACTGTAGTAATCGCTGCATTAATTAATGGGGAAGAAGTAACCGGTAAAAATGCACCCAAGTAAGAAGCAAAAGTAAATAAAGGCCCAGGTACAAGCTGTGCAAAGGCATAACCTAGTTCAAAATTTGATTCTTCAATTAGTCTGGACGTTACCAGTTCCTGGTATAAGAGAGGAAGCACAATATGTCCTCCGCCAAATACCAGTGAGCCTGAACGGTAAAAACTTTCAAAAATCTGTATAGCAAAAGAAGGTGCCCACCGTTGCATGATAAAAAGTAATATAAACAGGCCAACAAATATCAACAGCCAATAATAGGCACGAAAGGGTGTAGAGACAGTTTTTTGTATTTCTGACTGATCTTTTACAACTATTGGTACAGCAAGTTTCGCTGTATGAACGCAGTATAATCCTGCCACGCCACCCAAGATAATCACCAGCAGCTGGCTCATGGCTAGCGGTATAAAATAAATAATAAGGGCTGAAGCCAGCATCAAAATAAATTGCCAAACCGTACTACAGAAGTTTTTTAACATTTGCCAGAAAGCAAAAATTACGACGGCCAGTACGACGAGTTGTACTGTATGAAAAACTGATGAAGAAAGCCAGGAAGACAGGGAAACACTCAGTAGTGCACAGCCCAGCATTAAAATTATAGAGGGTAAGGTGAAACCAAGCCAAGCCAGAAGAGCGCCCCCATAACCCCTTTGTAAGTAACCGATACCGAGTCCAACCTGACTGCTGGTAGGGCCGGGAAGAAGCTGGGCTAATGCGACCAGTTGCGTATATTCATCGCTGGTCAGCCAGCGATATTTTTCAACAAAGGTGCGATGAAAAAAGACCAGGTGTGCAGCTGGTCCTCCAAATGAGGTACAACCCAGTTTTAAAAAAATAAGAAAAATAGTGAGATACTGAACAGATAAATTCATGATCGATATTCTTCTCACAAATGGCTTGAGTTTAGAGTCCAATCATGACAATTTAAATAAATTTTATACAGCAATTTCTGAAATGTACTTCTACAATTCCTTTTTCAGAAAAATAACTCAGATCTCTCAAGTGCCCATGAAACAGCTCACATTCTGCTTACTCTGGATGAGTCTGGTCGGCCTGACCGGCTGCCAACATTTTAAAACATCTGAGCCACAGGCTGCACAGATGGTCACTGATGCACGGGCACAGTTTGAAAAGGTTCCTTTTGCTCAGATTAAAACAGTAGAGCAGCGGCCAGTTGTGGCTTTGGTCTTGGGTAGCGGCGGTGCCCGGGGCTATGCGCATATAGGGGTAATTGAGGTTCTGGAGCAGCAGGGAATCCGTCCAGATTTTATTGTGGGAACCAGTGCAGGCAGTATTGTAGGTTCTATATATGCCAGTGGAAAATCTGCAAAAGAGCTGCGGAGTATTGCTCTTAATATGAAAGCCACCGATGTACGCGATATTACCCTGGATATGAAAGGCTTTTTTGATGGCAAGAAAGTTGAAGACTATATTAACCAGCAGGTTGATAACATGCCGCTGGAAAAAATGAAAATACCTTTTTATGCAGTAGCCACTGAACTCAAAGAGGGTGACCGTACTGTATTTAACTATGGAAATACCGGACAGGCAGTACGCGCATCGGCATCTATTCCGAGCATGTTTATTCCTACCCGTATTGGTGATAAAGAATATGTTGATGGGGGACTGACCAGTCCGGTGCCGGTTGAGGTGGCACGTGATCTGGGCGCTGATATTATTATTGCAGTTGATATTCTGGCACAGCCCACTCATACCGAAACTTCAAATGTCTGGGGTCTGTTTAATCAGAATATTAATATCATGCAGAACCGGCTAGCTAATGAAGAGTTGAAGTATGCTGATATAGTGATCCAGCCTGACTTACGTGAAAAAGCCCATATTTTTGATGTGCGTGGGCGTGAAGCCAGCATGCAAGCTGGTCGGGAGGCTACCTTGGAAAAACTGGAAATGATTGAACTGGCTATTGAGACTAAACATAACAACCAGCAGAGAGACGACCAGAAAAATCTTACTGCACTTAATGATACGGCTGCTGTCAAAACTAATAGGTAAAAAAAGAGCCCCTGGTTGGGAGCGAGAGTGAAGGGGCCCTAAATGGGAGCTAAGAAAGCCATTATCTGACTTTCTTATCCCAGCTGAGGAGAACAATGACCTTGAGATCTCTGGAGTGAAATAAAAGGGTCATTGATAAGCTCATGATCAGTTTGCAATATGCTTAGCAAACTGTATATTGAAAAATGCAACTAATTCGAGAACTTATGTAAACATTGTCAGTATAAATGCAGGCTAAATAAAAACTTTTATAAGTATTTAATTTATTTATAAAATTAGCTGACTGAAGATAATTTTTATATTTTGTAGAAATTATAGGCAATTTTATAGATTGATTTAAAAGAGAATAATTCTTATTATTTGGATTCCTTTCTTATATGTAATATAAAAAAAATATATTATAGATACACTCTTAATTTTTTTTTACAAAGTTTAACACGTCCTTAATAGTTAATTATTCACTTTAAATTTATATCCTAATTGAATTAAATTTTTTAGTTCCCAAAGCTTATTAAAGTGGCTGTTTACAACCACTTTAAAATTTGTATTTAAATATTTTAATCTGCCAGTTCTGTAGAAATTGTATTGATGAGCCTGACTCCGGTTACAGCCTGAATATCTTCAAAACTTACCTGTTCAGCCAGTTCAATCAGCTCGATTCCCTGTTCGGTGACATCCATTACCCCTAAATCTGTAATAATCCGGTGGACTACACCTTTACCTGTAAGTGGCAGGCTACACTGTTTTACAATTTTTGGTGTTCCATCTTTCGCACAGTGCTCCATCAGCACTACGACTTTTTGTACACCTGCAACCAGATCCATGGCTCCGCCCATGCCCTTAACTTTCTTGCCCGGAATCATCCAGTTGGCCAGATCTCCCTGTTCGGAAACTTCCATTGCCCCTAAAATCGCAATATTGACGTGTCCACCACGAATCATGGCAAAGGACTCGGCACTTGAGAAAAATGCAGCGCCGGGCCGGGCTGTTACGGTCTGCTTACCCGCATTGATCAGATCAGCATCCACCGTTTCTTCAGTTGGAAACTCTCCAATCCCCAGTAAACCGTTTTCAGACTGGAGCCAGACATTGACCTGTTCTGGAATATAGTTGGCGACCAGGGTCGGCAATCCAATACCCAGGTTGACATAGAATCCGTCTTCGAGTTCCTGTGCGGCACGCTGTGCCATTTCATTACGTGACCAAGCCATATTTATCCCTCCGCCGTTTTCAGTGTCATCTGTTCAATCCGTTTTTCAGGTGTGGCATTGAGTACAATACGGTTAACATAGATTCCCGGCAGGTGAATAGCGTCCGGATCCAGTTCACCAATCTCGACAATCTGTTCAACTTCAGCCACGGTAATTTTTCCGGCCATGGCACAGACCGGATTAAAGTTCTGTGCGGTTTTACGAAAGACCAGATTCCCGGCTTTGTCGGCTTTATAGGCTTTAACCAGCGATATATCGGCGGTCAGTGATTCTTCCATGATATAGGTTTTGCCGTTGAACTCTCGCTCTTCCTTCCCTTCAGCAATGAGAGTGCCTACGCCGGTCTGGGTAAAAAAAGCGGGGATACCAGCACCGCCGGCCCGCAGTTTTTCGGCCAGCGTACCTTGAGGGGTAAGTTCAACTTCAAGTTCACCACTCAGATATTGACGCTCAAATTCTTTATTTTCTCCAACATAGGATGAAATCATTTTCTTAATCTGACGGGTAGCCAGCAGCTTCCCCAAACCGAAGCCATCTACTCCTGCATTATTGGAAATACAGGTAAGATTCTTAACACCCGTTGCCTGTAAGGCATCAATAAGTACTTCAGGAATACCACACAGGCCGAATCCGCCTACAGCAATCTGCTGACCATCCTGTACAATATCTTTTAACGCATCGGATGCTGAGGGATAAACTTTATTATTCATAGGACCTCATCCTTAATTTTTTATAGACTTTATACGGTGCAAAGTTTTTGTTTATAGGCCTGTGCAAATTTAGACGGATTAGGCCGATGCAATACCTCTGCAATATAGTCTGCGGCTGCCATCAGTTTTTCGAGCTGTATGCCCGTATCAAAACCCATCTGGCTAACCAGATAATAGACATCTTCAGTGGCAACATTACCTGAAGCACCTTTGGCATAAGGACAGCCACCAAGTCCCGAGATTGAAGAATCAAAGCTACGAATTCCTTGCTGAATCGACTCATAGATATTAGTAATTGCCATACCATAAGTGTCATGAAAGTGCCCAGCCAAGGCTTCTTTTGGCAGGAGTTCAAGGCATTCTTTCCAGACTGCGCGAACCCTTAACGGTGTAGCGGTTCCAATAGTTTCACCTAACGATACTTCATAACAGCCCATGTCATATAAAGTCTTTGCAACTTCTGCAACTTTCTGAGGGGAAATTGCACCCTCGTAAGGGCAGTCCACCATACACGATACATAACCACGCACCCGAATATTATGCTGTTTGGCCTGTTGCATAATATCTTGAAAACGTTCAAGGCTCTCTTGAATCGAACAATTAATATTTTTCTGAGTGAAGCTTTCTGAGGCTGCCGTAAAAACTGCAATTTCCTGACACTTCACCTGAAGGGCGGCTTCAAAACCTTTCAAATTAGGAGTTAGCAGACTCAGTGAAATATCATCCTGTTTCGGGAGCTGTGCATAAAGTTCATCACTGTTAGCCATTTGTGGAACCCACTTTGCCGATACACAAGAGCCCACTTCTATTGCTTTAATCCCCGTTGCCATCAGGTGGGTGAGAAACTCGTAACGCTGTTGAAAAGTGATCACACTTTTTTCATTTTGCAGGCCATCACGTGCACCGACTTCAACAATCCTGATACTTTCATTCATGCAGAGGCCTCCGCTTCAATACAGAAATCCAGCAATTCATCACCGGCAGCGACCTGATCACCAGACTGGAAGAACAGATTGTTAATGATACCGTCCTGTGGTGCCCGGATGGTATATTCAATTTTCATAGCTTCCAGTGTCATAAGCGGTTCATCTTTTTTGACCTGAGCAAACTGCTCTACCAGTACCTGAGTAATAATGCCTGGCATAGGTGCCTTAAGATTACCTGCTTCTTCAACCCCACCTTCTACATGGGCATACGGATCAATAATTTCAAACTCATAGGGTTGTGCCTGTTCAAAGAGCACCAGACTTGAGTCACACTTTACAAAGCATAGCTTATGTTGATGATTATCTATCTGGAGATGGGCTGTATTAGATGCAGTCAGTTCGCCAGAAATTTTAAAATCTTGATTATGGACCTTGACCAGATAGCCCTGTTTTAAGATATCCAGCTCAATATCATAAATTTCCTGCTGATGGCGTAACTGAACATGGGTTTTAGCCTGCTGGTTCAATCGCCAGAAGTTAGGCTGTTGCCAAGGATCATGCGGCAGGGGGTACTTTAACGTCTGCTGAAGCAGATGGAGGACAGCAGCTTGTGCCAGTAGAGATGGTTTAATCTCAGGCTTTGAACTGAACAGCTTGATATTTTCACGCTCGATCAGTCCAGTATCTAAGTTTGGCTGGCTAAATGACACAGTCCCCACCAGACGGTGCAGGAAAGCCACATTATTACCTACACCCTGAATATAAAAGTTTTGCAAGGCATGCTGCATCTGGCGCAGTGCATCCTGACGGGTTTTGCCCCAGACAATCAGCTTGGCAATCATCGGGTCATAAAAACTGCTGATGCTGTCGCCCTGAATAATGCCGCTATCTACCCGCACATGCGCATTCTGCTGTGGGTATTGCAGAAAATGAATTTTACCAATCGAGGGTAAAAAGCCATTATCTGGATCTTCTGCATAAATCCGAGCTTCCAAGGCATGACCTTGAATAGAAAGATCTGCCTGAGCTTTAGGTAGAGGCTCACCATAGGCAACCCGTAGCTGCCATTCGACCAGATCCTGTCCGGTAATCATTTCAGTCACCGGATGTTCGACCTGCAGGCGAGTATTCATTTCCATAAAATAAGCTGTACCATCCTGCTCGACAATAAATTCGACTGTACCGGCACCTACGTAGTTAACAGCACGCGCGGCGTCAATTGCAGCCTGGCGCATGGCCTCAAGTTTTTCTTCTGGCATCAGCGGAGCAGGGGCTTCCTCCAGAACCTTCTGGTGACGGCGCTGTACTGAACAGTCACGCTCAAACAGATGAACATAATTGCCATGCTTGTCACCAAAAACCTGAACCTCAATGTGTCGTGGGCGCGTGACATAACGTTCAATTAATACATCTTCATTACCAAAACTTGATCGAGCTTCGCTCTTGCATGAGGTCAGAGAACTTAAGAAGTCTTCACTGCGTTCAACCAGACGCATGCCTTTACCGCCACCACCTGCACTGGCTTTAATCAGCACCGGGTAGCCAATCGCATCGGCCTGCTGTTTTAAAAAATCCGGCTCCTGATTTTTGCCATGATAACCTGGTGTCAATGGTACACCGGCCTCTTCCATGAGTGCTTTAGAGGTAGCTTTTAGACCCATTGCCCGGATTGCTTCCACCGGGGGCCCAATAAATTCGATACTATTTTGCTGGCAGGCCAGTGCAAAATCATCATTTTCAGATAAAAAGCCATAACCCGGATGAATGGCTTCTGCACCGGTTAGCAGTGCTGCTTCTATAATCCGTTCAATTTGCAGGTAACTTTCACTGGCTGGAGCACGACCAATACAGATGGCTTCATCTGCCTGTTTAACATGCTGGGCCTCGGCATCAGCTTCAGAATAAACCGAAACAGTTTGAATGCCGAGTTCCTTGGCAGTACGGATGACACGACAGGCAATTTCACCACGGTTCGCAATTAAAATTTTCTTAAACATAATCCTTTATCCTGCTTTTTATGATTTTGTGGAAAATGGCCTTAAGCGCACCAGTGCGGTGTACGTTTTTCCAAAAAGGCACTCAGGCCTTCTTGTGCCTCTTCGCCCAGCCGTAATCTTGCGATATGAGCTGCCGTCTGCTGCATAAGTTCAGGAGTCAGTTCCTGTTCGGCTACAGTGTCGATCAGTTGTTTGGAAGCCGTTTGTGCTTGCGGACTACCTAATAGCAGCTGTTCAATTACTTGCTGAATACCTGTATCCAGTGCTTCGGCACTATAAACTTCATGAGCCAGTCCGATGGCTTTAGCCTGCTGTGCTGAAAGTCGCTCAGCAGTTAAAAAGTAACGTGAAGCCTGACGCGCACCAATGGCCCGAATCACATAGGGACTGATGGTAGAGGGAGCCAGTCCCAAACGTACTTCAGAGGTTGCAAACATTGCTTTTTCGCTGGCAATACATATATCACAGGCCGAGGCCAGGCCTAACCCGCCTCCTAGTGCTGCACCATGCACACGGGCAATGGTGGGCTGTCTAAGATGAGCCAGTTTATGCAGCATGGTGGCCAGCTTCATGGCATCCTGCTGGTTCTCTTCACTACTAAAATGACGGGCTGCTTTCATCCAGTTCAGGTCTGCGCCAGCAGAGAAATTTTTGCCGCGGCCTGCCAGTATTACCACACGAGTATTCACGTTTTGCTCTAGCGCATCAAAACACTGGCTGAGCTCGGCAATTAATTGTGCATTAAAGGCATTGTGCAGTTCTGGACGGTTTAGCCAGATATAGGTGGCTCCATTAGGCTGCTCTTCAATTTCAATCAGTTCAAAATGCTTCATGAATCTCTCCTACATGCGGAATACGCCAAAATGGGTTTCTTCAATTGGAGCATTCAAGGCCGCGGACAAACTGAGTGCAAGTACCTGACGGCTTTGTGCAGGATCAATTACTCCGTCATCCCACAGTCGGGCAGAGGCATAATAAGGATGGCCCTGGCGCTCGTACTGTTGTCGAATCGGATTTTTGAACTCGTCTTCCTGCTCGGCAGTCCAGTTTTCGCCTTTGCTCTCAATGGCATCGCGGCGTAAAGTGGCAAGAACACTAGCAGCCTGTTCGCCACCCATGACTGATATACGTGAATTAGGCCATGTCCACATAAAACGTGGTGAATATGCGCGGCCACACATGCCATAGTTTCCGGCCCCAAACGAGCCGCCGATTACCAGCGTGATTTTAGGAACTTTGGCTGTAGCAACTGCCATGACCAGTTTGGCACCATGTTTGGCAATTCCTTCATTTTCATACTGGCGGCCAACCATAAAGCCGGTAATATTCTGAATAAATAGCAGTGGAATTTTGCGTTGTGTACACAGCTCAATAAAATGTGCGCCTTTCTGGGCAGATTCGGAAAAGAGAATGCCATTATTGGCAATAATTCCGACCGGCATACCATACAGATGAGCGAAGCCTGTAATAAGCGTAGTTCCAAACCGTGCCTTGAATTCATCGAAGCGTGAACCATCAACAATTCGTGCAATGATTTCCCGTACATCAAAAGGTTTGCGGCTGTCACTCGGAATAATGCCATATAGCTCTTCGGCATCAAATAATGGTGATTCAATCTCTTTTAGCTGAAGCTGTGCTGCTTTTTTCCAGTTCAGGTTGGCTACAATCCTGCGGGCGATTCCAAGTGCATGCAGATCATTTTCAGCCAGATGGTCGGCAACACCGGAAAGACGGGTGTGGACATCGCCACCGCCGAGATCTTCGCTAGTAACTACTTCGCCTGTGGCTGCCTTGACCAGTGGCGGGCCACCCAGAAAAATTGTGCCCTGATTACGCACAATAATAGTTTCATCCGACATGGCCGGTACATAGGCACCCCCTGCGGTACAGCTGCCCATGACCACTGCAATTTGCGGAATGCCTTTGGCAGACATCTGTGCCTGATTATAGAAAATCCGGCCAAAATGGTCGCGGTCTGGAAATACTTCATCTTGGAGAGGCAGGAAAGCTCCACCCGAGTCTACCAGATAGATGCAGGGCAGCCGGTTCTGCTCGGCAATTTCCTGGGCCCGAAGGTGTTTTTTGACTGTAAGCGGATAATAGGTACCGCCTTTAACTGTGGCGTCATTGGCAATAATCATGCACTGTACACCATGCACCTGACCAATACCGGCAATTACACCGGCAGAAGGTACATCATTGTCATACAAGCCATAGGCAGCCAGCTGACCAATTTCCAGAAAAGGGCTGCCTGTATCTAGAAGGCGTTCAATACGCTGACGTGGTAGCAGTTTACCCCGGGCCAGATGTTTTTCTCGGGCCTTTTCTCCGCCACCCAACTGGATTTTGGCAGCCAGCTGGTTCAGGTCATCGACCAGTTCCTGCATGGCCTGCTTATTCTGTTTGAATTCTTCACTGCGGCTATTCATCTTGATTGCAATCTGGTTCATGGCAGTCATCCTTGTGCATTAGGTTTAGAGGGATCAGGCTGTTTCGTTGAACAGCTCACGGCCAATCAGCATGCGTCGGATTTCCGAAGTGCCGGCACCGATCTCATACAGTTTGGCATCGCGCCATAAACGCCCTGTAGCAAAATCATTGATATAACCATTGCCACCTAAAGTCTGAATTGCTTCACCGGCCATCCAAGTGGCTTTTTCAGCTGAATATAAAATGGCGCTCGCTGCATCTTTACGCAGAGCACGGCCATGATCGGCACGGTCACAGGCTTGACCTACGCTGTATACCAGAGCCTTGCAGGCCAGCCAGGTCGAATACATGTCGGCAATTTTGCCTTGCATTAACTGGAACTCGCCCAATGCCTGACCGAACTGTTTACGTTCATGCAGGTAGGGCATTACAATATCCAGACAGGCATCCATAATGCCAAGCGGGCCACCGCTTAGTACGGCGCGTTCATAATCAAGTCCACTCATGAGTACCTTGACACCATTGCCCACTCCACCCAGTATATTCTCGGCGGGTACTTCACAGTCATCAAAAAACAGAGGGTAAGTGTTAGAGCCGCGCATCCCCAGTTTGTCCAGATGCTGGCCATGACTAAAGCCTTTCATGTCTTTTTCAATTAAGAAGGCCGTCATGCCTTTGGCACCCGCCTGCAGATCGGTTTTGGCATAGACCACCAATACGTCAGCATCACCACCATTGGTGATCCACATTTTTGAACCATTTAATACATAGCGGTCGCCTTTCTGGTCAGCACGAAGTGTCATACTTACCACGTCCGAACCGGCATTCGGTTCAGACATTGCCAGCGCTCCTACATATTCACCAGATACCAGTTTTGGCAGGTAACGCTGTTTCTGTGCTTCTGTACCATGACGGTGTATCTGGTTGATACAGAGGTTAGAATGTGCACCATAAGACAGACCAATAGATGCACTGGCCCGCGAGATTTCTTCCATGACCAGAATGTGAGCCAGATAACCCATATTACTGCCGCCGTACTCTTCAGAGACGGTCATGCCCAACAGGCCCATGTCACCCATTTTCTTCCAGAGTTGCGCTGGAAACAGATTATCCTGATCGGCCTTGGCCGCAAGAGGCGCCACTTCCTTTTTGGCAAAGTTCTGAACCGATTCCTGTAGGGCCTTTAGGGTACTATCTATTCCAAAATCAATTGTTTGTAAATTCATTCTCTACCATCCTGTAGAACTGTATTTGTTATTTCGCAGCTATATTTGTTGTGACCTGAGTTCACAATACAATTATTTCTTAAAAAAGTGAACCTTTATTCATAAAATGATTTATAATTCATTTTAAGGCGTGAAGTAAATAATATTTTTCTTATGAACTATAAAAGATCTTCTCTGATGGAAGAACGGATGGCGCAGAACCGACTGGCCATTTTACAGGCTACACGTGACCTGACTGCTCGTGGGGGATTTAAAGATGCCCAGATTAATGCCATTGCAGAACTGGCCGGTATTTCAAGCGGTCTGGTCTACCGTTACTTTAATTCAAAAAACCAGTTACTGGTGGAAGTCCTGACCGACGCTGCCATGCAGGAAATCCGCATTCTTGAGTCCATTTACCGGGAAGACCTGCCGCCAAAAGAAAAACTGTTTAAGGCAGTTACAGCCTTTGTAAAACGCGCACTTACCGGACCGCAGCTGGCTTATTCACTCATCTTCGAACCAGTCGATGTGGCTATCGAAATTGAGCGTGTACGGGTTAAGCAGCTAATCAAGAATGCCATTATTGATATTTTGAAAGAAGGGCAGGAAAGTGGAGATTTCAGTTTTGACGATGTCAATACTGCAGCCCTGTGTATTGTTGGTGCCATGACTTTTGCTGTAGTCGAGCCGATTGACCCGGCTCGCCGTAAAAAGTTTGATAAGCAGGACTTTGTCCGTTATGTAGCCGAGTTCTGTCTGCAGGCAGTCGTTCGTGCACCTCAACCGGTACAAGGAGAAAATTAACACCTAAACATGCCTGTTGTATGGATAAGAAAGAACTGAACAAAGAATTGCACATAACAATACGTAAAACACAATGAAAACCGGGGTCATGTATCGACCCCTAATAACAATCTGAAAAACACAATGACAATGAATCAAGGAGTAGGATTCAATGACAGATACACAATTAAGTTATGCATCTGGTGCAAGTGAGCAACCTTTACTAGGCATGACCATTGGACAGAAATTTGATCAGGCATGTGCGCAATATGCTGCACAGGATGCCGTTGTCTCGGTTCACCAAAATCGTCGCATCAGTTATGCAGAATTGAGAACACTGGTTGATGCCTTTGCCTGTAACCTGCTTGAGCTGGGACTAAAAAAAGGTGATCGCCTTGCAATCTGGGCACCCAACTGTGTGGAATGGACTATTGCACAGTTTGCCACGGCTAAGGCAGGTATCATTCTGGTTAATCTGAATCCATCTTATCGCAGTCATGAACTTGAATATGTGCTCAACAAGGTGTCCTGTGTTGGCCTGATTATGGCAGTACAGTGCAAAACAAGTAACTTTAAGGAAATTTTACTCAAGATTGTTCCTGAGCTGCATGAAACTCAAAGCCGTGAACTGTCTTTACAGCGACTGCCGCATTTAAAACATCTGATAAAAATTGATGATCAGGCTCATCCTGCTTTCCACTGTTTCGATGACTTACTGACTTCACCTACCTCAGAGCAGTTGCAGGCGCTGCAAAATATCGGTCAGGAATTACAATTCGATGAAACTATTAATATCCAGTTTACATCTGGTACTACCGGTAACCCCAAAGGGACCATGCTGACCCATAACAATATTCTGAATAATGGCTATTTTGTTGGTGAACGAATTTTACTTACTCCACAGGACAGGGTATGTATTTCGGTACCACTATTTCACTGTTTTGGTATGGTCATGGGAAATCTGGCCTGTGTAACTCATGGTTCTGCAATGGTCTATCCATGTGATGTGTTTAATCCACTTAGCAGTTTAAAAGCTATTGAACAGGAAAAATGTACGGCTGCTTATGGTGTGCCTACCATGTTTATTGCCATGCTGGAACATGAGCAGTTTAATGAGTTTGACCTGAGCAGCCTGCGTACCGGAATTATGGCGGGCAGTCCGTGTCCGCGTGAGATTATGCAGCGTGTGATCGACCGCATGCATATGTCACAAGTAACCATATGCTATGGCATGACTGAAACCTCGCCGGTAAGTGCCCAGAGTATGGTAGATGACCCGATTGAAACTAGGGTCAATACAGTGGGACGCATACATCCGCACGTAGAAATCAAGATTATCGACCGTAACGGCAAGATTGTACCGCGTGGCAAACTTGGCCAGCTATGTACCCGGGGCTATTCAGTCATGCTGGGCTATTGGGAAGATGAAGAAAAAACTAAAGAAGTGATTGATCAGACTGGCTGGATGCATACCGGAGATCTGGCGGAAATGGACCAGCAGGGCTTTATCCAGATTAAGGGCCGTATTAAAGATGTCGTCATTCGGGGAGGGGAAAACCTGTTCCCTAAAGAAATAGAGGATTTTTTATATACTCATCCCGATGTGTCTGATGTACAGGTTGTAGGTGTGCCTGACCAGAAATATGGTGAGGAACTTTGCGCCTGTATTATCCTGCATCCGCATAGTAATACCAGTGAAGAAATTATCCGACAGTACTGCAAGGAACATATCTCGCACCAGAAAGTGCCGCGTTATATCCGGTTTGTAACAGCTTTTCCTTTAACTGCTTCAGGCAAAGCCCAGAAATATAAAATCCGTGAAATGATGCAACAGGAACTCAATTTAAAGGTTTCCTAATCTGGTACACTTATAAAAAGCAGGGCACTGGCCCTGCTTTTTGTGATATTTAGCATCTTAAATACTGATGCTGACAGTCAAAGAAGAACTGCTGGAAACCTGCTATAGAAAAATAATAAACTAAAAATGACCGGTCCATTCATCAAGAGACTGGTACTTGGCCAGCCACACGTGTAATTTATCGGTTCAATGCCGTTTATAAAAAATAAAAGGAATCACAGGTTGCATGTTTAAATCTTTTTTTCCACAACCCAAAGTATTTTTTCTGTCATTGCTGTTCTGGTTCATGGTCAACCTGCTATTCTGGTATGTAGCAGGCGGACGGGAATGGGGAAGCTGGCTGGGCTTTCCATCAGATTATGCTCAGGCTGAACTGCCCATTGGGGTTAGCCGGTTCTGGTCTCCGGCATTTCTCTGGTTTTATTTGTGGTTCTTCGTAGCTACTGCGATCTTTGCCATTTTTTGGCGATTTAAAGCAAATCATCCCTGGCAGTGCTGGTCGGTATGGGGCTCGGCATTTATTCTGTTTAATATCTGGTTTAGTGTACAAGTCAGTGTAGCCATTAATGCTTGGTATGGGCCATTTTGGGATTTAATTCAGCGAATGCTGAGTAGCGGTGGCGGTAATATCCGTGACCTGTATATGGGTACCTTGACCTTTTTATATATTGCCATGGTAGCAGTGACCATTATGGTCATTAATGCTTTCTTTACCAGTCATTATATCTTTCGTTGGCGTACCGCAATGAATGAGTACTATACCACGCATTGGGACCGGTTACGTCATGTTGAAGGAGCATCACAGCGGGTTCAGGAAGACACCATGCGTTTTGCCACTATTATGGAAGATTTAGGGGTCGAGCTGATTAAAGCAGTTATGGTTCTGGTTGCATTCCTGCCGATCTTATTTGAGCTCTCCCAGCATGTACCGGAACTGCCGCTGGTGGGGCAAGTAGAACACTCACTGGTCTGGGCAGCCATTGTCTGGGCTATCTTTGGTACGGTTCTGCTCATGGTGGTGGGCGTCAAGTTACCGGGCCTTGAGTTTAATAACCAGAAAGTTGAGGCAGCTTACCGTAAAGAGCTGGTATATGGTGAAGACTATGCAGACCGAGCTCAGCCGGCAACCTTAAAAGAGCTGTTTTCCCGCGTACGACAGAACTATTTCCGTTTATATTTTCATTACGCTTATTTTAATCTGGTGGCAACCTGGTACCGCCAGCTTGATATTCTCTACAGTCTGGTCGTGCTTTTCCCTGCTATTGCAGCCGGCAAGATGACTTTGGGCCTGATCAACCAGATTGGTAATGTTTTCGATAAAGTCCGTGAATCATTTCAGTATCTGATTATGTCTTGGAAAACGATTATCGAGCTGTTATCGATCTATAAACGTCTCAAGACCTTTGAAGCCGTATTAGATGATTAAAGCTGCTTTTACTCCACCCGCTTCGGCAGGTTTTTTTAATATAAAGAATCTGGTCAATTCCCTATATACCGGTTTTGCTGACTATAAGCCGCAGTCTGTTATTACGCTACAGTACCCTGCTTATAGTGATTAAGGAATTAGAAAACTTTTGATGTTTACGGAACATTGTCTTCATGGTTTCTCTATAAACTTTCTAATGCACCTATTTACACAGTCATAACAGGTAAACCAGCAGCCGGTATGCTACAAATAAACGGTTTTATATAATTGGCCCAATATTAAAAAGCAGGGAAATACTATGGCGCTTATATCCTTGAGCAAGTTTCGCGGACTTTTTATAGGGGCAACCTTACTAGGGGCCTCTCAGATTGCATTGGCTGGACCAACGGTGGATCAGCTCAGTAACTGTTTGATGAAATCGACCACCCCCACCGATAAAACCGTAGTTCTGCAATGGACCTTTGTGGCATTGGGCAATCATCCCGACTTAAAGGCCTTTAGTAATGTGACTGCGACACAAAAGGAAGCATTAGATAAGAATCTGGCCACTGTGCTGCAACGCATACTGGTAGAGCAATGTTCGGCACAGACCAAGGCGGTGATTCAGACTGAAGGTTTGCAGGCGGTGGGAGATAGTTTTCAAGAGTTAGGCAGTATTACAGGTGAAGAAATTCTTAAAACGCCTGAAATTAAACAGCAGCTTAATGGTGTTCTGAAATATGTAGATTTGAATAAGCTGGTAACAACTTTCTTGACGCCGGATCTTTGGAATAAGTTGGGTGTTACCCGTTAAAATCTCGGATAAAAATAAGTTGTATAAGTAAAAAGCTGCGGTTCAAGTTTGTCTTAACCGCATCGTGATAAAACGTTGTTTAAGCTCATGCCAATTGGTCGAAATCCAGCACACAAAAGAACCCAAAGTCACCATGATTGCCCCAAGCCAAAAGGTTTTCGATAGAGGTGTTTGTAAAATCCACATCGACATGATGGATGAAAATATTGGGCTGAAATAAGACAGCGTGACCAGCATGGTGATATTGCCGCAATTAATACCAATATTCCATGCCGCATAACCAAGTCCTGTCACGGTAGAGACTATCAACATATACATCAGTGTTGTGGCATCGATCTGAACGATGTGTACAAATTGCTCAGGATGGAGTATCAACATTTTGAGCCACAGCACTAGACTGGTGGCAATAAAAAAGAGGCTAATCGGGTTATGTCCCTGACTGTATTTTTTAGTCATCACACAATACAGTGACCATAAACTTGCGCCTACAAATGCCAGTCCATAACTCAGTGGATTGCTTTGCATATGGCTAATCACCGCAGCAAGATCAATCGCACCATTGCCGGTTTGAATATAGAACACGCCTGCAAGGCTAATCCCTAAACCTAAAATCACCCACTTATTGAATTTCAGTTCCTTAAATAGAATCAGTATCAAGATGGTCATACTGGGCCACAGGTAATTGACCAAGCTGATTTCGATGGCTTGTTGTGTGTTTTGGGCAAGGGCAATGGCGTAGGAAAAGCAGATTTCATACACTACAAATAATGCGGTTGCCCCAAAGAGATATTTGCGTGGAATGAGTTTTAAGTTGGGAATTCGAAACAGGGCAAACAGTAATACCGCACTTAAGCTATACATAAACAGCACAGCTAAATCTGCACCAATATTTGCACTAACTTTTTTGAGTAAACCCACGATAGACGACCACTGTAAGATGGCACTAAAGCCGATCAGGGTGGCAAGGTTTTTGGACATGGTAATGAGCGGGAGGGGAGAATGCGCAGATTCTATTCTAATTAATCAATTTTCAATATGGGAAAAGTGGCATTTTTTGAGCAGATTTCAAATTTCCGTTAAGAATAGTTTTATGATTTGAATATCCCGATGATGAGTTTAATGATCCAAAAAAATGGGTGTGAAAATTAGCTCGATACCATCGGCAAGGTTGGCAATTTTGCTTTCTCTGGCTGTGACTGTACATGGTTTGATAGATTTACGTCTTCTTGACTGATATACGCCAATGATGAACACAAGAATGATCAGGATAATGCTGAATAAGATAATGTACTTTGACATGTTTTTATTTTTCTTCGGTTGGTTTTTGATTTTATAGCATGTTTTAAATCCTCTCCCTAGCCTTCATGCTTTCTTACGCTTCGTTTTAAAGCCGAGCTTTAAAATTCACCTCTCCCTAATCCTCTCCTAAGAGGAAAGGGAATATTCATTATTAAACTCATGACGTAAAGGGATTAGTAATAAAAGCTCCTTCTCCCACTGGGAGAAGGCGGGGGATGAGGGTAATCAGAAGTCGTGCATAAAGAAAGACTTTGATAGTTGAATCCGTCCTAAGTCTGCAAGTTTGGCAATTGAGGATACTTTTTTGATGGTCATTAGGTAAATTTTAAATGTATATTAATTTTTCTAAGTGATTGATTAGTATAGGTTGAATGCGTTTTAATGAGTTAAAAATAGATGTAATAGATCATCAGATGAAAATTCAAAGTATAACGACAATAGCTTGTAGTGGTTGTTTTGAAAATTATGGACTCAGATTAGAAGCAGAAAAAATTGGTTTGTATTCGAAAAATACTTGTTCATCATGTGGCTCTAAAGAATATCGAAAGCTTAATGACATTTTGTTAGAGAGGCTCGCATTTAATTTCTTCGTAAGAGGAACGATTCATAAGGTGGATTATGGCGCAGCTCCCTTAATCCAATTTAATCAATATCAAAGTACAGGAGTGAAGTTTGATAATGAGTTAGATATGGATGTTAAGATATTTGAACAAAAACTTGGAATAGGTTTTTTTGATTATGGTCCGCGTTTATGGATGGTGGGTGAAGTAGAACCACTTAAGCAAATGCAATTGCTTAATGGGGAAGAAAAAGAAATTTTTCAAAAAATCATTGAGGAATATCCGATAATTTTTTTACCTAAGGATGAAATTCTTTATAGAGTGAGAAAAAATCCAGAAGGAAATCTAAGTGCTACTGATTTTGATTCTCCGCCGATACAATACTTGGGTAATGGAAGATTAGATAATAAAGAAAATCCTATCTTTTACTGTTCAACTGATTTGGAACTGTGTTTGCATGAATGTCGAGTTTCTTCAGAAGATCAAATTTACGTTGGAATTTTTAAGCCATCAAAACCATTAAAGCTTCTGGATTTAAGTGTAATTCTTGACGAGGATTGTACAGAGTTTGAAAGCTTAGACCTGTCTGTTTTAATGTTATTTTTAGCTAGTCAGCATGCTTATAAAATTTTGCAAAAGCTTTCAAATTTTATAAGAGAAAATGGTTTCGATGGGATTATTTATCCATCATATTTTAGTATGTTAAAAACGGGGAATATCCCATTTGAAACCGTAATTGGGATAAGTAATAGACGCCTTAATGATTTTAAAACCTGTGAGGCTAATAAAATCGTCAAAAGTGTAGCTTTGTTTGGTTATCCTTTACGTGATAATAAACTAGATGTAATTAGCACAAACAAATTGCTTCTTAATCAGGTTAAATATGATTTTACAATGGCTCCAATTTATTAAAAAACCCGCTCTAAAGCGGGTTTTTTCAAAACTGATTAGATCAACCGATCAATTTCTTCATCAATTCATTCACTTGCGCAGGGTTGGCTTTACCTTTTGCGGCTTTCATCACTTGACCAACTAAGCCGTTGAAAGCTTTCTCTTTACCAGATTTATACTCTTCAACCATCTTCTCGTTGGCAGCAAGTACGTCCTTAATAATTACTTCAATTGCACCTGTATCAGTTTCCTGTTTCAAGCCTTTTTCAGCAATAATCTCGTCCGCAGTTTTGCCTTCTTCCCACATAAAGCCGAACACTTGTTTCGCGATTTTACCGTTAATCGTGTTGTCGACAATACGTGCAACCATACCGCCCAATTTCTCAGCCGATACAGGAGAGTCAGCAAGGTCTAAGCCAGCTTTATTTAACGCACCTGAGAATTCACCCATTACCCAGTTTGCAGCAATCTTACCTTGTGCAGCACCACCAGCAGCTTTCACGACGTCTTCGTAGAACTCTGACATTTCACGAGTAAGCGTTAATACGTGCGCATCGTACTCAGTCACACCAAAGTCAGCTACGAAACGCGCACGACGTGCAGCAGGAAGCTCAGGCATGGTCGCTTTAATTGCTTCGATTTGCTCATCAGCAATAATGACAGGTAACAAGTCTGGGTCAGGGAAGTAGCGGTAATCGTTCGCTTCTTCTTTTGAACGCATTGAACGCGTTTCCATCTTCACAGGGTCAAATAAACGTGTTTCTTGGTCAATCGTGCCATCCCATTCAAGGATTTCCATTTGACGTTCGATTTCCACGTTAATCGCTTGTTCAATGAAACGGAATGAGTTGAGGTTTTTCAACTCACAACGTGTACCGAACGGTTGACCCGGACGGCGTAAAGACACGTTACAATCGGCACGGAACGAACCTTCTGCCATGTTACCGTCAGAGATCCCTAACCAACGCACTAGCGTGTGAATCGCTTTAATGTAGGCAACCGCTTCTTCAACTGAGCGCATATCCGGTTCAGATACGATCTCTAAAAGTGGCGTACCTGCACGGTTCAAGTCAATGCCTGACATGCCTTCAAACTGGTCATGGATTGATTTACCCGCATCTTCCTCAAGGTGCGCACGCGTCACGCCAATATGTTTAACCGTACCATCTTCAAGTTGGATGTCGATATGACCCAAGCCCACAATCGGGTTGTCCATCTGGCTAATCTGGTAGCCTTTTGGAGAATCCGGGTAAAAGTAGTTTTTACGTGCAAATACAGACGCTTGGTCGATGTAGGCATCAATACCCAAACCAAAGCGAATCGCAAGATCAACCACTTCTTTGTTGAGTACTGGCAATACGCCCGGCATGGCCAGATCAACCAGGCTGGCTTGAGTGTTTGGGTCTTGACCGAATTCAGTCGATGAACCTGAGAAAATTTTAGATTTGGTCGCAAGCTGAGTGTGAATCTCGATCCCAATAACGACTTCCCAACCATCAATCAGGTTAGATTTTGGTTTAGCAGTGTTCTTAGCCATTATGCGTTCTCCTCAGCAATTGCCGCACGTTGGGTGTGCCAGTCGGTTACCTGCTGATACTGGTGTACTACAGACAGCAGTTGTGACTCAGACCAGTAATTACCAATCAGTTGCAGGCCTACAGGCAGCTGGTTGGCATCGAAACCAATTGGCGCATTAATAGCTGGCAGACCGGCAAGGTTGACCGCAAGGGTATAGATATCGCCCAGATACATGGCTACCGTATCTTGTGCAGCACCCAGTTGATAGGCAGTAGTCGGTGCGCTTGGAGCCGCAATGACATCGACCTGTTCAAAGGCTTTCAGAAAATCCTGCTGAATCAGGCGACGAACTTTCTGGGCTTTCACGTAGTAAGCATCATAATAACCGGCTGACAGGGCATAGGTTCCAATCAGGATCCGGCGCTGGACTTCTGTACCAAAACCTTCCGAACGCGAACGTTTGTAAAGATCCATCAAGTCCATCGGATTTTCACAGCGATAACCATAACGCACGCCGTCATAACGTGACAGGTTGGATGAGGCCTCGGCCGGAGCAATCAGATAATAAGTCGGAACGTAAGCCTCAGTCATGTTCAGGTCAATTTCAACCAGAATCGCGCCCATTTCTTCGAGCTTTTTCAATGACTCTTCAACACGCGCTTTTACTTCAGCATTCAACCCATCAACCTGAAAATACTGCTTAGGAATACCAATACGTAAACCTTTAACAGAAGCTGTATTCAAGTTGGCTACATAATCGTCGACTTCCTGATTCATGGAGGTCGAGTCTTTTTCATCATGGCCGGCCATGACATTCATCAAATAAGCGCAGTCTTCAGCAGAACGTGCCATCGGGCCACCTTGATCCAGTGACGAGGCATAGGCAATCATTCCGAAACGGGATACACGGCCATAGGTAGGTTTCAGACCGGTAAGACCACAAAAAGATGCAGGCTGACGAATTGAACCACCGGTATCGGTGCCGGTGGCAAACGGAGCAAGATCTGCTGCCACAGCCGCTGCCGATCCGCCCGATGATCCACCCGGCACACAGCTTAAATTCCACGGGTTTTTGGTCGCGCCGTAAAATGAATTCTCGGAGGTTGAACCCATAGCGAATTCATCCATATTCACTTTACCCAGTGTGACCAGACCAGCTGATTTGCCCTTGGCAACTACGGTAGCATCATAAGGGGAAATAAAGTTGTCCAGCATTTTAGAGCCGGCAGTGGTTTTAATACCTTGAGTACAGAAAATATCTTTATGTGCGATAGGTACGCCAGTAAGTACAGTTGCGGTACCGGTTTTAATCGCAGCATCAGCAGCATCAGCTTGAGCCAGTGCCTGTTCGGCAGTTACAGTGACATAGCTGTTAACCTGCGCATCAATTTTTTCAATACGGTTTAAATAGTGCTGAGTCAATTCGCGCGAGGAAAACTGGGCTGTTTTTAAGCCTTCGGCAAGTTCACGAATCGATAAACGATGTAAATCAGTCATGAGTTAAATTCTTTTAGGTTCAGTTTTGAAGTACAGAAGTTGACCAGATAATTATTCAATTACACGTGGAACCAGATACAGGCCCGCTTCAGTAGCTGGGGCAACTGCCTGATATTCTTCACGATGATTGGTTTCAGTCACAACATCCTGACGTAATGGCTGAGGGTGATCAAATGGACTTTTTAGCGGTTCAACACCCTCAGTATCGATTGCTTTTAAGGTATCCATCATGCCTAAAATTTTATTTAGACTTTGAGCATATTCAGCAGATTGCGTATCATTGAGCGAAAGACGTGCAAGATTGGCGATTGCTGAAACTGTTTGTGCATTTAAATCTGCAGAATGCTGAGCATCCGGTGTAGACATACCATCACCTAATCAGTATTAAAAAATTCAAAATATCGTGCGTTATAATAAGCGATTGACTTGTTCAACGCACTACATTTAGTTAAAGTTGCCACCTTGCGTCCACATAAAGTTTAACTGAGAACGACCCGTGATTCTAAAACGACTAATTGGCTTGTTTTCGCCGGATCTAGCCATTGATTTAGGTACAGCAAATACACTTATTTATGCACCAGGGCGGGGCATCATTCTGAATGAACCGACAGTTGTCGCGATCCGTCACAGTGGTTCACAGAAAATTGTTGCCGCCGTAGGCCTGGATGCGAAACAGATGCTTGGACGTACCCCGGCAAATATTTCTGCCATACGTCCGATGAAAGATGGCGTAATTGCCGACTTTGAAGTAACTGAGACCATGCTGAACCAGTTCATTGGCAAAGTCCATGAGAAGCGCCTGTTTCCACCTGCACCACGTGTTGTGGTGTGTGTACCATGCAAATCGACACTGGTTGAGCGTCGTGCTATCCGTGAAGCGGTATTTAATGCAGGTGCGCGTGATGTCCGCCTGATTGAAGAGCCGATGGCGGCTGCAATCGGTGCAGGTATGCCGGTTGAGCAGGCATGCGGTTCTATGGTGGTTGATGTTGGTGGTGGTACCACTGAAATTGCGATTATTTCCCTACAGGGTTGTGTGTACGCAGATTCTTTACGTATTGGCGGTGATGTTTTTGATGAGCAGATCATTAATTATGTGCGTAAAGCACATGGTTGCGTGATTGGTGAAACAACTGCCGAACTGATCAAGAAAGAAGTGGGTATGGCGATCGGAGACGGTACAACACTTGAAATCGAAGTGCGTGGCCGTAATCTGGCTGAAGGCGTTCCCCGTTCAATTACTGTAACCTCTGATGAAATTACTCAGGCGATTGCTGATCCGCTTTCCAATATTGTCAGTGCAGTGAAATCGGCACTCGAACAGACTCCACCAGAGCTGTCCTCTGATATTGCCGAGCGCGGAATTGTGCTTACAGGCGGTGGTGCATTGCTGCGTAATCTGGACAAACTGCTGGCTCAGGAAACCGGACTGCCTGTTATGGTTGCAGAAGATCCACTGACCTGTGTGACTCGCGGTGGCGGTAAGGTACTCGAATTCTTCGATAACCCGAATCATGACATGCTGTTTGTAGGTTAAGTTAGGAACCAGGCGGTGCAACCGAATCTTTTTTCAAGACAACCGCCATCTTTTCGCTCATTCATCATAGCGGTGATCACCTGCCTTATTGTGCTGTTTTTTGACTGGCGCATGCCGCATGTGGTGCAACCTGCCAGGGAAGTCCTGTACGCTGCATATAATCCTATTTATGCACTGGCAAGCTATCCCGTGTTGTCGAGAGAATGGCTGAGTCAACAAACCAAATCTGAAGCCCAGCTGCGCCGTGAAAATACTGCGATGCAGGCCGAGCTGTTACAGGCTCAGGTGCGTCTACAGAAACTGTCAGAGCTCTCTGCCGAGAATACACGTTTACGCGGTCTGCTCGATACGCCACTTATTATTGATGGTCGTATGGAAATTGCAGAAGTCATTGGTACTGATGCTGATCCCTTACGGCATATCATTATTATTAACCGGGGAGCCAGCAATCAGCTCAAGGTGGGGCAGACTGTGCTGGATGACCGTGGAGTAATGGGGCAGATCATTGATGTCTATCCGCATTCTAGCCGTGTAATGTTGCTCTCGGACAAGGAACATTCGCTATCTGTACGTCTGGAACGGACCGGTATGCGTGCCATTGTGGCAGGAACAGGCGATCTGGGACTGCTGAAAATGGAATACGTGCCGACCAGTGCAGATATCAAACCGGGAGACAAAATCTATACTTCAGGGTTAGGTGAACATTTTCCGGCAGGTTATCTGGTGGGTACCGTATCTAAAGTCAGACGCCATAATTCAGGTGAGTTCGCCCAGATTCAGGTGGTTCCAGCTGCACAGCTGGCTGGTGGACATCATGTGGTGATCCTGTTTTCGGACTCTCTGGCGATGGAGCAACCCTATGCCAATCGCTAAGTTACGTTATGAAAAGCGTAAAGATCCATTGATTGTCATTATCCTGTCAGTCATAGTCGGGTCAGTATTAATGGTCTATCCACTGTCTTATGACATTTCCGGATGGCGGCCATTATTTATGCTGATGATCATGCTGTTCTGGATATTGTGTCAGCCAAGCTGGACAGGTGTCTGGTTTGCCTTTGCAGTGGGCATTTTTACAGACTTGCTACGTGATGCGCCCCTGGGAATGAATGCACTCAGTTTTGTGCTGATCACCTTTGTCGTACGCTGGTTTACTCGTGAACGCCGGATTTTAACCTTTGGTAATTTATGGGTACTGGCAACGCTAGCAATTTTTGCCCATCTGCTATTTACCTGGTTTACCCAGGTTATGGCCGGGCTGCATTTTTCAATTGCACGGCACTGGCAACCGTTACTTAGCAGTATTTTGTGCTGGCCCATCCTTTATTACCTGCTGCGAAAATGGCGCATCTGATTCTGGCCTCAAGTTCGCCAAGGCGACAGGAGCTGCTCAGGCAATTAGGACTGGAATTCGATATTCACAGTCCTGATATTGACGAGAGCACAAGAGCAGGTGAAAGTGTCGGTGAGTACGTAGAGCGTCTGGCTCGTCAAAAAGCACAGACAGTACTCGCACAATATCCTGAATCTGTAATTATTGCTGCTGATACCAGTCTCGGGCTGGATGGTACCATTATTGGTAAACCTGAATCGAAGCAGCATGCCTTTGAAATCTGGTCAAAATTATCTGGCAGACACCATGATATTTTTTCAGGGGTCTGTATTGCCACATCCCGGCAGATTTCGAGTATAGTGGTACATACCCAGGTTGAATTTCAAACACTCAGTCCAAACGACATGGAGCGTTATTGGGCGACCGGAGAGCCAGAAGGCAAAGCGGGTGCATATGCCATACAGGGCATTGCAGCGCAATATATTCCCCGAATTTTTGGCAGCTACACCAATGTAGTCGGGTTGCCGTTACATGAGACAATACAGTTATTAAAAGCAGTTAAGGCACTAAATTAACCGCTGGAAAGAATTTTTATAATGTTTTGAGTTTTAGTATGTCTGATGAGCTACTCATTAATGTCACCCCTATGGAATGTCGGGTCGCATTAGTTGAAAATGGTACGGTCAATGAACTGTTTGTTGAACGGACTGTCAAGCGTGGTCTGGTGGGAAATATCTATAAAGGCAAGGTAGTCCGTGTATTGCCTGGCATGCAGGCTGCTTTTGTCGATATTGGCCTTTCACGTACAGCTTTTTTACATATCAATGACATGATCTGGCCCCGCAACCAGTCTACTCCCAATGTATTTGAATTATTACAGCCCGGCCAGATTTTGACGGTACAGGTTATGAAAGATATGCTGGGTACTAAAGGCGCGCGGCTGTCTACTGACCTTTCAATTCCTTCCCGCTATCTGGTACTGATGCCATTTGGAAATCACATTGGGGTTTCACAGCGAATCGAATCAGAAGAAGAGCGTGACCGGCTGCGTTCACTGATTGAGAAAATTCAGCAACAGCACGATTTACCAGGTAGTGTAATTGTGCGTACGGCAGCTGATGGCGTCGATGAAGCAGATATTGCCCAAGATATGGCCTACCTTGCCAAGCTTTGGGAATATATTCAGCGCAAACAGCGTGCTACCACTGTCCCATCTCTGATTTTTGAAGAATTACCTTTGCCTCAGCGTGTTATCCGTGATCTGGCCAATGAAGAAACTGCCAAAATCTATATTGATTCGCGGGAAATCTATACCAAACTGAGCGAATTTATTGAAGAGTTCGTACCGGGTATGCAAGATCGTCTGATTCACTACCCAGGTGAGCGCCCACTTTTCGACTTGTATAATGTCGAAGAAGACCTGCAAAAAGCCTTGCAGACACGAGTGGCCTTAAAATCAGGTGGCTATCTGATGATTGATCAGACTGAAGCCATGACTACTATTGATGTTAATACAGGTTCCTATGTGGGCGGCCGTTCACTTGAAGATACGGTCTTTAAAACCAATATGGAAGCCACTCAAGTGATTGTCCGGCAGTTACGACTACGCAACTTGGGCGGCATCATTATTATTGATTTTATTGACATGCAGGAAGCGAACCACCGCAATGAAGTCATGCACCAGTTTGAAAAAATGCTGGAACGGGATCATGCCAAAACTAAAATTACACAAGTTTCCGAATTGGGACTGGTAGAAATGACCCGGAAACGAACTCGGGAGTCTTTAGAACATCTATTATGTGAAGCTTGCCCAACCTGTCAGGGACGGGGATATGTGAAAACAGCAGAAACAGTATGTTACGAGATATTTCGAGAAATTATGCGCTATGCTCGGGCATTTGAATCACAAAGTGGCTTTACAGTAGTTGCACATCCTGCAGTCATAGACCGTCTATTAACAGCAGAAGCACCAGCAGTGGCGGATTTAGAGCATTTTGTAAATCGGGTAATTAAGTTCCAGGTCGAAAATCTGTATACGCAAGAGCAATATGACATCATCTTAAGCTAAAGTTGTAACAGAATTTCGCTTAATCCTTGTTACAACTGAAATTTTACTTTCATGCATGAATTTTCAATACTAGATGCATTGGGTAGCCAAAGACTTTTCTCCCCTATGTAGTCTTAGCAAATGAGGTAAATGACATGAATGTTAGCGAAAGAATTATTCATAAAGGTTTTCAACACGTACTTGATTCAAAAAAAGTGAATACATGCTATATGCTTGATGATGATGGTCGAGAAATCCAGATTACTACTGCGATGATCCGCTCGGTTTGTCACCAGCTTTTAAAACAGTGCCGTACTATTAAAAAATAAGGGGCCTAATTTAGCCCCTCAATTTTCTATTGTTCTTTAACCTGTTACAGTCAGATTTTTCTCAAACGTTTCAGCTTCAATCAGTGATTCAAAACGTTGTATTTCATCTTCCAAATGGGTAAGCAGATTCTGCATTTTGGGTAATGCATTGCGACAGGCGATTAAGCCGACCTCGAGTTTGTCCAGATAACTGGTCATGGTAATATTTAAAGCTTGTCCATCCAGTACAATCGAGGCAGGAAAAAGTGCATCCAACTTTGCACCATTCCAGTACAAGGGTTCACGTGGACCCGGTACATTAGAAATTACCAAGTTAAAGGCCTGACGTTTAGGCATCATTCCCGAAAGTATATTAAGTCCTGCGGCAGAGTATACCAGTGCGCTGTAATTCAGAATCTGACCTGACGTCATCCGTTTAAAGCGCTGTTTAGCATTCAGTACACTCCGGCGAATAGTTTCCAGTCGTTTCAGTGGATCTGCCTGATGTGTACCCAGATTGGCCAAAATCATGGTGATCCGGTTGCTCACATCTGAGTCATCATCCCGGATAGAAGCTGGAACCATGGCAATTAATGGCTTCGCCGGTAAACTGTTCTGGCTAAGAAGATATTCACGTAAAGCACCTGAACACACTGCCAGAATTACATCATTAATAGTTACATCTAATGCACTTGCAATACTACGTAAACGGTTCAACTCAAAAGATTGTGCTGCAAAACGTCGTGAAGCACTGACCCGCTGATTGAGTATACTTTTCGGTGCCTGAAAGCTGGAAACATAGTGCGGATTACGGCCCATATCTTTCATCACTGTCTGTGACAGTTCATACATTACTTTAGGTACAGCTTCAAACTGGTCTTTAAGTAACCCAAGAATTTTCTTTGTACTTCCTTTTTTAGCTTCTTTAAGGCGTTTGGCTCGTGGGCCTTCTACGCACCATGGCGGTACAATACTTTTAGCCTGCTGGTCCTTGGATAGCGATTTTTCAACCAGTCGCATTCCTGCAATTCCATCAACCATGGCATGATGAATTTTGAAGTACATAGCAAACCGGTTGCCTTCAATACCTTCAATAATATTACAGGTCCAGAGCGGTTTTGCGCGATCAATAAGGGTACTATGTTCTTGAGAAATATAAGCTAATAGTTCGCGAATACGTCCTGGATGAGGCAGTGAAATATGGCGGAAGTGATGATCCAGATCAAACTCTTCATCTTCATCCCAAAACAGGCCACTTAGCCGGTTATTAAAGGGTGGTACCGGAATTGATTTTGAGTTACGAATATCCTGTACCAGATCTTGTATAAAAGTCGCGGGTGCATGTTCAGGAATTTCAAACAGGAATAGACCGCCTACATGCATGGGCTGTTGACGTTTTTCTAATGATAAAAAAATGAAATCAATTGGGTGTAATGGACGCATAGCGTTGATTGCCTCACTGCAATGGATCTGTCAGCTCTTATTGAGCTGCTCATTGTTAGAATTATAGGACACGCGTTACAGTATATAATCTTTCAGTCCAGACGCAGCATAAATTTATGTGAATTCATCAGTTAAATAAAAAACCGCCCAATCAACTGTTAAGACTCTCAGTTAGGTATGAGCGGTTTTTTGAGTGATATTACTTCTTTAAATTACCAGCATGCAGACCACATTCTTTATGGGTGGCTTCTTCCCACCACCAGCGCCCTTCACGTTCATGCTGATTTGGTAAAACAGCTTTAGTACAAGGTTCACAGCCGATTGAGATAAAACCACGTTCATGCAGGGCATTATATGGAATTTCCATTAAACGGATATAACTCCAGACATCACTGCTTGACCAGTTGGCCAGCGGGTTATACTTGATTAACTGTTTACCCGGCCCAGAAAAACCTGTGTCTGCCTGAACTACTGGTATTTCAGTACGGGTTCCCGGACTCTGGTCACGACGCTGACCGGTAATCCAGCCATCTAAAGTCGCTAGTTTCTTGCGTAATGGCTGAACTTTACGAATACCACAGCATTCCTGATGGCCATCAACATAGAAGCTAAACAGGCCTTTACGATTTACCATATCGAGTAAGGATTCTGCTTCAGGAAAACAAATTTCAATTTCAATGTTGTAATGATTGCGGACTTTTTCAATAAACTGATAGGTTTCTGAATGCAGCCGGCCAGTATCCAGACTGAATACCCGAAATGGTTTTCCCAAGCGGGAGGCCATATCAATCAGGACTACATCTTCAGCCCCTGAAAATGAAATAGCAATTTCACCTTCCTGACTCAAGGCAAGTTCCAGAATCTCGCTTGGAGATTTGTCAGCATATTCAGATGCCAAGGCATCCACTATATCAATGGTTGGGATAGCAGTCATGAAGGCTCCTGGCTCAAAGGCTTGGACGCTGTAAAAATATATATTCACTAAAGTGCAATACATTTTAAGGGAAATGAAATAAGCTGCTTAGCACATTAACTACAAAGCTTATGAATAAAACTGATTAATAAACAGTTGCACAAAATATATCGGGTTAATGCTATGATAATCCGATTTTTTTATGATGCTTGGAGAATTCATGGAAATTGTATGTCTCGATCTTGAGGGGGTATTAGTCCCGGAAATCTGGATTAACTTTGCAAAAAAAACAGGGATTAAAGAACTAGAAGCCACTACTCGAGACATTCCTGACTACGATGTCCTGATGACTCAGCGTTTAAATATCTTGAAGCAGCATGGTTTAGGCTTAAATGATATTCAGGCCGTGATTGCAGATATGGGTCCATTACCCGGCGCCAAAGAATTTGTAGAGTGGGTCCGTACCCATTTCCAGCTGATTATTTTATCTGATACTTTCTATGAATTTGCCCATCCATTGATGCAACAGTTGGGCTGGCCTACTATTTTTTGTCACAAGCTGGAAACAGATGAAAAAGGCATGATCACTGCCTATAAATTACGTCAGCCAGACCAGAAACGTGAGGCAGTAAAGGCACTCCACAACCTGAATTTCCGTGTAATTGCAGCAGGGGACTCGTATAATGATACAACCATGCTGGGTGAAGCAGACCATGGTTTCCTGTTTGATGCGCCAGAAAATGTAATCGCTGAGTTCCCGCAGTTCCAGGCAATTCATGGTTACGCTGCTTTAAAAGAGGCAATCCGTTCAGTGTCACTGCGTGATATTCCAGCTTAAGATTTTATAAATAAGCTTAAAAAAGGGCACTTGAAGCGCCCTTTTTCTATAAATTGTTTAATGAGATTTTTAGAATTTGTAACCAATATTTAGACCATAAGCAATAGCATGATTACTTTCAAAAGTACCTGCCGCCGTATGAGCACCTGTTACTGCATCAGCATCACCTAACCAGAAGTATTTTACACCTGCACCAATAAAGTAATTTTCAGCCGGTGAAAAACGTACGCCTGTACCTATACTCCAGTAACCTTCAGTTGGGCCTAGAGTTGTTACAGGGTTACCTGCACCAGAATCCCAACCTACTGATACATTACCTGCCCACAGATCATTAAATTTACGGCCTACACCGACCGTTGCTGAAATCTGATCATCTTTATAGTCAATCAGATTAAAGCCATTTGGTTTGCCAAGAGCTGGAGTTGATTGACCAAGGACTTGCGATAACTTACCGAATTTATAAGGTTGGACTGCAAACTTGGACCATTCTACCCATCGTACATTGGCAAATGCGACAGTATTTTCCATAATGCCCGTTTGAAAATCGACATTAACTGACTGTGGTGTGGTTAATTCAGTACGTCCAGAAGTAGCACTAATCTGGTTCATTGCACCATCAAGTCGAGGATTACCAGTGAGTCCTGCCGCGCCAAAATTCTCATAAGCATTCATATCATGCTCAATTTCAGAACGATAGGTTATAGCAGCTTTTAGGGCAATCTCAGGAATTTGATAAGCAATACCAGCCAGCCAGCCTACCGATTCGTCTTCACCTGTTTTTAAATCATATCCATTGAAGGCGCTATAAGCATTACCGCGTAATTTCACCGTACCATCAACTGTCTGATAAACAGCACCTGCATATAAATTCCAGTTTTGAGTAGGCTGATAGCCAATCAGAAAATTCAGGTTTTGAGTATCTACTTCAACGGTAGTACCACCTTTAAATGGAACCATACGGTTTTCAACAAAGTTATTATTTCCTTTGTACTCGGCATCAGCACCAAATGGCTGATCATAGATCAGACCAAGTGAAATTTTATCAGTAGCTTGAATTTTCAAAGCCGCTGATGGGAAATAGTAGTCACCAGCCATATCACCAGCAACATTCCCATTTGCGTCAGTACCTGAAACATCAGGATCAAGGATAGAAATACCTGCCTCAAAATAGTTTCCAGGCTGTAAAAATGCCTGAATAGATTGACCTGAACGGTCTAAACCACCCGCATTAACCGCAGTGAGAGGGAGTGAGCTAAGAAGAATAGCAGAATAAATTTTATTGAGCTTCATGGTCTTTCCCTGATGCCATCTGTAACAAAAAAGTTGAAGGAAAGTAACACAAAACAAAAAAGAGTAAATGCTCAGCTCGGTCTAAAAAATGAACTGATGAATGCAAGAAACATGCTTGATTAGAGTAAAAAGACTAAGAATACTGATGTATATAAATGATTTATAAATAAAAAATTAGAGTAAATGTTTTAAAAATATACCAAGTAAAAGCGGATTTTTTTGGCTAAATTAGCAACACTTGAAATTTGTATAGTAGAGCAGTAATAGAAAGGCTACCGCAAGCGATAGCCTTTCTAAAATAATTTAACTTAGAAACGATAACCAATCTTTAGACCATAAGCCCAAGCATCATTATCTTCAAATTCGGCAACGTAAACATCGCTACCGGCCTGAGCACCAGTCTGCGCTTTTGCATCTCCTAACATAAAGTATTTCACACCACCTGCAATGAAATAGTTAGGAGCAGGTGAGAATTGTAAACCGAGACCAACATTCCAGTATCCTTCAGTTGGACCAAGAGTAGAAACGGGGTTACCTGCACCAGAATCCCAGCCTACAGATACATTACCTGCCCACTGCTCACTTAACTTGCGGCCAACACCGACAGTGGCAGACCATTGATCATCTGAATATTCAACCAGATTGAAACCATTTGGCCGATTAACTTGAGGTAATTTTCCTACAACTTCTGATACTTGACCAAACTTATATGGACGAATTGAGAAGTCTTTCCAGTTGACCCAGCGCACATTAGCAAAGGCTACTGTATTTGCCATAATACCGCTTTGGAAATCAAGGTTTACAGACTGTGGCGTGGTAATCTTAGTTTTGCCTTCTTGTGCATTAGCAATTAATGCTTGTTGCAATACAGGCGCTAAAGCTGCACCACTTGGCCCTAAGCTTCCTAGTAAGCCGCCTAATTGACCAGGAGTAAGAGAGCTTAAGTTATCAGCAATAGTAATTGATTCAGAAGAGTTAACATCGTGCTCAATTTCAGATCGGTAAGTAACAGATGCTTTTAGCGCAATATCTGGAATTTGAAAAGCAGCACCGGCTAACCAGCCTATATCGCTAGATTCCTTCATATTTGCATCATAACCGTTATATAAGCTATAAGCTCTACCACGTAAGCTTACGCTACCTTTAACAGACTGATAAACAGGACCACCGTAGATATTAAAATTTTCGTTTGGTTGAAAACCAAAAATCATAGAAATATTCTGTGTATCTACTTCAACTTTAGTGTCACCAGTAACCCCACCTACATCTGCTGTTGTGATCGGTAAAGTACCTAAAATTGGATCAGTAGGGTTAGCTACGAATATATTATTACCAGTATATTCTGCGTCAGCTCCGAATGGCTGGTCATAGATTAAGCCGAAGGAAAAATTATCTGTAAGTTGAAGCTTTAGAGCAGCACTTGGAAAATAATAATCACCAGCCATATCTCCAATATCACGACGAGTAGTAGAAGAACCTGCTTCGCGTCCCGATACATCTGGGTCGAGAACAGAAATCCCCGCTTCAAAATAATTACCTGGCTGTAAGAATGCAGAGATCGACTGACCTGAACGATCTAAAGCTGCTGCAAATACCCCAGTTGCAGGTAGCATCGCTAAAATCATTGCTGTGCTAAGAGTTTTTAATTTCATTCTAGTCTTTCCTTGAGATACGGGAAGTTTTACGTGCATGATCTATGCTTTTTAATTTTGGAGATCATCCTCTTCCGGGATAAAATCTAACTTAACTCCATGTGACAAAAATAGCACAATTAAACCAAGAGTAAATGCTCTATTTGAACCTAAAAATAAAAAAAATATGTTGAAAAATCATACTAAATAGAGTAAATGTTCTATAATTTAAAAATAATCATTAATTAAGTGATTGAAATATATAAACATTAATTTATTATTATTATATAATAATCGTTTTTTTCAATTAAAATTTAAAAATTGACTATTTAAATTTTTAAAAATAATCAAGAAAATCAAGAGCAAAATTTAAGCAAATAATTAATTTAAGTGAATTCATTATAAGGAGGATAGGGTCAATTTTCTTTAAACAATATCTTAAGTAGGAAGTAGTGGGTCAGTTTAAGACGATTTTAAGTAATATCTGTTCAGATAAAGAGGATATTTATTTAAATTTTCTGTAATGAAAAACTCAAACTATTTTTTGTCTTATCAGTATGTTTTTTTATTCATAAGCTTCTTTATCTTAAAAATTTTTTTCCCTGTAGGCGGGTTAATCGATTTATTTTTCATACAACCGTGGGTAAGCCACTCGGGAGGATTCCTATTTCGTGATAGCTGGTATCTGGCGAAACTCAATCATAGCTATATAAAAGATATAATTATGGCTTTTTATATCTGCTATTTTATAGGTTGGTTAAGCTCATTTAAGTGCCAAAAACTTAAAACGTATCAAATGAAGTGGGGCTATTTTTTTCTGGTCTCCCTGTTATGTACCAGTATCGTTGGTCTCATCAAGTCGCAGTCTGCATATGCTTGTCCATGGAATATGACTATCCCTTCTGTTTCGGGGTTTACTTGGGATTTTTCAGCAAAAAATGGGCATTGCTTTCCAGGCGGCCATGCTTCAACAGGTTTTGCTTTATTAACAGGCTATTTTGTTTACCGCTTATCTAATATAAAAAAGGCCTGTTTCTTTCTTGTGGCTGGCTTAATACTTGGTTTTGCAATGGGCTGGGCACAGATGATGCGTGGTGCCCATTTTTTAAGTCATAATCTATGGACATTGTGGATCTGCTGGTGTGTAAATGTTCTGATATACCAGATTATCCTCAACTATTCTCCTCAAATTTTAAGTACTGACTAGAGATTCTGGCTCTCTACTTTCTACAGGTTTTTTAAAGAATATTATCTGGTAAAAATATATTGACCTGTAAGCCACCTAATGTCTGGCTGTGTGTAAAACTAAGCCGTCCCTTTAAACGTTGGGTTGCCTTATGAACAATGGACAGACCTAAGCCACTCCCAATTTCTGTATGCTGATAAACACGGTAAAAACGCTGAAGTACCTTTTCGTATAGCATAGGGTCAATACCTGGTCCACTGTCTTCTATCTGTATCAGTGCTCCATTTTCTCTGGCATATACGGAAATATTAATTACACCATTTTCTGGCGTGTATTTAATGGCATTATCAATCAGATTAAAAATAATTGAGTGTATGATAGCGGGTTCCGACAGGATACTCACCGGATCCTGCTGCTCCATGCCCAGATCGATATTCTTTTGTATTGCCAGCTGGATGAGTTCCTCTACACAATTTGTAGCGATATCGCTCACTCTGACCTGCACACTATGCTCAGTTTCTAAAATATTTGCATCCTGTTGAGCCAGGCTAAGTAATTGACTGACCAGATGCTGGACACGCATTAAACCTTTATTGAGGTTCTTTAAAGCAGGATGGTCAGGAAACTCTTGTAACAGAATCTGTATTTGCAAATTTAATGCAGTAATCGGTGTTCTTAACTCATGAGCTGCATTTGCTATAAATTGCCGCTGCTCTTGCTGTGAATATTGAATTCGGCTAAATAGAGAGTTGATTTCATTAAGGACTGGTACAATTTCTTGGGGATATTTAAATATTTGAACCGGTTCTAATTCATGTGGCTCACGCTTTGCAATTTCTTCTTTAAATTCGTCTAAAGGTTTAAGATTGTGGCTGATGATCCAGCCTAATCCCCAGAGCACCAAGGGCATAAACAGCAAGTAGGGAATAAACATATTGCCCGCAAGTTCTAGTGCCAGATGCCGGCGGACAGAAAGCTGCTGGCTAACCTGTATCTGGTCATGCTCAAGTGGGAGCACATAAGTCCGCCAGATATCACTTGCAGTCTGGTGTGTATAAAAACCGGCTTTTTCTACCGGTGCAACCAGCCGCTTTGACTGGCTTTGATGATCTTGATCAGTATATGCCCATACATCTACAAATAAATCTTCTTCATGGTAGCGCTGATGTTCATCAAACTGGCTTTGGATCTGCTCTGGACCATGGACGGCAATACGTTCAGCCAGATTCTGCATCTGGGCATCCAGAATTTCATTAATTTCTTCAAGCGCAATACGATAAGCTGAAAAGACCAGTACACAGCCTAGACTGATACTAAAGAATGAAATATAGAGTATGAGCCGTTTTTTTAAGGAGTAATTTGATGACATAAAAACTTCGCTGTTTAAGCTTAGGCCTGACCCAGACGGTAACCTAAACCGCGAATAGTCCGGATAAAGTCTTTGCCGAGCTTGGTGCGTAAATGGTGTATATAGACCTCAATGGTATTGCTGTTGATTTCAGAATCTATATCGTAGAGCTTATCTTCTAGGCTGCTTCTGGAAAAAATTTTATAGGGGTAACTCATCAAGGGAATAAGGATAGCCCATTCACGCTTGGACAGGTCAATATGTTCGTTTTTAAACAGGGCAGAATGCTGTTCCAGATCAAGTATCAGGTCGCCATGTTGTAGTATCTGTACGGTTTCGGTCTGAATGCTGGTTATAGTGCTGCGACGTAATAGAGCCTGTATACGTGCCAGTAATTCATCAAATTCATAAGGCTTGACCAGATAATCATCTGCACCTTGATTCAAGCCATCTACCCGGTTGTGTAGCTGGTCGCGTGCAGAAATAATTAAAACTGGAAGAGCCGGTTTTTGCTGCCGGATCTGCTTGAGGACCTGCATTCCATCCATAAGAGGAAGGCCTAGATCTAGCAGGACAATATCAAATTCCTGTGTTTTAAGCAGTTTTAGGCCATCAATACCGTTATTTACCCATTGCACTGCGAACTGCTGATATTGCAACAGTGTAATGGTGGATTCGGCAATCATAAAATCATCTTCAATAATCAGGATTTTATTCATTTTTTATATCCTCAGGCCCGATAGATGATGGCATTGTTGCAGCATATCATGCTGTGGCTGTATCACTGCACTCTTAATGTTGAGCAGACTGAGCAGGGTAGGAAATAAATTATCCTGGCTCAGATTTTGCTGTTTCTGGTTGGCCAGACAGGCGAACTGCACAGGGTGCTGCTGTTTCCAGCTCTCTGAAAACCACATTAACATTGGAATATGGGTTTGCTGGCTGGGTGCAATGGCATAAGGCGAACCATGTAAATATAAACCATGCTCTCCAGTAGATTCACCATGATCCGACAAATACCATAGCGCGCTCTGATAGTGTTGGTTTCCTTCTAAGCCTTGTATAAGCTCGGCAAGCACATGATCGGTGTAAACTATTGAATTATCGTAGCTGTTAATTAAAGACTCGGTACTACAACCCTGAATGGCATTGGTATTACATGTCGGTTGAAATGGCTGGTACGCTGCTGTTGAGCGCTTAAAATAAGCCGGGCCATGACTGCCTGCCTGATGCAGAACAATCAGGCGTGGTGTCTTATCGGTCTCTGGAATACTGGCCAGATAAGCCTGGAGTGCCTCAGGCAAGATTTCATCATGACATTCTTCCTCTATACACCACTTCTGCTTAAGAGATTTATTGAATTCATATTGTTCTATGCGGTTGCAGACGCCTTTACAGCCTGAGTTATTATCTACCCAGGTTACTTTGTAGCCCGCACGCTGGGCAATATCTAGCAAGCCTTCCCGGTGTGATGCCAACTGTTCATCATACTGCTGGCGCGGCATACCGGAAAACATGCAGGGAACTGAAACTGCCGTGGCTGTTCCACAAGAACTGACCTGACTGAAATTTATAATATCCAGTTTAGATAGTTCTGGATTGGTCGCTCTGGTATATCCGTTTAAAGCAAAGCTTTCGGCACGGGCAGTTTCACCTACTACCAGAACCATAAGCTGGGGTTTTTTCGACTCTGATACCGGTAAAATTAAATGTGCATCTTCTCCATATTTAATAAGCGGCAAATTCTGTCTTGGCGCTTTCTTTTTATAATACGAAATGCTAGATGTGATTACATTTTGTGGGCTGATCATACCTTTTAGATCACGATGTTCACGAAAGATAGCTGCATAATCAATATAGAAGGTAAATACCATCAGGCCGGCTAGAACCAATGAGGTAAGCGCACCGAATATTTTAGAAATAAAAACTTTAGATAAAGCTTCAGTTTTTATTTTGACTAAGCCTACCAATGATAAAGGCAGCAAGATAAAGCCAAGACTCCACAAAACAAATTGCCAGGAGAGCAGATCTAGTACTTCGTGCTGATCGGTTTGTAATGCATTCTGAATTTGGTCAGCTGATATGCCTATGCCCAGACTGTTAACAAAATAAGCTGAAAAGCCGCCTAAAAGAATTAAGATGATAGCAAAGAATCGAATGTTCCATTTCCACTGCAGCAACTGAAAAATCAGGTTGTAGATACTCACCACTACAATGACTGTTGCCATTAAAAATAACCTTGCCTTGATTCCGTGGTAAGGTGTGAGCTGAAACATCTTCATATAAAAAGAAAGATTCAGGGCAACGCCAAACCATATAGCCAGGATTAAATTTAAAATATTAAGGGAAATAGGCGAAATCTTGTTCTGGAGTCGTCTGAATATCATAAAGGCATTGATACTTTCAGCTTGTATGGAATTTTAATGTAAAAGCTGAAACTTAAATGATACTTAAATCAGGGAAGAGGAGAGACAAAATATGCAAAAAGACTTTGCCATCATTAAAGAAATGTATACTGATTTAAAAGGGTGTGTGCCCTGCGGGACTCGAACCCACGTCGGTCGCTTAGGAGGCAACTGCTCTATCCAGTTAAGCTAAAGGCACAAAGAAGACTTATTATAAATGAAAAAGTTACTGTCTCAACAATAACTTTTTCAAAATAGAATTTTATGGATTTTACACACGAGGTTTAAGTATTTTATAAAGCACTAGCATCAGAACCACCCAGATTGGTAGCATCAGCACAGACTCTTTAAAGCCTTGTGTCCACATAATGTAGAGTACAACAGCAATAAATACTAAAACGATATAGTTGCTCAGAGGTGAAAACAGTGCCGGAAATTTGGATAAAATTCCATTTTTCTGAATATAGTCTTTAAACTTTAAGTGGGTTAACGTAATCATGGCCCAGTTCAGTACTAAAGCTCCTACTACCACATACATCAGATGACCTAATGCATCTTCTGGAATCAGATAGTTCAGTAATACGCAACCGAAAATCAGAAGTGCAGAAAAAAGCACAGCAGGAATCGGTACACCTTGCTTATTAACCTTCAAGAATATTTTTGGCGCATTACCTTGCTGAGCCAGACCATACAGCATACGGCTATTGGCGTACATGCCGCTGTTATAAACTGACAGGGCTGCAGTCAGAATAATAAAATTCAGCAGATGAGCTGCCCAGCCAATACCTAACTGGCTAAAAATCATTACAAATGGACTTTTATCCAGACCACCGAGTTCCAGCTGGTTCCATGGTACCAGTGACAGTAAGATGGTGAGTGAACCTACATAAAACAGTAAAATTCGGAAAACTACCTGGTTAATAGCCTTAGGAATAGTTTTTTCCGGGTTTTCTGCTTCTGCAGCTGCCATTCCGATCAGTTCAATCCCGCCAAAAGCAAACATCAGGAAAGCCAGCATATAAAACAGGCCGTCAAAACCATTCGGGAAAAAGCCGCCATGACTCCACAGATTGCTAAAAGATGCACCAGAACTGGCATCTGCAGTAAAGATCAGATAAAGGCCAAACACAATCATGGAAATGACTGCTGCCACCTTGATAATGGATAGCCAGAATTCTGATTCACCATAAAACTTGACATTACCCAAGTTAACTAAAGTAATGATTACAAAAAAGAAGAGTACCGAAGCCCACGCAGGAATATGCGGCCACCAGTAATTGATATATTTGGCAACGGCAGTCAGCTCTGTCATTGCAACTAAAATATAAAGAATCCAGTAGTTCCAGCCTGCCAAGAAGCCCGGAAAGTTACCCCAGTATTTATGCGCAAAATGACTAAAAGAGCCAGCAACCGGCTCATGTACAATCATTTCACCTAGTTGGCGCATAATTAAAAAAGCAATTAATCCACCGATCGCATAACCTAAAATAATGGATGGACCAGCAGACTGTATAACCTGCGCAGAACCTAAAAACAGACCGGTACCAATAGCTCCACCCATGGCAATAAGCTGGATATGACGGTTTTTTAAGCCACGCTGAAGTTGCGATGTATTATTGTTCAAAGTGCTCAGCTCGACGATGACTAAGTCAAGTATTGTAATGTATTGCAACTTATTAGCCTAGTCAGACTAATTGCTTGCTGCTGAATCTTAAGCTCTTTTATAAATTTAATAAAAATAAATAACTTAGAGAGAGGTAAGGCTGTTATTTATAGAATTGGGATGGTTGAGTATTTAAATTTAGTCTGACTAGTCTATAAAATAATTCTGCCGGTTTCAGACTCGAACAGGAATAGCCTGCACAGCAGTTTAAAAAAGCTTTAATATGAACCGGGATTGGATAGCCCACATTTGCCCAGCAATAATCATAAAGAATGACAGGAATTAAAACAGCAATGAGTTCAGTACCACAAATTAAAGTCGCCGCTACCTATATGCGTGGCGGAACCAGTAAAGGTGTATTTTTTAAACTTGATGATTTACCTGAAAAGGCTCGCGAAGCAGGTCAGGCGCGTGATCATTTTTTACTGCGTGTGATCGGCAGTCCAGACCCTTATGCCAAACAGATTGATGGGATGGGTGGAGCGACCTCAAGCACCAGTAAAACGGTGATCCTGTCTAAAAGTACCCGGGCAGAACATGATGTCGATTATCTGTTTGGACAGGTCTCAATTGACCAGCCTGTCGTTGACTGGAGTGGTAACTGTGGCAATTTGACCGCAGCAGTTGGGTCTTTTGCTATTAGTAACGGACTGGTCGATGCTGATCGTATTCCTGAAAATGGTATATGTACCGTAAAAATCTGGCAGGTCAATATTGGTAAAACAATTGTTGCACATGTACCTGTAACGCAAGGGCAGGTTCAGGAAACTGGAGATTTCGAACTGGACGGTGTGAACTTTCCGGCAGCCGAAGTTCAAATTGAGTTTTTAGATCCCTCCGATGATGATGGTGAGGGGGGCAGTATGTTTCCTACCGGCAATGTCATCGATATATTCGAGGTTCCTGGAGAAGGCAGTTTTCAGGCTACATTTATTAATGCAGGCATCCCCACTATTTTTTTAAATGCAGCAGATTTAGGGTATACCGGCACGGAGTTACAAGAACAGATTAATACTGACCCTTTAGCGCTAGCACGTCTGGAAACTATTCGTGCCTTTGGTGCTCTTAAAATGGGACTGATACAGGATATAGCTGAGGCAGCCTCCCGTCAGCATACGCCGAAAATTGCTTTTGTGGCGCCCCCGCTTACTTATATAGCCTCCAGTGGGAAACAGGTCAAGCAGGAAGATATTGACCTGTTGGTCCGTGCGATGTCGATGGGTAAACTACACCATGCTATGATGGGTACTGCTGCAGTTGCTATTGCAACAGCGGCGGCAGTCCCAGGCACTGTGGTAAATCTCGCTGCTGGTGGGGGAGAGCGTGAAGTCATCCGTTTCGGGCATCCTTCCGGGACCTTACGTGTGGGCGCACAGGCTGAACAGCAGCAGGGAACATGGACTGTCAGAAAAGCCATTATGAGCCGGAGTGCCCGTGTGCTGATGGAAGGCTGGGTTCGTGTACCGGACGACTGTTTTTAACCAAAGACATTAAATTAAAAAATACCAGTCTTCAAAGTTAGGCTGGTATTTTTTATATTTCTTCTTTTGATTATAAAGAGCCGATGTGATTTTTCTCCCTAAAGTAGGGGGGGCTATAATACTTTTGAACTGAGCCATAGAGAAAACAGGCGGAAAGCAGTATGATGCTCTTAATTTTGATAAGGATAACCTCATGACTGACCAACTTCCTGCGTGCCCACAGTGTCACTCTGAATTTACCTATCAAGACCAGGAACTTTATATCTGTCCTGAGTGTGCGCACGAGTGGCCAGCATCCAACATGATAGAGACCAAAACTTTTACGGTTAAGGATGCGGTAGGTAATCTGCTTCAGGATGGGGATACAGTCAGTGTGATCAAAGACCTGAAAATTAAAGGTTCCTCACAGGTCGTAAAAATAGGTACAAAAGTTAAAAATATTCGCCTGATTGAGCATAGTGATCATAATATTGATTGTAAGATTGACGGAATTGGAGCCATGAAACTTAAATCCGAATTTGTTAAAAAAGTCTAACCGAACAGAAGATATTGAGGCTATTTGTGTCAGCAATACCCGCAGTTAAAGCAGAGATATTAAAACAGGCGCAAGAACGTATCCAGCAGGACCTGCTCAGTGCGCTGGAGGCATTTTCCTTACCAGAGCCTTTAAAAAGTGCGGTATATCATGCAGTCATGCTCGGAGGTAAACGGGTCCGTCCTGCACTCTGTTATGCAACAGCGGCCCTGCAGCCCAACTCCAATTTTGCAGCTGTGCGCCGTGCTGCGGTCGCGATTGAAATGATCCATTGCTATTCGCTGGCACATGATGATTTACCATGTATGGATAATGATCTGCTGCGCCGCGGTCAGCCTACCTGTCATGTTACTTTTGGTGAAGACACTGCATTACTGGCTGGTGATATATTACAGTCAATGGCATTTGAAGTTCTGGGTAGCCGCCTGTTTGATCAAGGCGTGGCGGTAGACCAGGCAGTTGTATTAAGACAGATGCAGATATTGGCTACTGCAAGCTCAAAAATGGTTTGTGGCCAGGTGATGGATTTACAGGCTGAAGGCAAGCAGGTAGACCAAAGCCAGCTGGAAAATATTCACCGCAATAAGACAGGCGCATTGATTCAGGCAGCGATTATGATGGCTGCAGTGACTATATTTAATGGTACGGATCAGGCTATTCCCCAACTTCGCCAGTATGGACAGGCAATTGGTCTGGCATTTCAGGTACAGGATGATATTCTGGATATTGTGTCTGAAACAGAAGTACTGGGTAAAACGGCCGGTAAAGATGAGCAGGTCGAAAAGTCAACTTATCCTGCTTTGATGGGGCTTGAACAGGCACAGCTTTATGCCAAGCAACTCCATGATCAGGCTTTTAGTGCGCTTGAATATTTTGGAGAGGCTGCTGAAGAGCTCAATACAATATCCCAATTTTTGCTGTCACGTAAAAGCTAGATCTGGCCAATAAAACCCTGTAATGAAAAAGGAGCATGTTAAGCTCCTTTTTATATAAAAAATGCGCTCATAAAACTATTTTTTCTAACTATCGGTCTGTTTAAAGCAGTTTCTATTGAGTAATTTATGGGTGTTTTGCTCAAAGTCTTTCTGCCGAGACTCAAGTTTTACTTCCATTATTTGTTATTAAACTCTATTTAATATTAATAAAATAAGAACAGGCGTCTATTAAGCAAGCCGCCTGTTTTAATAAAATCAGTCAAGATTAGTTATGACGACCCATAATTCCGCGGATGGTATTGAGTACATCAGCCGGTAGAACCACCGTTTTAGCATTGTTGGATTTTGCCATATCCTGCATGGCTTTTACATATTGTTCACCGAGCAAATAAGCTACCGGTATTTCCTTATCACCTACTGCTGAGGTGACCATATCAATAGCTTTTTGTGAGGCTTCGGCCAATACGACCTGTGCCTCTGCATCACGGCGAGATGCCTCCAGACGACCATCAGCTTCTAAAATGGCAGCCTGTTTTTCACCATCAGCACGCGTTACGGTTGCACGGCGCTGACGTTCAGCCGCTGCCTGCGCTTCCATTGCAGCCTGCATGGTTGCAGAAGGCTGAATATCTTGAATTTCTACAGTTTTTAAAGTGATACCCCAATCTGAAATATCATCGGAAATGGCTGCTTTAAGTTTGGCCTTGATATGATCACGTGAAGAAAGTGCATCATCCAGATCCATTTCACCAACAATTGAACGTAAAGAAGTCTGTACCAGATTCTGAATCGCCCAACTATAGTTTTCAATACCATAGACGGCTTTTTCTGGTGTAGTCAGATTGATATAAGCTACTGCATTCATCAGCAGTACGGCATTATCTCGGGTGATCACTTCTTGTGAAGGAATATCCAGAACAATATCTTTGGTGGTCACTTTATAGGCAACTTCATCGACATAGGGAATTACAAAACTCAGGCCCGGATTCAAAGTAGTATGGTATTTACCCAGACGTTGAACAATCCACTTATAACCTTGAGGAACAATACGCACCCCTTTAAAAATAGTTACGCCTACAAAGAGTAAAAAGACTAAAACAATAATGGTGCTGACTGACATGATGGCTTCTCTTTATATTTTCATGATAGTAACGTGCAGTTAACCATGTCGCTGCACGACCAGGTTATTTCCTGATATATCCGTCACTTGTACCCGATCACCGACTTGAACAATATCTTGCGTACGGCAGTTCCATTCATCCGACCCTAGTAACGGCATGGGAAAACGGACTTTAATCTGGCCTTGTTCCATACCGGTCTGAATAACCATGCCTATCTGGCCGATAGTGGCCTCCCTTGAGAGCCCGGCCTTGGTTTTATCGATAGACAGAGGCTTGATAAACTTGAACCAGAGCAGGGTACATAGAATCGACAGGACAATCCACATCACGATCTGAGTGGTCAGGCTCATCATTGGAAAAAGCCAAAACAAAATACAGACCATGATTGCAGCAATACCAAACCATAATGCGGCAAAGGCAGGAAGAATTAACTCGGACAGAATCAGTAAAATGCCGAGTACAAACCAGTGCCAAGGTTCAATTACAAATTCCATAATTTTGTCCGGTGATTAAAGTTACAGCAAAAAGATGAGTCTTCACTGTAACAGATCAATAACTCAATGAAAATTTAAAAATTTTCAGCTGTTCAGAATTTTGGGCGTGGGGCTGGCTTAAAGGCCGCAGGTGACTTCTTAAATTGCTGAATCGCACCTTGAATAGCCCGTATCTTAAGCTGCGCCGCTTTCTCACCTTCTAAAATAGATTCATTGCTGGCTTTTAAGTCAAGTACGCCTAAGTGCCCGACTTTAGGTTGGATGACCACATTAGCCTGTACAAGTTCTTCATTAATGCTTTGCTGGCCCATGATATTAATGGTCTGGTCCAGTAAACCCCACATATTTACCGGGCGGCTGGCATCTGGCCTGGCTGAAATATCAACCGCAATAACAATATCCGCTCCCATATCTCTGGCAGTTTTTACCGGAATCGGGCTCACCAGTCCACCATCAATATATTTGGTTTTACCAATAGTTGCCGGCACGAATACATTCGGGATACTGCATGAGGCCCGTACAGCCTGTCCCGCATTCCCCTTAATGAAGTCTGCTTTTTGACCATTATCAAGACGTGTTGCGACTGCAGCAAAGCGGATTGGAAACTTTTCAATTGGTTTATTGCTGACCTGAGTATTCACATAGTTCTGCAATTTTTGGCCTAAAATAATACCCTGGCTATTAAGGGTTAAATCACGGATATCAGCCTCTTTAAGCTGTAGTGCCAGCTGCTGTAACTGATACGGGGTTTTACCACTCGCATAAATACTACCGACAAAGCTACCGGCACTGGTACCTGTAACAATTTCAGGTTTAATACCGTGAGATTCGAGTACTTTAATTACACCGATATGAGCAAAACCTTTAGCACCACCACCACCAAGTGCTAAGGCAATGACGGGCTCACGAGCCTTTAATTGTGTTGTAACCGGTGGAGTCTGGGCGGTCTTGTCACATCCAGCAAGAGCTAGTGCCAGTATTCCTGCAAAAGTAAGCTGTGCAAATTTCATCTTTAGTTTAGTGGTGACTTGGATCAGAAAAGATATGTCCATCACAGCAGATTTGCTTAATTTTTGCCAGCATTTTCCAGCAGTTTTTGTAAGGGCAGGGCCAGCCACTCTGGTTTTTTGGGAAAGAATTTCCCCTGATATTGTTTCAGGATATACTCCAGGTCTGCTTCATAGTTGCCTGTAGGCTGCATGGTGCCTAGGCAATAAACTTTTTTGTGCTTGTAGTCGAAAGAAAACATGACTATTGGAATATCTGCCTGATAAGCGATCCAGTAAAAACCGCTTTTGATTTTCTCGGCACGTTTTCGGGTGCCTTCTGGGGCGAGGGCAATCCAGATTTTGTCAGTAGAGTGGATTTTTTCCACTGCCTGTTCAGTCAGACCATTGGTGCTGTTACGCTTGACTGGAATAATACCTATCCATTTGAGTAAAGACTTAAAAGGGAATCTGAACAGGCTATCTTTTCCAAACACGTTTACTTTTAATCCCAGTGCCCCAATCACCAAAAATCCGTACCAGCCATCAATGTTGGAAGTGTGGGGTGATACCACTGCAACAGCTTTAGGCAGATTGGGAAATTCACCTTCAAAAGTCCAGCCCTGTGCCAGAAACAGTTTCTGGCATAAAAGCCGAGTAGCTGCTGTACCGCGTGAGGGAACCAGATTGGGCAGACGGGGAAAATGTTGTAACATGCTTTGGTTTTTTAAGTAGTGGCGTATTTTAAATCTTAATCCGATGTCACAGCTGATACATTGGCAAAATATCTGAAGCTTGGTTTATGGGAATGAGCGTCATGGACAGTATGAGCAGCACAAAAATAATCCTGAATAACCGAGTAAAGTAAATGTCCCGGCATCTTTATCTGCTGCTGTTTTCGTTGTACTGGGCGCAAGGCCTACCTGTTGGTTTTATGACACATGCCTTACCTGTCATTCTTCGTATGCAAGGAGTATCATTGGCACATATTGGCGGCTTTGGTCTATTAATGCTGCCGTGGTCAATCAAAATTCTCTGGGCACCCTGGATTGACCGTTATGGTACTCAACGGTTTGGACATTATCGTAGCTGGATTATCCCTACACAGTTATGCAGTGTTTTAATATTAATTGCCCTGTCATTTTTGCCGATTCAGGCACTCGACCAGCCCGTTTTTTTACTCACTTTTTTTGCTGCCTTGATGCTGCTAAATCTGGCAGGTGCCACCCAAGACGTAGCTACAGATGGACTGGCTGTTCATTTGCTTACCCTCAAACAACAGCATTGGGGTAACACTTTTCAGGTCATTGGCTCACGTTTGGGCTTTATAGTAGGAGGCGGAGCTTTGCTCTGGGCATTGGAATGGTTAAGCTGGCAACCTACATTTTTAGTACTGGCAGCTTTGGTTCTTTTAAATACGCTGCCCATTGTTTTATTTAAAGAGCCCGCAAAAGAAGTATCGGTCTTTTACGAAAAAATATCCTGCAAGCAAAGTATCAGACAGTATTTTAACTATTTCCTGAATAACCGGATTTTAAAATCCTGGTTAGGAGTGTTAGTCACTTTTAAAGTAGCAGATGGACTATCCGGACCGCTGTTAAAACCACTGATGGTCGATCTGGGACTCAGCCTTTCACAGATTGGTATTTACATCACAATATTAGGTGCTGTTGCAGCACTTTTCGGAGCAGTATTAGCTGGTACGCTATTAAGATGGATGCGTCGTACGCAGGCTTTATTCCTGTTTTCTTTTTTCAAGGTTCTAAGTTTAATTGCATACGCCTGGCTGGCTTATTGTTATGACCAGCAGTATAGGGTAAGTCACTGGTTAATCTATTGCATTAATGCAGCTGAAGACATGATTTCTGCCATGTTACTGGTTGTCATGCTTACACTGGTAATGCAATATTCAAGAAAACAACATGCCGGCACCGATTTCACTTTTCAGGTTGCCCTTATGGCAACAATTAGTGGGCTACTGTACACGTTAAGTGGTATCGCCGGAGACTGGCTAGGTTATGCCTATTATCTGAATATTATTATAGGCATTTCAATATTGTGTATGTATCCAATTTGGCTCTGGACGAAGGTCAGCCAGCATCCTTTGGATGTATAAGAACTATTTGTTGTGCTGTATTCAGGTGATAGAAAAAAGTATATGGTTTTATTCTTATAAGAACTTTAAACAATAAAAGTTATATAAACCAAATTTAGGATGGTGTGTGACAATTAAATATTTTTATTTTGCCTTTAAATAATTTCTATTACTTAATAAGTTTAGAAAAAATTCACTGTAATCAAGGCAACAAGGGCAGGTAGTGCCTGAATATATATAATTTTCTTGCTTGCGGTCAGTCCACCGTATATTCCTGCAACCAGGACACAACCTAAGAAGAAATTGGCAAGTGCCAGTGCATAGCTCTCAGGTGCATACAATGACCAGAGCAGGCCAGCTGCCAAGAAACCATTATATAAGCCTTGATTTTGCGCCATGACTTTAGTCAACCGTGCTTTTTCAAGAGTATTACCAAATGCTTTTAAACCAGAGGGCTTATCCCATAAAAACATTTCTAAAACTAAAATATAGAGATGTAGCAGTGCAATCAAAACGACCAGAATTTGTCCGATCATACACTTTATCCTTATTATTGATGAATAACGCCAGATCAGCCTCGTAGCTGATCTGGGATAAAAAATTACGGTTTAAGAAGTACTTTGCCCTGACGTGCACCTTGAGTGGCTTTCAGTGCAGCTTCTCTAATTTGTGCAAAGCTGAATATACCTTCAACAGGAAGTAGTAATTTTTTTTGCGCTGCAAGCGTCAATAATTCTGTAATTAGCGCCTTTTTGCGTTCAGCAGATAACTGCTTGTTTACGACGCTTGCCCAAAAGCCTTTGACAGTGGCCTGTTTAAAAATCAGATCTCCTGAGGAAATCTGCATGGTTTCACCTGTCATACTGCCAAATGAAACTAATAGGCTATTGTCGCTCAGTAAAGCTAGCATTTCCCCACTGGCTTGACCACCAATTGAGTCTACACCGGCCATAAGAGGCTGATCAGCATGAATGGCTTTCACCTGATTTTTCCAATCTGCCTGGTCTGTTGCAACTACATTCTCGATACCCAAGGCTTGCATTTCAGTGACTGCTTCGTGCCGACGAACCAGATGAATTACCTTCTGACCACGCGCTTTTGCGATCATAGCCACAGTTTTACCCACCGCACCATTTGCAGTATTTTGAATTAGCCATGAATCTGCAGGCAGGTTGATAAAGTCTAAGAGCATTAATGCGCTGATTGGCATCCCAATTAACTGAGCCGCAGTTTCGTCATCAATTGCATCAATTAAAGGGACGAGACCCTGCACTGGCGCAATAAAATATTCCGCCCAACTACCATGAACTCCAGCAACTGCCACACGCTGACCCACTGTTACACCTTGCACACCTTGCACACCTTCACCCAGTGCGTCGATTATCCCTACAGCTTCACTACCACCAATTGCGGGAAGTGTGGGCTTATAGCCATAACTGCCACGCACAGTCCATATATCATGGTTATGCATTGGAGATAAAATTGTTTTAATACGTACTTCGCCAGCTTTCGGCTCGGGTTGTGGCATATCGGCAGTTTCCAAAACCTCAACGGGTTCGCCAAACTGATGATGAATAATACTTTGCATTTGCTATTCCTTTAAAGGTTTTAATAATTGTTGGGTGGTTTCCAAGGCGAGATAGAGTGGTTGCTTATCTTGTGCAAGTTTTGCCAATAAAGCTGCACCCAACCATAGTTGATACATTGTTTGCGCCAGTTTTTCAGGTTCAATATGTAAGGGAATTGAACCGTCTTGTTGTCCTTCTTTAAGTAGACTCGTAATACGTTGTGTCAACTTATGCACGCCAAAGTTCAAAATTTGACGCATATCTTCAGATAAATCTGAAACTTCTGCTGCTAACTTGACGATCAGACAGTTTTCTGCCCAGCCTCTGCCATGAATACTTTCTTCAATATGAGCAGGAGGGTTAATCCATGCTTTCCAAAGTGCCAGAAGACGTAGATAAGCGCTTCCGCCTTCTTGCTGCATCAAATGGTCAATCCTGACCTTGTAATCAGCCAGATACTGTTGTAGAAGTGCGCAGCCGAAAGCCTCTTTTGAAGCAAAGTAATAATAGAATGAGCCTTTAGGCACATCGCAATTCTTGAGAATTTCCTGTAAGCCCACTCCAACAAAACCTTTATGCAGTACCAATTCAAAACTACTGCTTAAAATATGTTGGCGCGTTGCTTCACTTTTGTCTGATCGTTTCATACTTTTACTATAAATTACTAATAGACCAGTCGTCTACTAAATAGTAAATTATTCTAGTGTTTTATATTGAAGCATCTTAATAAATAACAATATGCAGCCAGTGTCTACCTGTGATACCACTCATTCAGTTGTTTTCTATATTCAGATCCTATCAGCAGTTGATTTAACTTAATGGACCTCATGCGGAGTGAAAAGGTATCAGGTACAACTATACCTTCCTTGAGCAGACAACTAAGCTTGTAATAAAAAAATAAATAATAAAATCAGATTTTTAAATAAAAAATAATTGATTTTATTCAATCACAGGGCTCGCTAAGATCCGTTACAAATCAATCACGAGTAAATCATGAAAATGAAAATTTTAACGGGGCTAATCTTGAGTCTGGTTACGAGCACATCTTTCGCTGCACCAGTCATTTACGGGGAAATCGATGTAAGTCTGGATTATCTTCCAGAAAATAATCGTTCGGGTGTTTCTGATAAAGACGTTTGGGAAATTAATAGTAATAGTAGCTTTATTGGAATCAAGGGCGAGGAAAAACTGAACGAGCGTTTAAGTGCAATCTATGCTGCTGAATGGACCTTTTATGCAGATGGTGATAACACCGATTTTGACCAGCGTAACCGCTTTATAGGTTTAAAAGATATCAGACTTGGCATGCTCAAGCTGGGCAAACATGATACACCCCTTAAGCAGCTGTCCGGTGTGGTAGATAGCTTTAATAATTATGTGGCTAATAAGGCAGATGTTGCCGGTATTTTTACTGGTGAAAACAGGGTAGACAATGTGCTGGTTTATGAATCACCCGCTATTCCTGTAGCGGAAGGAAATCTTAAAATAAATACGCTACTGGCAACTGGAGAAGCTTCAGGTATTAAAAAATCCAGTGGCGGTGTTAAAACAGCTGGGCGTGGTTTAGGTGATGCGTTCTCTACAGCGATCATCTATGACCATCAACTGTTTAATGCAGGCATTGCCTATGATAAAGCTATCCCAAGTAATTTTCTTGGACGAGGTATTTTAAATGCTTCCGAGCCGGAACCCTTAAGCAGCGGTATATTCGCAGCAGCAAATACCGTTCGGGCAGTGGGACGGATTCATCTGAACCAGCCTCTGTATCTGAAAGTACTCTATCAGAGTTCAAAAGTGGCGGATGCAGCCGGAAATGCAACCGGTGCAGCGACAATTGATGATGCACAAGGCTGGCTGATCGGAGCAGAGTATCAATTGCCTCAGGCCCAAGACTGGATTCTAAAGGCACAATATAGCCAGAATGCTACCTCATTTAAGAATGCCACACCAGATTACGAAGCACAGCAGTATATGGTAGGTGCGGACTATACCCTAAATAAACAGGTCAAAACCTATGGTTATGCGGGTTATTTAACGCTTGAGCAGGGTGAAAGTAAAAATAAACAACCTCTAGGGGGTATAGGACTTGAATATAAATTCTAAAATTCTATGTATGAACAGGACCAATGAATAATATGGTTCGCACTGTTGAGCCCGGTTTTTTACCAATATCGAATGAAGCGTATGAGCAGCAGTTTGCTAAATCAAGTGAAAAAACCGGTTAATTACGTTGAGGTAAATCAGGCTGAAACTGAGCCTGACACACCCCTTTAATTTTTTGTCTGTTCACTACGACATAAATTGACTGTCCTACTTTTTTATCTTTACAGAGCTGTTGGTATTTTGAATATGTTCCCAAACGGCTGGTAGGATCAGCGTTTGTATTGTAGAACTGATGCTGCTCCAGACGTGACCAGTCACGAGGGTTATTCGGTTTGAAGCTGAGCCGACATGTGCCAGACAGACGATAACTGTTACTGGTAATTTTCTCTCCCATTATTTTTCCCTGACAAAGTTTATCCAAAGCAGTACGATTAGGACCATTCATCACGTGCATATTATCATTTAGGGTCTGCTTTGCACTGTTCATGGGGGAAAGGGAAACCGTTTCAGCTGTGGATGCAGTAAAACTTTCAGCAGTTTGATGCGGAGTTGATGCAGCCATCATGTTATAAACTAAGGGCATATTTAAAGTTGAGTCTGAAGCTGTCGTCTTGGAAACAAGTTCGGCAAAACTTGAATTCATCCATATTGAGGCTAAGCTAATAGTGAAGGCAAATGCTCTTTTTTTCATCATGTAACTCATTCTTGGCAAAAAATAAATGATTTAAATTATTGTGATGACTAATAGCCCTGTCATGATCGAGCTGGTTGTTATAGTTGCAATTGCTGTATGTTTTTAACACAAATTAGTATAACGCCGATTCTCAATTAGGCTACTCTAATTTTCTAAATTTTAAGTTATGAATATGATGTATGATTCAAGCCATCCTTTTTGATCTGGATAATACCCTGACACACCGTGACCAGAGTGTAGAGGCTTATAGTTACTATTTGGCCCAATATTATCAGCGGCACCTAGGAGAGGTGGATGTAATGCAGATTAAAGCTATTATCAACCGGATTGATAATGGCGGCTATCCCAAAAAGGAATTGCTAACTCATCCGAGTATTGCTGCTTCCGTTGCACAGGCATTACAACATGAACTTAAATGGCATCATGCTGTAGATTTTGATGAGTTGACGGCATTCTGGTTTGAACAGTTTGGCCTGCATGCAGTACCGATGGAAGGCTCTGAACAAGTATTGCAAGAGCTAAAACAGCAGGGTTTTAAACTGGCAATAGTGTCAAATGGCGGTCATGACACACGACTCAAAATTATAGAGGGTTTAAATATCGCTCACTATTTTGACTTGATTGTCAGTTCGGAGCTAGCAGGTTCTAAAAAGCCAGAGCCAGAAATTTTTCAATATGTATGTCAGCGGCTGAATGTTATGCCTGAAGAATGTCTGTTTATTGGTGACCATCCCATAAATGATATTCAGGGCGCGCAAAATGCAGGAATGCATCCGGTCTGGATGGAAGGCTTTCATGAAGTAGATCCATACGACGCTCAGTTAATAAGTTCTAGAATTAAAAAACTTGAGGAAATCTGGAAGTTTATTGGTTAATAAAGCTAAAAAGCGGCCTAGATGGTCGCCAGATATGAGCAGAATTTTAAAACATACTATCATCCGAATTAGCAGAAATTTTATGGATAGAGAGGTCTGCACCAACAAACTCATCTTCCTGACTTAATCGGATACCCACAGTCAGTTTAAGTACGCCATAGACTAAAAAACCACCGCCCAGTGCAATAACAATTGCCAAAAAAGTGCCGAATAACTGTGAAATGAGTGAAACACCGCCCAGACCACCCAATATCTGCTGTCCAAATATTCCCACTGCTATTCCACCAAAAGCGCCGCATACGCCGTGTAATGGCCACACACCAAGTACATCATCTACCTTTAGACGGTTTTGGGTATAGGTAAACAGCTTGACAAAAATAATGCCTGCCAGTGCTCCAATAATTAAGGCACCTACTGGATGAACAATATCTGACCCGGCACAGATAGCCACTAATCCGGCAAGTGGTCCGTTATGCAAAAAACCAGGGTCATTTTTACCTATAAAGTTGGCAGCCAGCGTTCCACCTGTCATGGCCATCAGGGAGTTAATGGCTACCAGACCAGAAATAGCATCCAGACGCTGGGCACTCATAACATTAAAACCAAACCAGCCCACAATCAGAATCCAGGAACCCAACGCCAGAAAAGGAATTGAAGAAGGGGGATGTGCACTGATCCGTCCATCTTTTTTATAGCGGCCACGACGTGCACCTAAAAGGATTACAGCTGCCAAAGCAATCCAGCCACCCATCGCATGGACTACCACCGAACCGGCAAAGTCGTGAAAGCTTGCACCAAAACTGGACTTGAGCCAGTCCTGTAGGCCCAGATTCCCGTTCCAGATTATACCTTCAAAGAACGGGTAAATTAAGGCAACCAGAACTAGAGTCGCAATTGCCTGAGAGCGCATTTTGGCACGCTCAGCAATACCGCCAGAGATGATGGCAGGTATGGCTGCCGCGAAAGTCAGCAGAAAGAAACAGCGCATCAGGTTATAGCCATGATCTTCAGCCAGCGTTGCACCTAGGTGAAAAAAATGATGGCCATAGGCAATATAATAACCAACAAAAAAATAAGCCAAGGCAGAAATCGAGAAGTCTGTCAGAATTTTACTTAAGGCATTCACCTGATTCTTATGACGCACAGTTCCCAATTCTAAAAAAGCAAATCCGGCATGCATTGCAAGTACCAGAATTGCACCAAGAAGGAGAAAAAATAAATCCATATTCTGCATAATGAGGTTCCAATTCGGTGCAACTGATCTAAAACTCAGTCAGTATAACCATGCCAAATTTAAGTAAAAGAGAGGAGAAGACGGAAAATATTGATTAAGTTTTGCTAAGAAATAACAAGACTCGATATAAAGCAATTACTTAGCTTTAAATTATGGTTTTGCTCCAAGATGGGGCATAAAAATACAGTCTATTTATGATTTAATTTGTTGATAAATATAAATTATTTTTAATAGGTATAAGGTTGGTTATGAGTTTGTGCTATGAAAAAGTGCATTTTCAAGCTAAAGATAAACAGTAGAGAATCAGGTTGAAAATTTAACAAAACTAACTGTAAACCTGGATTTAATCTTAAACACTATAAAAAAGCAGATCATATGATCTGCTTGTTCTCATCAATTTTTTTAATGCAGAATCTTGTTCAGGAACTGCTGAGCACGTTCACCCCGAGGCGTTGTGAAAAACTCCTGCTTGCTACAGTCTTCCACGATTTTACCCTGATCCATGAAAATAATCCGGTCTGCGACCTGACGGGCAAAACCCATTTCATGAGTTACACACATCATGGTCATGCCTTCTTTAGCCAGTTCAACCATTACGTCCAGTACTTCATTAATCATTTCCGGATCAAGAGCAGAGGTGGGTTCGTCAAATAGCATGGCAATTGGGTCCATGCTTAAAGCACGGGCAATTGCCACACGTTGCTGCTGGCCACCGGAAAGCTCGGCCGGGTACTTGTTTGCCTGAGTACTTAAACCGACACGGTCCAGATATGCCAGGCCTTTTTTCTTGGCCTCAGCTTCACTGCGACCCAATACCTTAATCTGGGCAATAGTCAGATTCTCAGTAATGCTGAGGTGAGGAAACAGTTCAAAATGCTGAAATACCATACCAACCCGGCTACGCAATTTGTTTAGATCGGTTTTGGGGTCATTAATCGCAATACCATCAACCAGAATCTGTCCCTGCTGGATGGTTTCCAGGCCATTGACTGTCTTGATTAAAGTAGATTTCCCCGAACCTGATGGGCCACAGACTACTACCACTTCACCTTGACGAATCTGGGTAGTACAGTCCGTGAGTACCTGAAACTTGCCATACCACTTGCTGACATTGTGCATATCAATCATGATCTTTTGATCATTCATACATGTAACCTTTTTTGTAATCTTCTTACGGTATATGTTGCCAGTGCACTAATGGTGAAATAGACCAGACCGGCAAACAGGATGTATTGAGTGAGCAGTGACATCAGGTCACCGCGGACATAATTGCTGCGGAAGAAATCCAACAGACCAATGGCATAAACCATGGTTGAATCCTGAAACAGGATAATAGTCTGCTGTAGCAGTAAAGGAGTCATCTTGCGAAAGGCCTGAGGCAAAACAACCAGCCGCATGTTCTGGCTATATGTCATTCCCAGAGCATAAGCCGCAGCACTTTGGCCGCGTGGAATTGACTGTATGCCTGCACGTACAATTTCCGAGAAATAGGCTGCTTCAAACAGCATGAAGGCTACAATACTGGAAACCAAAGCAGTATCTATAGTCAGGAAACGTCCGGTTATTGTGGTGTAAATGAATGGAACTGCAAAGTAGAACCACATCAGCACCAGCAGCAGGGGAATGGAACGGAACAGATTTACATACGCCTGTGCCACCAGATTAAGTATTCTAAAAGAAGACAGGCGCATCAGGGCCAGCAGGGTACCAATCAGAATTCCGCCAAGGGTGGCAATACAGACAACTTTCAGGGTGATGGTCATGCCGTACCAGAGTGCCGGACCAGAAGCCTGTAAATCCTGTAGAAACGAAGTGAGCCATTCCATATTATTTGCCTCCTGCAATCAGGCCCGGAACACGTAAACGGTGTTCCAACAGGGTCATCAGTAAAATGAGGCAGACATTGATCACAATAAAGATCAGGGTCACAAAGGTATAAATTTCAATAGTATTTTGGGTATATTCACTAATGGTTTTCATCTGTGAAATGATTTCCGCTACCCCGACCAGTGAAGCAACTGAAGTGTTTTTAACACAGTTGGTCAGCTCGGAACTGAGCGGCGGCAAAATCGTCCGGAATGACTGCGGCAGAATGACATAGCGGTATAACTGTGATGTACTAAAGCCCATGGCATAACCTGCATTGATCTGGCCACGTGGCAATGCCTCAATACCGGTACGTACCTGTTCACAGACACGTGCGGCAGTAAACAGGCCCAATCCGACACTCGCCGAGATGAGTGCACTGGCATTTGAGCTTAAGTCATTCATCCACCAGTCCTTGACGGGACCAGGCAAAAAGTTCGGGACTACATAGAACCAGATAAACAGTTGGATCAATAAGGGAACATTACGAAAAAGTGTTACATAAGCAGTGCCGATAGTACGTGCAGTCTTACTGGGCAGGGTGCGCATAATTCCCAGGATGCTCCCCAGCACCATGGCAATACTCCAGGCCACCAGCGCAATGACCAGTAACCAGCCCAGACCGATTAATACCCATTGCAGATAAGTGCTGTCACCTACACCAGTCGACTGAAACAGTACTGACCAATTCCAGCTATAATTCATGAAAACTCCTGACAGAAGCAGGCCAGAAGATACCTGGCCTGACGATGACTGTCTAAAATCAGGACTTACTGATCCCGGTCATGCGGATTGCTGATCAGGGCTTTTACTTGTTCCGACATTGGGAAGTTCAGGTTAATATTTTTTGGTGGAATTGGCTGCTGGAACCACTTTTTATACATATCGTTGATTTCACCAGAGGCATAAGTGGCCTTGATTGCGTCATCAACTACCTGTTTAAATTCTTTATCACCTTTACGCAGCATACAGCCATAAACTTCCTGAATCGGTGGTGTACCTACAATCACCCACTTGTCTGGTTCTTTGGCTTTAGACTTTTCACCAGCCAGCAGAATATCATCCATCATAAAGGCTGCCGCACGGCCGTTTTGCAGCATTAAGAATGAATCAGCATGGTCTTTGGCAGAAATAACTTCACCAATCCCCAGTTCCTGTGCATGCTGACGGATATAACGTTCAGAAGTTGTGCCGGCGGTGGTTACGACCTTTTTGCCTTTTAAGTCAGAAAAATCCTTAATACCTGAGTCTTTCGCTGTAAGCAGACGAGAACCGACCTGGAAGAAACCAACCGAAAAGTCGACCTGTTGCTGACGTTCCTTATTGTTGGTGGTTGAGCCGCACTCCAGATCGACGGTACCATTTGAAACCAAAGGAATACGGTTCTGGCTGGTCACCAGGTTGTAACGCACTTTCAGATCCGGTTTGTTCAGTTTCTGCTTGAGAGCTTCTACGACCTTCATTTGCAAGTCATGAGCATAACCCACCGGCTGGTTTGGATTATCTGCAATATAAGAAAATGGAATAGATGAATCACGGTGTCCTAGTACTACAGTGCCAGACTGACGGATCTTCTCCAATGTCCCCGAACCTGCTGAACCTGTATTTGCAGCATTCCCCGATGCAGCATTATTTTCACTAGCAGGAGCATTATTATTGTTACTACAGGCCACAAGGCCGAGCATCAATGTACTCAGGCACAGCACTGAGGCTGCACGTACTTTATTTGACATGGTAAAACTCCTTTTCTATTGTTGTGAGCTTGCTGTTCCTGCCCAAGATAAACACTTGAATGTTTACCTGTTTTAAACGATTAAATATTTTTATATATCTTTCAACTTATCTTTTAGCATGTTAATAATCGGTGTGGAAGATATCCACGACTGAAGTTGTAGGGACTTTTATCCAAATGTTTTTAAATAAAAGAAATTATGGTGAAAAAAGCATCATTTTAAAAGGATGTGGGTGATTAGTTTTACTTACAACTGACGGCTGTAAGAGGAGCTTGATCGCGTATAGTATTTCAACTCTATACTCCATTTCTCTCATGATGAGACTGGCTTGTTTTTATGAAGCAGGAAAAATAAAAAACTATTTTTTTACTTAGGGCTAAAAATACAGATTGTGTATCCTTTGCAGAGCTTATATGTTGTTTAAAACATTATTCATTTTTGCTGCTTGGATCAAAAATTAATTTGATACTTTTTAATGCGGCCCCAGCATATAGTATTTCACATGGCACATATAATTCTGGCCCTTTTTCCCTTGGTTGCATTCATTGCTACGGGCTACCTGTTTAAAAGATATCATTTTTTAAGTACCGAATTCTGGTCAGGCGCTGAAAAGCTGAATTACTATATCTTGTTTCCGGCGCTGCTGTTTCACACTTTAGCGACTGCAAAAATTGAATTTGACAGTCTGAAAATGCTGCTGGCGGCAATGTTTATTACAGTGCTGACTGCCACGATTGCCTTGTACCTGCTGCGTTATATAAAACACATTCAGCCAAGCCGGTTTGGCGTACATACACAAAGTATTGTCCGTTTTAATACTTATATCGGGCTGGCACTGGTGGCTGCACTGTTTAAACAGGAAGGTATGGCCATACTGGCGGTTCTGCTGGCAGTCTGTATTCCACTGGTTAATATCATTTCTGTGCTGTCACTGACGTCTAGCGAGCAGATGAGCTTACGGCCTGTCATTATTTCTCTGTTGAAGAATCCCCTGATCATGTCCTGTCTGGTGGGGGCGATCGTAAATGTATTAAATATTCCTGTGTGGGAAGGAGTATTTAACCTGATCAAACTGTTTTCTGCTGCAAGCCTGCCACTGGGCCTGCTCTGTGTCGGTGCAGCCTTACAGTTTATGGAAATGAAAAAAGATATTCCTGCCTTAATGCTGGATACTTTTGCCCGTTTACTGGTAATGCCGGCGTTGGCTATAGGAATTTGCTGGTGGATGCAGCTTCCTGTGTTACAAACCCAGATTCTGGTGATTTTTTTCGCATTACCGACAGCGTCGGCAGCTTATATTCTGACTAAAGTGTTAAAGGGTGATAGTCAGCTTATGGCAGCTGTTATCAGTTTACAGACCTTATGCGCTGCCATAACGTTGCCTCTTGTAATTGCTTGGGTGATGTAAAGTAAAGGTTCGAATGATGGACTTTAAATCAGGTATAATTTTTCTTTTGCTGCATTATTCATATGGCACTTGAATTAAAAACCACACTTCAGCCTGATAATGAGCTTTCGCCACAGCAGAGAAAGTTGAACTGGCTAATTGATAAAATTGAGCAGCAACAGCTTGAACTGAAGCAGTGGCAGCAGGCGCAGGAACAGATTCAGCAATATACCCGTCAGACTTTAATGCCGGTCTATCAAGAGTTACATGCGGTGCTGTTTCAGCAATTGGAACAGTTATGGATGCATTTGCATGAGGCTGGATTTTCCAAGGCAGAGGCGACGCAACTGGATGTTAAAATCCAGTATCTTGCAGCTTACTTAAAAAACTCTCAATCTTTATCAAGGCAACAAGCCGAGATTGTTGACGACATTTATAATTACTATCAACAGCATATCAAACATAGCCAAGCCAGAAAAAATAAAAAGCAAAGTGCAGAGGAGATAGAGCTATTTTTTGATGAAGAAAATGATTCAGAACAGATAGCATCTGAGGATTTTGAAGAATGGGATAGCGAAAAGTACAGCCAGGCACGCGAGCAATCCAAGCTTAAACGCCAGCAGGAAAAACTGGAACAGGCTATAAAGCTAGCAGAGCAGTCTTTAAAAACAGTGTACTTAAAAATTGCTGCAACTATTCACCCAGACCGTGAACCGGATGAAGCTAAAAAAGTAGAAAAGACTGAGTTACTTCAACGAGTGAATGAGGCTTATGCAGCGCAGGATTTATTTTATTTACTGAAATTGCAAATCCAAATTGAGCAGAATCGGGGTACTTCACAAAAGGGTTTAAGTGCGGAACAAATGAAGTTTTACCAATTGGCCTTAGATCTGCAAAGTCAAAAGTTGGATGATCAAATAGAAGAAATTATTCAGTCATTGAGCTGGAATAAAAAAGCACAGGCAGGCAAGGTAAAAATTGCAGATTTATATAAGCAGGTAGATGCGGATACTTCAGCGATGAAAAATCAGTTAAAAGGGGAAAAGGATCGCTTAAAGTATATGAAGAAGGTGAGTGGGGTAGAGATGTTGATGGAGCATCAAGTTTTGTGATTTACTTCTCCCTTGCGCAGCAGTGCTGCTCATGTCCTGAAATGAGAGGGGAAATCCATTACATATTAGATTTAAACTGTAAATTTGGCTATAGTAATTGGGATGAAATTTAATAATAAGAATTAGATTATCAATGAACGTTCCCTTTCCTGAGCAAGTTTTAAAGCACTGCTTTAAAACGAAGCGCAAGTGAGGGCTAGAGAGAGGTTATAAATTCTGCTAATTTAAATAAAATAATAAAAACAAAATCTCATGAATAAAAAACTCGACCCTCAACTTTTACTATTCGCCAAATCTATGCGCCACACCGCCACCGATGCAGAACATTTAATGTGGCAAATACTTCGTGCCAAACATTTTATGAATCTTAAACTCCGTCGTCAGCATGTGATCAAACCATATATCGTTGATTTTTACTGTCATGAAATCGGTTTAGTGATTGAGTTGGATGGCAGATAGCATGGAATGGATGATAGAAAAGAATATGACGCTGAACGGACGAAGTTTTTAGAGGCTTTGGGTTTAACAGTTGTGCGATATTGGAATCATGATGTGTTGGGAAGGACGGATGTGGTTTTAGAGGATTTGTGGCAGAAATGTTCTGAATTAAGGCAGACCTCTCCCTAACCCTCACTTGCGCTTCGTTTTAAAGCAGTGCTTTAAAACTTGCTCAGGAAAGGGAACTTCAATATAAAACTCATACAGGCGTTGAATCAAATGACGCTCCCTCTCCCTATGGGAGAGGGGTGGGGTGAGGGTACTTAAAAAATAGAGTGATTGAATTTTTTATCAATGTTATAAAAACAAATAATTAAAATATAATTTGGGGTGTATGGTGAATTCTAAAGTTGAAATCAAAACTAAAGAAGATCATGGATTATGGTATGACAATAATATTGATCCTTATAAAGGATTAGCAGAAATCATTTCAGTTACATTAAAAAATGCCTTAATTTCACAAAAAATTAGTTTTGTAGATGTCCCTTATCGATCCAAAACTAAGAAAAGTTTTTTAAAGAAAATTCAAGACAAGTTGACAGAAAAAGATTATAGCCCATCCTCTATGACTGATTTAGCTGGTGTCCGCGTTATTACATTAATTGAATCCGATGTACAAAAAGTTTGTACTCTTATTGAGTCAATGTTCAACGTCCATAAAGCAGATAGTGTGAACAAATCTGAAAATTTAGGTGAAGAAAAGGTAGGCTATCGGTCTGTTCATTTTGTCTGTGATGTTGGAGAGAGTAGAGAGAAAATGCCTGAGTTCTCTGCTTATAAAGGATTATGTTTTGAAATCCAAGTAAGAACAGCGCTAGAACATGCATGGGCGGAAATAGAACATGATCGTGGTTATAAGCTAGGTGGCAAGTTGCCTTCGCATTTAAACCGTAGGTTTAAGTTACTATCAGGCTTATTAGAATCTGCTGATTTAGAATTCAATCGTTTGACAGTCGAAATTGAAGAGTATGCGAAAAACTTAAAGGATAATATTTTACATAATAGTCTTGAATTTGAGTTAACGGATATTGGAGTAAAAACACTTATAGAAAGTAAGTATTCTAATTTAATCAGAAAAGAAGCTAATTATATTTATGATGATACTTTATCTATAATTATTCAGGAGTTATTTGATTTTGGAATCAATAATTTGAATAAGCTTGATAATATAATAGCCGATGCAGCTTCTAAATTTATTTTTCCAAATGATAATAATCTTATAGGTTTTCTTCGAGATTTAATGATGGTTACCGATTTAGAAAAATATTTTTCTACTGCTTATGCAAATTCGGAACAAAAATGGGGAGCGACAAATGAAAATGGATATAAATTTCTTTTACAGAAATATACTGAGCAACAAATACAATCAATTTTTGAACAGAATGAAATAGAAATTGAACCTAATGAGTATGAATAAAAAATCCCCTCACTAAGAGGGGATTTTTTTGAATCAAACTACAGCCTTAAAGCGCCGCAATCTGCTCCATATTCGTTTTAATCTTCATTAACTGGTCAGCAAACTCAGCAAGTTTCACTTTCTCGCCTTCAACCACAGCAGCAGGTGCTTTCGCCACAAAACCTTCATTAGAAAGTTTAGTTGCAATTTGGTCATGCTGTTTTTGAACCTTGTCTAAGTCTTTTTGTAGACGACCCAATTCCGCTTTAGGGTCAATTAAGCCCTTCATTGGAACGTATACAGATACGTGACCAACGACAGATGAAGAAGACAATGGTGGTTGTTCACCATCAGCCAAGAAAGTAATACTTTCAACTTTTGCCAATGCTTTAAACAATGGTTCAATACGTGCAATCTGCGCTTTTTCAGCATCCGTGGTATTTTGCAGCAGCACAGGCAACAAGCGCGCATTCCCTAGACCCATCTCACCACGGATGTTACGCACCGCACCAATCAGACCTTGCAGCCATTGCATATCCGCTTCAGCTTGATCATTGATCTTCGCTGTATCTGCAACCGGGTATGGTGCCAGCATGATCGTTTCGCCAGTAATACCGAGTTTAGGTGCAAGCGTTTGCCAGATTTCTTCTGTTAGATATGGCATCAATGGGTGAGCCAAACGTAAAGATGCTTCCATTACCGCAAGAAGAACACGACGTACTTCAGCTTTACGCTCTTCAGATACATTTTCATCGTTCAGAACCGGTTTGGTTAACTCAACATACCAGTCACAGTATTCATTCCAGATGAATTCGTAAATCGCTTGCGCAGCCAGATCTAAACGATACGTCGCAAATGCTGTTTGCACTGCTTGTTCCGCTTTTTGAAGACGGCTTACGATCCACTGTTCAGGCAACTCCCAAAGGTCTTGACGTGCTTCCTGCCCAATGGTCTGGCCTTCGACATTCATCATCACAAAACGGGTCGCGTTCCAGATTTTGTTAGCAAAGTTACGGTAGCCTTCAACACGCTTCATATCGAACTTGATGTCACGTCCGGTATTGGCAAGTGCGCAGAAAGTGAAGCGAACTGCATCGGTACCGTAAGCCTGAATACCTTCCGGGAATTCTTTACGGGTTGATTTTTCAATCTTCGCCGCTTGTTTCGGGTTCATCAGACCTGTGGTACGCTTTTGTACCAGCGTTTCAAGGTCTACACCGTCAATCAGGTCTAACGGGTCAAGTACGTTCCCTTTAGACTTCGACATTTTCTGACCTTCGCCATCACGTACCAAGCCATGTACATACACAGTTTTGAACGGCACCTGAGGCGTACCATCTTCATTTTTCATGAAGTGCATGGTCAGCATGATCATACGGGCAACCCAGAAGAAGATGATGTCGAAACCTGTTACCAGTACATCAGTCGGGTGGAAAGTATTTAAGAAATAGTTGGCTTTATCTTTTGCTTCGTCGCCAGTCCAGCCTAAAGTCGAGAATGTCCATAGACCAGATGAGAACCAGGTGTCTAGTACGTCTTCGTCTTGGTCTAACTGAACATCGGCAGGGATATTGTTTTTTACCCGAACTTCTGCTTCGTCACGACCCACGTAAACATTACCATCTTTATCATACCAGGCTGGAATACGGTGACCCCACCACAGTTGACGCGAGATACACCAGTCTTGAATGTTGTTCATCCACGCCATGTACATATTGCTGTACTGTTCAGGCACGAACTTAATACGGCCATCCTGCACCGCTTCAATGGCTGGTTTCGCAAGTGGTGCAATCTTTACATACCACTGGTCTGTGAGCAGAGGCTCAACGATTACGCCTGAACGGTCACCACGTGGCGCTTTCAGGTCATAAGGCTGAATCTGGTCTAACCAGCCTTCGGCTTCGGCCTGTGCAACCAGTTTCTTACGCGCTTCAAAACGCTCTAAACCAATATAATCTGCTGGAGCAGGAATGGTTTTAGAAATTTGCTCCCCAGCTTTGGCAATATATTCAAACTCAGCCAGTACTTCTGCATTTTTGTTGAAGATATTGATAATCGGCAGTTCGCAGCGCTTGCCCACTTCATAGTCATTGAAGTCATGTGCAGGGGTGATTTTTACGCAGCCGGTCCCAAAATCTTTTTCTACATATTCATCGGCAACCACAGGTACTAAACGGCCAGTAATCGGTAATACGATATTTTTACCAATCAGGTGCGCATAGCGTTCATCTTCAGGATGTACAGCAACTGCCGTATCACCCAGTAGGGTTTCTGGACGTGTGGTGGCGACCACCAGGTAATCATGGCCGTCTTGGGTGCGCAGCGTTTTATCTTCAAAGAAATATTTAAAGTGCCAGAGAGAACCTTTTTCCTCAACCGATTCAACTTCAAGATCAGACAGGGCCGTTTGCAGTTTCGGGTCCCAGTTCACCAGACGTTTACCACGGTAGATCAGGCCTTCTTCATGCAGTTTTACGAAAACCTCTTTAACAGCATTGGATAAACCGTCATCCATGGTAAAGCGTTCACGTGACCAGTCCACCGAAGAACCCAGACGACGGATCTGACGGGTAATATTGCCACCAGACTGTTCTTTCCATTCCCAGACTTTCTCGATGAACTTGTCACGGCCCAGGTCATGACGGCTAATATTCTGTGCCGCCAGCTGGCGCTCAACCACCATTTGGGTTGCGATACCAGCATGGTCCGTACCTGGCTGCCAAAGCGTATTTTTACCTGACATACGGTTATAGCGAGTCAGGGCATCCATAATGGCATTATTAAAACCATGACCCATGTGCAAGCTACCGGTGACATTTGGCGGCGGAATCATAATACAGAATGATTCACCTTTTTCAGATGGCTTGAAATAGCCACGCTCTTCCCAAGTCTGGTACCATTTTTTCTCGATCTCGGTTGGATCGTAGGTTGTTGCAATATTCTGAGCTGAATCGGTCATAGTTTTAAAAGATCAAAAGCCAATAAAAAATTGTATTCATTGTAGCAAAAAAATATCTGTTTTTAATGCAGTAAAACCCGACAAATAATTTTGTATTTATGCTGAAACACGGTAGATTTAAGCTGCTTTAAGTCCGTATCGAGGCCTTTAAGCATTCAGATAAAAAATATAAGTAGTGAAAAATAAGGAAACAACCTTCATGAGCTATGCTGTATTTCTCAAATTGAGTGAATCCTCTTACAGCCGTTTTGAAGTTATTCGCATGCAGTTAAATGCCGGGGTAAAAGCAAGTCAGGCTGAAATGCTGGGTGGGGTACTCAGCGAAATTGCCTGTGAAATTATTGAGCAGGCCTTTAGCGAACTAATTTTAAAGCAGGCCAATAGCATAAACACTGAGGATACAAAAGAAATTAAAGAAAACCGGCAGGTGGTCAGGCAGATACTGGAAACTTTACGTAAATACCTGCCTTGGGCGATTTCATTTTTTAGTAATGAGCGCCTGTTGCCACTGGTCAACTATTTTGCAGGACTGATCTGTGAACATGACCGGCAAATCTGGATCCGCTATGACGTGCATATGCAGCTCATGCAGGATGTACTGGAGACTGTTGAACAGATTCGGGCAGGCCAGCTGAGTGCAGTGCCACGAGCTTTTGCCTTGCTTATTCATATTATTGATCTTGGCGTGACCTGCCTGATCCGTGAACCGAAGAAGCAGCTTAAATTTAATGTATTTATTGACAAGACCTTAAGTGGCGTAATTCATGTGACTACCCATTTAGGCTATAAACGCCTAGAAAAAATTGGGACCCAGCTCCAAAAGGAACAGGCCAATGCATACATTGAACATTTTATGGGCTTTATGCAAAAAGCCTGATAAAAAGTTGTTAACTGACCAGGAATAAAAGGCAGAGAAAAATGGCAAGTCCGCAATTAAACAATAAAATCGTCTGGATCACTGGCGCATCTTCAGGTCTAGGTAAGGCGCTGGCACAAGAATGTGCAGCGTTAGGAGCAAAGCTGGTCCTGAGCGCGCGCCGTTATGATGAGCTGGAAAAAGTTCGTCTGGCTTTGCCAAATGCGCAAGAGCATCTGGTTGTTCCTATGGATATAACAGATGAAAGTCAGGTACGTCATGCTTATGATCAGGTATTGGCTGCTAAAGGCCGCATTGACTGGCTCATCAATAATGCAGGCCTCAGCCAGCGCGCCTTGATTCAGGATACCACCATGCAGACCGAACGTGCCATCATGGAGGTCGATTATTTCTCACAGGTATTTCTGACCAAAACAGTCTTGCCCACTTTTATCCAGCAGAAGTTTGGACAGATTGCCTTTGTCTCAAGTGTAGCAGGACTACTGGGTACTCAGTATCGCGCATCCTATTCGGCGGCCAAGGGAGCAATCCATATGTGGGCCAATAGTCTGCGTGCTGAGGTTGCTCAGGAGGGTATAGGCGTTTCTGTAATTTTCCCTGGTTTTGTGAAGACCAATGTGTCATTTAATGCCTTAAATGGAGAAGGCAAGCCACAAGGTCATCAGGATGAAGCAATAGAAAATGGTCTGGAACCACAACAGTTTGCCAAAATTACGGTTGAGGCCTTACTGGCTGGGGAAGAATATATTGTCGTAGGAGGCCATAAGGAAAAGCTGGGCGTACTGGTATCTCGCCTATCACCCAAGCTGCTATATAAAATGATCCGTAAAATGAAAGTAAAGTGACCTGTGCTTCTTTTTTGGAGAGCTGGGGGGAGAACTGCAAATCCTGTTCAGTCCCCCTGCTAAAAATGACTTATGTGGTTTTAATTGCTGTGCCGTAGGCAAATACTTCAACCATGCCACCCTGCATTCCGAGTTCAGTGGTACTCAGGCGTAAACCCATGATATGGGTTGCTCCTGTACGCTGAGCTTCTTGCTTTAAACGTATAATTGCCTCACGCCGAGCTCTTTCTACAATACTTTCATAAGCAGTGAGCCGGCCACCAAAAAAATTCTGAACATTGGCAATCACATATTTAAAATAGTCATGTGAGATGACTACATTGCTCGAGACGAGCTGTCCGGTATTCAAAGTGGTATGAAAGCGATGATTATCAACAGTAATATGTGCCAGCATATTTTCTTTTTTTTCAAGTTCACGCAGATGTTTGTATTCGACATGGCGTCCAAATGCCCAGCCAATCACGAACAGCACTATAAAAATTCCGATCTTAAAAATCAAAGCGTCCATAACCCGGCATCCTGTGTAATTTTATGAAGAGAACGGATCTGGAATTGAAGGTGCAACTGGAGTTACGGTGACTGCAGTCCCATATACGAACAGTTCAGAAGCACCTTGTGCTATATTTGAGGTAGAAAAACGAATCCCGACAATTGCATTGGCACCCAGATTTTGGGCTTTTTCAATCATGCGATTCATGGCTTCCTGACGGGATTCTTCTAATAATTCGGTATAACCTTTAAGTTCTCCGCCTACAATATTTTTCAGACCAGCCATAAAGTCACGTCCTACATGCTTGGAGCGGACCGTGCTGCCATAGACCACATCAATTTGCCTGGTAATGTGGTGACCCGGAACAGATTCTAGATTGCTTAATAACATCTTATTTTCCTTTTGTTCATAGTTGAAGATAGAAAATTTGGACTTGAAAAGCAATAAAAAAGCCCACCGAAGTGGGCTCTCTTATAAATTATGCTTACTCTACAGCTTTCGCTTCACGGTTTGCTTTTTGTTCAGCAGTTGAAGCCGGACGAGCAATCAAATCGGAACTGGTGGTTTTAACCCCACCACCTAAAGATTTATACAGCTCTACCTGATTATTCAGATTGGCCTGTTCAAGGAGCAACAAGCCTTGCTCGGCTGCATATGAGGCACGCTGTGCATCAAGTACAGTCAGATAGCTGTCAATACCGGCACGGAAGCGTGCATTTGCCAGACGATAGGAAGTATTGGTGGCTTCTACCAGACGACGCTGTGCAGCAACACGATCACCAATATTTTTACGAACAGCCAGTGCATCATTAACTTCACGGAATGCAGCCTGAATTGAACGCTCATAATCTGACAGGGCAATCTGCTGATCTGTTTCAGAAATAGCAATATTGGCACGACGCGTGCCCCAGTCGAAGATTGGAATATCCAGACTTGGGCCAAGCGACCAGACAAATGCACCTGATTTGAACAGGTCACTCAGGTCAGTTGAGGCATAGCCAGCCGAACCAGTCAGACTGATCGTCGGGAACAGGCGTGCGCGTGCAGCCCCAATATTGGCTCCGGCGGCACTCAGCTGATATTCAGCAGTACGGATGTCCGGACGATTAACCAGTAGATCACTTGGCAGACCGGTCGACAGGACATTCTGGTTCGTTACACGGCTAATACGCTTCGGTGGCAACAGGTTGTCAGGGACCTGTTCACCCACCAGTAAATTGAGCAGGTTACGGGCCTGTGCAATCTGGGTGCGATAATTCGCTACGTCATTACGAGCAGTCTCAACAGAAATCTGTGCCTGACGTACGGGTAATTCAGAATCAATCCCGACATCAAAACGTTTCCGGTTCAGATTGTAGGATTCAAGCTGGGCAGCCAGTGTACGTTCAGCCAGGTCCAGATTGGCACTGGCAAATGAATAGTTGAGCCAGGCTTGTGACACCTGACTGATCAGGCTGATTTGGGTAGAGTCACGAGCAGTCTGCGTAGCCAGGAAGGTGTCTAGTGCTGCATCTCGCAAGCTACGGACACGACCCCAAAAATCCAGCTCATAAGCTGTTACACCCAGCCCTACATTGTATGAAGTAGTCGGACCACGACCCTGACTGTTCAGGTTATCCTGGCGTAGTACACTACCACTGGCACCAATGGTAGGGAGCTGGTTATTTTCAGAGATCTGGAACTGCTGCTGGGCTCGCTGAATGTTCAGGGTCGCCGTACGCAGGTCACGGTTATTGGTCAGGGCCAGATCAATCACCGATTTCAGGCGTTCATCTGAGAAAAAGTCTTTATAGCCCTGTGCCGCAATCGAGGTTCCACTATCTGCTTCAATATAATTGTTGGGAATATTGGCATTAGCGACTGGCTCTGGACCGCGCATGCTCTGACATGCAGTCAGAGCAAGCGCTAGAACAGACAAAGCAAAACCGCGACCTGTTAAAGTCCAGAAATTTTGCATCACGATATTTGCTCCTGATTATTTCTGTTTTTTGGTTTCTGTTTAAAAATGCTACGGATCCATACATAGAATACTGGAATAAAGAAGATACCCAGTAATGTTGAGCTGATGACGCCACCCAATACACCGTAACCTACCGAGTGCTGGCTGCCTGCACCGGCGCCTGAAGACAGGGCAAGTGGCAGTACACCAAAACCAAATGCTAATGTGGTCATGATAATTGGACGCAAACGCATTCTTGCAGCATGCAGCGTAGCTTCTAACAGTTCTTCACCTTCTTCTTGCAGGTCTTTTGCGAATTCCACAATCAGAATAGCGTTTTTCGCAGCCAGACCAATTACCGCAATAATTGCAACTTTAAAGTAGATGTTATTCGAGAGGTTAGGATCTTTCGAAATCATCATACCTAAGAAGGTCAGTACCACGGCACCCACAATACCTAATGGAATAACCATGAGTACCGAGAATGGAATAGACCAGCTCTCGTAAAGTGCAGCAAGACACAGGAATACGATCAGGATCGAAAGGGCAAGCAATGCAGCAGTTTGCGAGCCGGCTTCATTTTCTTCAAGTGATAAACCGCTCCATTCATAATCATATCCCTGCATACCCATACTTGGCAGCTTGGCCATGATTTCCTGCATTGCCAGCATGGCATCACCAGAACTCACACCCGGGGCAGGTGTACCCTGAATATTAACCGATGAGATACCATTATAACGTTCAAGACGAGGTGAACCATAAGTCCATTCACCAGTTGCGAAGGCTGAGAATGGGACCATCTGGCCCTGGTTATTACGCACATACCACTTGTCCAGATCTTCAGGCATCATCCGGGTGTCCGCCTGACCCTGTACATAGACACGTTTTACACGGCCACGATCTACGAAGTCATTAATATAAGACCCGCCCCACGCAATACTCATAGTACTGTTGATATCAGCAATACTTACTCCCATTGCACCGGCCTGAGCCTGGTCAATCGAAATTTTATATTGTGGCGTATCTTCCTGACCATTTGGACGCACACCCATCAGGCGCGGGTCTTGGGCAGCCATACCCAAAATTGCATTACGGGCAGCCATCAGTTTTTCATGGCCATTACCACCTGCATCTTTCAGCATGAAGCTAAAGCCCGCAGTCACACCCAGTTCAGGCATGGCAGGTAATTGTAAAGGCATAACATAGCTGGCATCTTTAGCAATAACGTTCAGTGCCATACCACGCTGGATAATTGCACCAATCTGTGCTTCAGGGGTAGTACGTTCACTCCAGTCTTTTAATCTGATAAATGCCAGACCCGCATTTTGTCCTACACCGGTGAACGAGAAGCCCGCGACACTAAATACAGACTGGACATATTCCTTTTCATTCTCAAGGAAGAAGCCGGTCATAGTGTCAACTACCTGTTCAGTACGGCTTAGTGATGCATTAGGTGGAAGCTGTACCAGCGTCATGACTACGCCTTGGTCTTCATCTGGAAGGAATGAAGAAGGCAGTTTCTGGAACAGCAGCACCAGTATGCCAATCACTACAACATAAAACACACCAGAAATAATACGGTGATGCAGGAGTTTGCTTACACCATTCTGATAACGGTGAGACATCCGGTCAAACTTATGGTTAAACCAGCGGAAGAAGCGGGCAAAAACATTATTGCTTGGCGCTTTATTTGGATCATGCTGTTTGAGCAGTGTCGCACAGAGCGCCGGCGTAAAGGTAAGCGCTACAATCAATGACAGAATCATCGCAGTAACCAGAGTAATCGAGAACTGCCGATAGATGACCCCGGTAGTGCCCCCAAAGAACGCCATGGGTACGAATACTGCGGTTAGCACTGATGTAATACCGATAAGGGCACCAGAAATCTGTTTCATTGACAGTTCTGTGGCAGTAACCGGATCAAGATGCTCCTCTGCCATAACACGTTCAACGTTCTCCACCACAACAATCGCATCATCTACAAGCAGACCGATTGCCAGTACCATGGCGAACATGGTGAGGGTATTAATCGAGAAACCAAAAACATTAATTACAGCAAAAGTACCTAGAACAACAACCGGAACAGCAAGTGTTGGAATAATGGTGGCGCGCCAGTTCTGCAAGAACAGGAACATCACGATAAAGACCAGAATGACTGCTTCAACCAGTGTATGAACCACACTTTCAATGGAAAGTTTGATAAACGGAGTAGTATCAAATGCCAGCACGTCTACCATCCCTTGAGGATAGCTGGTACGTAACTCTTTTAAGCGTGCCTCGACTGCTTCAGCAGTGTCGAGTGCGTTGGCGCCTGTCGCAAGTTTGATGGCTACACCGGCCGCTGGTTTATTATTATATTTTGAAATAAAACCGTAATCTGCGCTGCCCAGTTCCACCTTGGCCACATCACCAATACGGACTTGTGCACCACTTGCAGTATTTTTCAAAAATACATTGCTAAATTCTTCAGGAGTCTGCAACAGGCTTTGTGCAGTAACTGTAGCATTTAGCACCTGATCTTTAGTCAGTGGCGCACCGCCTAACTGACCCACTGCCACCTGAGCATTCTGGCTACGGATGGCGTTAGCTACATCACTTGGAGTCAGCTGAAAACTGCTTAGTTTGGCAGGATCGAGCCAGATACGCATGGCATAAGAGCCACCAAATACCTGTACCTCACCCACACCTGCAACACGTGATAAAGGTTCAGAAATATTTGAGTTAACGTAGTCTTTAATATCGGCATCTGACAGGGAATCATCAGGTGAATAAAATGCAATGACCTGCAAGAAGCTGGCACCAGATTTGGTTACCCGCACGCCTTGGCGCTGTACATCTTCAGGAAGCAGAGCCGTTGCAGACTGCAGTTTGTTTTGAACCTGAACCTGTGCAATGTCCGGATCAATACCTTGTTCAAAATTCAGCTGGATAGACGCTTGACCATTCCCGGCACTATTTGAGGAAATGTAGCGTAACCCGTCCAGACCGTTCATCTGCTGTTCAATAATCTGGGTCACTGTATTTTCAACAGTTTCAGCAGAAGCGCCCGGGTAAGTCGCCGCGATCGTCACGGTCGGTGGAGCAATCGTCGGATACTGTGCAATCGGCATTTTGGTGAGAGTAAGTACCCCCGCCAGCATGATCACCAGTGCAATCACCCATGCAAATATGGGGCGATGAATAAAAAATTGAGCCATTCAGTCTACCCCTTATGTATTTGAAGTAGCATTTTGTTCAGCTTGTGGTTTGGCCTGTTGAGCTGGTTTTGCGTTATTGCTTCCCTGGGCCGCTGCCTGAGGCTGTAGAGGTTTAGGGTTCACTTTTTGGCCTTCTTTAACTTTGGCAATGCCTTCTACAATGACACGTTCACCTGCTTGAATACCGCTAGTCACAATCCAGTCTTTACCTTGCACACCGGCAGTTTGTACCGGACGGCTTTCTGCAAGGCCTTTAGCATTTACGATCATGGCAACCGCCTGTCCTGTCGGAAGACGGGTAATTGCAGCCTGTGGAATCAGCATTGCATTTGGAATCACTGCCTGTACGATTTTTGCAGTCGCATACATACCCGGTAACAGCAGGTGATTCGGGTTGGAGAATACTGCACGTAGAGTCACTGTACCGGTTTCTGGATCAACACTGGCGCCAGAAAATGCAAGATTTCCTTCAATCGGATACTCGCTTCCGTCTTCAAGGCGCAGTTTAACTTTAGTGTTGTTACTGCTGCTCAGGTTACCCTGGTTCAGCTGTTGACGCAGACGCAGCAGTTCAGCACTTGACTGGTTAATATCGACATAAATGGGATCAAGCTGCTGAATGGTAACTAAAGGTTCAGTCTGGCTGGCCGTCACCAGTGCGCCTGCTGTAACTGAAGAGCGGCTAGATTGACCTGAAATTGGAGCCCGTACAGTAGAGTAGCCTAGATTAATCTCTGCATTACGCAGTTCTGCCTGAGAGGCGTTAACATCAGCTTGTGCCAGTTTTACCTGAGCTACAATATCATCATATTCCTGTCTTGAAATCGCATTGGTACCTACCAGCTGACGATAACGGCCTTCTTTTACACGCAGAACATTCAGGTTTGCCTGCTGGCGGTTCAATGTAGCACGAGCACTTGCTACATTTTCGCGGTTGGTACGCGAGTCAATTTCATATAAAGCCTGTCCCTGACGGACATAGCTCCCTTCGGTAAACAGACGTTTCTGGATTACACCGCTTGCCTGTGGCCTTACTTCAGAAATCTGATAGGGTGAGGTACGTCCAGAGAGTTCAACAGACTGTTCTACACTTCGTGGCTGAGCAACCAGGACACCTACTTCAGGTGGTGGCATTTGTTGAGCAGCCGCGCCTGTTTGTGCATCCTTTGGATCTTTGCTACAACCCACAAGTGCGATACTTGTTGCTAAAGCACAAGCGGTAAGGGCCGGTGCCCAAAGCTTTGCCGATGTCATTGTTCCACCTCATTTAGATTTTTATCTAAAAATAAATTATTTTTGCCTGACTGATTATGACGAAACCATAGCCAAAGCAGAGAGATCCAAATAAAACCAATACTCCAACCCGTTAAAACATCGGTTGGGTAATGAACCCCGAGATAAACCCGTGAAATTCCCATAATGATCCACCAGCTATTCGCAGCAAGGTAAATCCAAACATAATAACGATGCTTGCGAAGTAGGAAGAGCAACAGACAAGCAAAGCTTGCAGCATATACACTATGGGCACTTGGAAATGAGGCGCCGTAGCTCTGAACCAGGTGATATATTTCTAAGGGCCGGGGCCTTGCAATCCACCATTTCAATAACCAGACCAGCGTGCCGCTGCCGATCATTCCGAAACTAATAAAAATAACGGTTTTATATTTTTTATACCATGCCAGTCTTGAGCACCAAAGCATTACAACAAATCCTATGACAACTGAACCACCTATTTTAGATAAGAACATTGCAAGAATATTAAGGGATTCTGTTCGGTGCTGGCTGAACCACTTTACTTGTGCCACATCCCATCCCTGAAGCGCAGGGATGTAAGATACCAGTCCGCTAAGGACAAGCATAAGGCAAGCAATAAGCAAGAACAGGTAGGGCATGCAGCAACCTTGTATTCTAACTGATCAGTTAGGAGCCATAAATTGAAGCAAAGTGTACTGACTGGTACACTTTTTTTCAAGTCTCTAGAATTATCTTATTTTTAACTGAGCAGTTAGAAGCAATATCACATAAACGCAACAAAATTAAGTTATTTTTCTGGTTTAGACAGCGAGTTATCTACAGAATTTGCTGCTTCCTCAATTTTAGGGGGCCAGAAAAAATCACTAGGACGGGTCATAAAATGTGTCAAAACTAACTTTGCCAAAGGTTTCCATTGCTCAAAACGAACCCGTCGTGCACGTAAAGCTACAATAATGGTAAGACTAAAACTGACAAACAAGTTAGTTAAGCCAATAAGCAGGACGCCCAGAAAAGAAACAATGATGAGGCCAAGATCTGGCCCGCCATTAATATTCATCAGACCCTGAATAAAATTGGCCGATGCAAAGGCAATATGCCGGATATCTAGGGGTAATCCTAAAATAAAACCCAGTGTTCCCATACTGCCCAGCATAATCCCAAATAGAAAGTTACCGGCAAGTGCTCCTAGATTACGTTCAATATAGGCAGAAAAACGGTCTAGGCGGTCTTGTCCCATCAGATTTTTTAATTGGGGATGCGCTTTCAGGCGTGGTCCTACTTTACGGTAAACTGCCATATTGTCGAAATAGCCGGCAATCAGTCCCGAGAGGAACAGGCAAACACCGGCAATTGCTGCATGGGGCAGAGCAAGGGAAGTAAAGGGATTCAAGTCATGCAAAAGCTTGGTAGCTTTCATATGGGTCATTAGAGGTTCTTGCATCCCGGCTTCCCATAGCAGGGTAATCAGCGCTGCGGTTGGTATGGCTATCGAGATATTACCCAAGATTGCAATAAACTGAGTCCGGATAATATTAATAATCAGGGCTGCCAGTTCTGCAATTTGTGCGGTGCGAGAGCCTTTCTTATGCTGTACCGTGGCAGCGAGCGCTGCTGCGGTCATAGCTGGCTGTTTGGTCGCTACTGTAAAATGCAAGACATGAATCAGTACGAAGCCTAAAGAGTAATTCATGCTGAACATAAAGGCCTGCATGAGCGGAGCCATGGCCAGACGCGCCATCAGGATTTTAAGGGTTGCCATTGTGGCAATAATTACCCCTGCACCTGCTGCGGCCTTATACATTGAAAAAAAGCCCTTTTTATCGGTACTTACATAATGTTCACCGGTCCGGCTGGCATTCTCAGTTACCTGTAAGGCAATCAGCTCACTGGTAGTGGTCAATAAAGCCCGTACACTTTTTTCACTATAATGTGCCTTGACCAGCTCACTCAGCAGCTGGCTGAGTGCATCATAAGTATAAATATCTTCTACAGTGACGATATGCAGCAGTAATTCAATTCGGTCCAGACATTGCTCAAGCAGGGAAAGCAGATAGGCGAGGCTTAAACTTACCCCAATACGCTTGGTAGACCGGCGAATCTTGAGCACGACATCCCGGCACTGTTCAAACATCACAAATGCCTGTGATGCATCTGGTGGCTCCATCACGGCAAACTGGTCCAGATTTTGAAGCAGCTTTTTATAGCGGACAATAAATTCTACGACTTCCCGATTCTGGACCAGAAAGGGGGATTCGTATTCGGTCAGTTCAGGATAGGCATTAATAAACTCCGGATAGAGTCCAATACCACTAATCCGGTAAGATAAAACGGTAATCGCGCGGATCATTTCATCACGGACTGACTGCTTCTCTGCCATATTGCCATTACTGCGGCTAATCAAGCTAAAGAACAGTTGCCAGTCCTGGCTATCAATATTTTCTAGCCAGTATTTGTCGGTACGCTGATGAAAGACACGGTGCAGCAGATCGGTCAGCTGGGTTTCATCATTGATCAGCGGCAAAAAGTGTGCACCTAAACGCTGGGTAAACTGATTCCAGAAGCCATCTAACGATAAAATGCCGCTGTCAGCATAAAGTGCGGTTTGCCGGTAATGATTAATAATACGTAGAACAAAAGTTTGAAATGTACAGGCAGCAGCCGGTGTAATTAAAAGCGACTGAATAAATGCCTGAAATTTTCTTTCAATTTCTTCGGTATTTTTGGTATCAGCGGGGCGTAGACGGTTAACCAGCTCAATAAGAATATTTTCATCTAATACAGCTTGAGGTTGCTCAAGCTGCTGGTGCATTCTGAGAAAAAGATCTTGAAAGTTTAAATGCATAAAATTTTTAATAATATTATTGGATTCGGTCTAAAGCTAAGCGGGTCAAGTTAACCAGCGCCTGCCGGTAAGTACTCTCAGGTAATATTTCTAGTGCCTGTAATGCTCGCTCGGTTTCTTCAGTAGCACGCTTATGGCAATAATCCAGCGCTCCCGAATTTTGTACAATCGCAATAACTTGTTCAAGCTGTGAAGTACCGCCAGTGGCAATGCTGCGACGGATTAGGTCGCGCTGTTCACCTTGAGTATTTTGCATTGCTGCAATCAGCGGCAGGGTGGGTTTGCCTTCCATCAAGTCATCGCCAATATTTTTGCCGAGCGTATCAGCATCTGAAGTGTAATCCAGAATATCATCAATAATCTGAAAAGCATTGCCAAAGTGTCCGGCAAAACGACGTAAAGGTTCACGGTATTCAGGTTTGCCTGCCAGTATTGCAGCGCCTTCGGTCGCCAGTTCGAACAACCGTGAGGTTTTACCGTGAATAATCTGTAAATAAATATCTTCTGTTGTATCTGGCTGATGCTGTGCCTGCAACTGCAATACTTCACCCTCAGCAATCTCACAGGTTCCTGTAGAGAAGTCCTTTAACAGGATCATATTGTCCAGATCAACCAGCAGATCAAATGCCCGGGCAATCAGAAAATCCCCCACCAGTACCGCAGTCTGGTTATTCCATGTCGCATTTGCTGTTGGTCTGCCACGGCGTAAGCCAGACTCATCTACCACATCATCATGTACCAGAGTCGCCGTATGCAGCATTTCAATAATGGCCGCCAGCTTCTGTGCATGCTTTAAATTGGTTTCACCACAGGCATAAGCGGCCAGCAAGCACATAATCGGACGCATGCGCTTTCCACCTGCTTCAACGACATGCTTGCTGACTGACATGACCAGTGCGACCTTGGAGCTGATTCCTTCATTAATAAACTGGTCCATCGCTGCAAAATCTTGAGCAACAGGAGCGAGAATATCTTGCTTGAAATCAATGGCCATATGAAGAAGAACCTCTTGCGAAAGTAATCGGATGCACAGTTAAACAGTGAGACGTCTAAACACCGTGACCAGCCTTTAGATAGCTGATACTTAAAAAATTAAAGCTATTGTATCCTAAAGCAGCCAGGAAGGTAGCCAAAATTCTAGGGCTCAAACCAGACGGGAGCCTTTAGTTTAAGGTCCGCTGCCTTCGAGTATATTCTTCTAAAGAACCGCTGCCATAATGCTGTTGCGCCAGACAAGATACAGCGTGGCCTTAAAAATGCAAAGAAAAATCACTGAAAATACCGGTAAGGGAAAAAGAATAGTGTGTATACAAATGTCGTCTGAATATTTTGGGTAAATTACTTGTTGTTTGATCGGTTTTCACTTAAAATCTTTGGCCTTGTATAACCCCAGTGGCGCTCGTCTTAAGATCGGTATATCCCTTTGCCGGCACGACGACACGGGCATGATTGGAGTACATTATGTACGCAGTAATCCAAAGCGGTGGTAAACAGCACCGTGTAGTTGAGGGTGAAACCCTTAAAGTTGAATTGTTGAAAGCTGAAACTGGCTCAACTATTACGTTTGACGACGTACTAATGGTTGTGAACGGCGAAAGCATTCAAATCGGTGCTCCAGTAGTCGCTGGCGCTAAAGTAACTGCAGAAGTAGTTGGCCATGGTCGTCACGACAAAATCCGCATCATCAAAATGCGTCGTCGTAAACATTACCGTAAACAACAAGGTCACCGTCAATGGTTTACCGAGTTGAAAATTACTGGTATTTCAGGCTAATTACGAGGAGTAAGAGACATGGCTCACAAAAAAGCCGGTGGTTCGACACGTAACGGTCGTGATTCAAACCCAAAAATGTTAGGTGTTAAAATTTATGGTGGTCAAACTGTGACTGCTGGTAACATCATCGTTCGTCAACGTGGTACAGAATTCCACGCTGGTGCAAATGTAGGTATGGGCCGTGACCATACTTTATTTGCTACTGCTGATGGCGTAGTAAAATTCGAGGTGAAAGGTCAATTTGGCCGTCGCTACGTAACAGTTGAAGCTGTATAAGTTTAAACTGTTTGAGAGAAGCCCACTGTAAATGTGGGCTTTTTTTATATCTAAAGTTATAGAAAAAATCTTCATCATGATGGATAAATTTCAACAAACTGCATGAAGAACATAACAAAATATCTTATATTCTCAATGATTAGGCCAGAGTTTGTCAGTTAAGATGAAACTCAAATAAATGAGATCAGGCAAATATAAAGGTGATTATATGAATATGCTTCGTAAAACCATATGTGCTATGACAGTGGGTGCAGCCACCTTGGCGCCAGTAATCAGTACCTCTGTTATCGCTGCGCCTGTGGCGGCATCGGAGCAGCAGGCAACTGCAAATCTGGTTCAGCAGCTCAAAGGTATACAAAGTCTGAGCGCCAATTTTGAACAGACCACTAAAGTTAGTGGCAATGCGCCTAAAAAACAGAAAGGCCTGACAGCTCAACATATGAACCAGACCTTTAAAGGTACAATGAAAGTTGAGCGTCCTGGAAAATTTTTCTGGGAAACCAGCAGCCCGTCTAAACAGACAATTGTTACTACCGGTAAAACAGTCTGGATTTATGACCCCGATCTTCAGCAGGCAGTCCGTCAGTCTTTAGATGAACAGGTCTCAAATACACCAGCGTTACTGCTCTCTGGTAATACCAGCCAAATTATGCAGTCTTATCGGGTAACGCAACCAAATAAAGCCAAAACCTATTACACCCTTTATCCAAAGAATAATGAAGGGGCTTTTCAGAGCCTGACTATTAGCTTTGGTACCAACAAAGCTCCAAGCCTGATGATTTTAGAAGATTCACTTGGCCAGACCACCTATGTAAAATTTAGCAATGTAAAAGTTAATGCTTCTATCCCGGCCTCTACCTTTAATTTCACTCCGCCAAAAGGCACCGATATTATTGACCAGTAAATAAATTCTTTTAAATTTAAAAAGCTGCCTTGGGGCAGCTTTTTTATTATAGTTTCTCTTATATATCCGCTATAGAAAGGAAGGGCACTATAGTTGAAATTGTGGGCTTATTATGCGAATCATCCGAACAACTTCCTGTGCTGTCTGTATTTTTTGCCTTGAAGAGCTTACACTATAGCCAGTTTTTTACCTTATTTATGATTGGCTATGATTGACCCGAAATTACTCAGAAATAATATTGAGGCTGTAAATTTAGCATTGGCAAAACGCGGTGTTCAGCTTGATGTGGAAGAATGGGCAGCTCTGGAAGTGCGCCGTAAGGAAATCCAGCAGAAGACTGAAAATTTGCAGGCAGAACGTAATGCCGGAGCAAAGCAGGTTGGTCAGCTTAAAAAAGCAGGTGAAGACGCATCAGAGATTATGACACGTATGTCAGCAATTGGTGATGAAATCAAAGCTGCTGAACTGGCACTGGCTGAACTGCAAGCCGAGCTTGAAACCAAATCAATGAATATTCCTAACCTGCCAGATGAGTCTGTACCAGCAGGCAAAGATGAAAGTGACAATGTTGAAATTTTAACATGGGGTACTCCACGTCAGTTTGACTTTGAAATCAAGGATCATACAGACCTGGGCGAGTGGATGGGTGGACTGGAGTTTGAAACTGCCACCAAATTAACCGGTTCACGTTTTAGTGTACTTAAAGGTCCTCTGGCGCGGCTGCAACGTGCTTTAACCCAGTTTATGCTCGATACGCACACCCTTAAAAACGGGTATACCGAAGCGTATGTGCCTTATCTGGTAAATGCTGATTCCCTGCGTGGCACAGGCCAGCTACCAAAATTTGAAGAAGACTTATTCAAATTGCAGGGGGAAAAAGAATATTACCTGATCCCGACTGCAGAAGTACCTGTAACGAATTTTGTGCGTGACGAGATTATTGATACTGCTCGCCTTCCATTGAAATATGCAGCGCACACGCCATGTTTTCGTAGTGAAGCCGGTTCTTATGGCCGTGATACCCGAGGCCTGATCCGCCAGCATCAGTTTGATAAAGTGGAAATGGTACAGATCGTTAAGCCTGAAACATCCATGCAGGCACTTGAAGAACTTACTGCCCATGCAGAGGGCATTTTGCAGGCACTGGGTTTACCATATCGCAAAATTTTGCTATGTGGTGGAGATATGGGCTTTGGAGCTACTAAAACTTATGATCTGGAAGTGTGGGTGCCTAGCCAAAATACCTATCGCGAGATTTCCTCTTGTTCTAATATGGGGGATTTTCAGGCTCGCCGTATGAAGGCCCGCTACCGTGTAGACCAGAAAAAAACCGAATTTGTGCATACATTAAATGGTTCAGGTTTGGCTGTTGGACGTACGCTATTGGCTGTGATGGAAAATTACCAACGTGCCGATGGCTCGATTGAAATTCCTGAGGTATTACGTCCATATATGGGCGGACAAGAATTTATTGATTAATTGATTAATTCAAAAAGCTAAATCATCTGATTTAGCTTTTTTTATGAATCAATAAATTCGAATTAATACCTAAGTTATGACGTGCTAATTATCGTTCTATAATTTTCTTTAAAGTCTCGCTAGGTTTTTCACCAAATGCTTCTTTATATTCAATAGAAAATCGACCTAAATGCGTAACTCCCCATTTGTATGCAATCTCAGTAATATTAATCTTATAGCTTGATTGAGAAATTTCATTATAAATACATTTAAGTCGGTAATGTCGAATATAGGCATTCGGGCTGCATTTTAAATATTTTTTAAAAATTGTATTTAATTTCTTTTTACTTAAACCCGAAGCGTATTCCAGATCTGAAATTTCAATTTTTTGCTGTATATTTTTTTGAATAAATTCTAATAACCGATTAAGAAAATTGGGGTAGTCCAGAGTATTTTTATAAATCAAATCACTGTAATTGTTTGGCTGTGACAATAATAATGATTTGACAATAATATATTCAAAATCTGACCGCATTTCTTGAAAGAAAGAGGCATTGGTAAAATTATGCGTAAAGTTCTTAATGCTATCGATTAAATCCCACCAGGCTTTAATTTTGGGATTGTGACTATCCATTACATTCTCAAAAATAAGAGGTTGTATTACGGGTTGAGAAATTAAATCGGATAAGATTTTTTCAACAAAAGTTTTTGAAAAAGAAATGAAGGTTTGAATACAGTTTTTATCGATGATTAATTCAAATTTATCTTCAGGAGAAACAATTGAAGCCTGATCATGACATGCATAGAAAATAGCACCATCTTTTTTAAATAGGGGACGTCCATTTTTAGGGCGCGTAATACAAAAATAGTTCATATCCTCTTGGTCATGGGTTTTAAAAATAATATCTTTACCGTAAGTTAAGTCACCAATAATCATACGACCGATCTGTGAACCATGAAAACTAAAATCTAGAGGTTCATATTTATTCGAGTCAACTAAATCATGTGGACCAATAATTAAATCAAGACAGTGCCTGGCATCATGAATATTCTGCGTGTGAGACTGAATTCTAGAAATAGACCTATGTTGCTGACTATACATAATTACCTCTATCCTTAGCTTGCTGATATTCTCTATGCAAAAATCAATCCATAATCTTTGCTTTTGTGTTTTATCTCATCTTAAATAAAATTATTTAAATCAAAATAATATAAAAATACTGATCTGGTAATTCATTAGAGTGCAGGTAAGTTATCATTTAAAAGTGATAGGCAAGTCGAAGCATGGGGCTACTTGCTGTTGCTCCCCGTCCTGCTACCCCTGATTCATTATTACCATACTTGTTTTTCCAGTATTGATAGGCAACTCCAGCTTTCAATTTTGGCTGGTGAACAGATTTGTCTTTCAATAAAGAATACATGAGTGACATATCGACAAAAATTTCACTTGCCGTCTTGCCACCGGTTTCATTTTTGCCTTTAGGACTCATCCAAACACCAATTCCCTGATAATTCCAATTACTTTGCATTACTGGAAAATCCCAAAGTACTTGTAAGGCAAGATATGGATCATACGTGTATTTACTGGTTAAAACATTGGCATCATTGCTTTCATAATAGCCCAGTAAACTTAGATTTAAATAACCAGGTACATTTAGGGTGATACTTGGACCGGCAACATACATTTGACGATTAGAACCATAGTCATCATTTTTGGTATTCCAGTCAAAACCAACAGTGAAGCCATAGCTTTTTAACCAGGCAGAATCTTCGATTTTGTGTTGTGTAATACTTGGAATATCCAAAGTGTGCCGATAAATAACATAAGCTTCTTGAGCTCCATGACCAGATGCTTTATTGGTATTCGGCTCATTGGATGATTGGTGCATATTTAATTGGAAAAAATTGGTCCCATAGGTATAGCCACTTAAGTGAACCAAACTAAATATGTACTTTTCAATATCAATCGCATTACCTTGTGCATCATTTTTAAAAGGTTCAGAAAAGTCTCTTCCATAACTGGCTACTAAAGAGGTATTGCTCCAATTAGCCGCCAATGTAGTTGTCGTAAGAAAGCAGCATAAGACACCTGCACTTAACTCATGTAATAAAAATTTCACAATAAAATCCTCCTTAAAAAAATAAACCGACAGTAAATGTGTCGGTTTAGGGGATTAACGAATATTATATTTTTCCAGTATGGGTAAAACATGGTCACGGAAGTATGGAAACTCGCGGCTATAATCAAGGAAAGAAAGCGTTGTACCCCTGAAGCCTGCTTTATGTAAGTCAATAATGCCTTGAGCAACGTGTTCTGGGGTCCCTACCAGAGGAAAACCCCCATGGCCAACACTCATGGCCTCACGAATCGATTGTTGAACTTCTTTTGGAAAACTTTGAGCATGCGCGAACATTAGACTCATCAAGTTATCGACAGCTACCACGTCGGCATTGTTGAGTTGACGATCCCATTCAGCCTGGGCTTCTTCTTGCGTTGGACGGCAAATCACGTGTGAAAAGGTCATCACATTAACTTTGCGATTCACTTTAAGACCTGCTTGTTTTAATTCTTCAATTTCAGTTTTACTCCGACCCAAGTCAGAGGCTGGCGTAAACAGGAAGTCTGCATTGTTTACTGCAAACTCACGACCATTTTTAGAGCCTGCTGCATTAAAAATTGGAGGGTGGACTAGGGGTTTCGGTTTTCCATAAGTTTCTTTAGTTTTGAAAAACTTGCTTTCGAAATCAAATTTTTCTTCACTGGTCCATACTTTTTTAATTAAATCGTACCAGTCTTGTGCATACCCATAGCGTGTTTCATGGTCGTCGGGTAAATATAATCCTAAAGCTTCATATTCAGGTTTGTTCCATCCGGCGACAATATTTAAACCAATACGACCTTGGCTGATTTCAGATAATGTTGCAATCTGTTTGGCAACAACTACAGGATGGTTAGGTACTGTCTGAATTTTTGCAAAGACAGTAATATCTTTTGTCAAGGCTAGTAAAGCAGCTGCCCACGTCATGGTTTCCAAAATAGTACCCTGGAAATCTGTCTGCCCTCCATAGCCAGTAAAGCGTGCAATCGGTAGCATGAAGTCGATCCCCGCCTCATCCAGCATTTTACCAAGTTCTAAATTCTTCTCCCAACTGGCATCCCAACGATCTTCAAGTGTTGAAACGGTCATGCCACCTGAACAGTTTGAAGCAAATGAACCTAATAAAAACCGGTTATCTTTAAAAAGTGATGTTGTTTCATTTTGAAAATCCTTTAAACAAATGAGTCGGGTTACACACCAGCAAAAGCTTGGTGTACATTGGCCTGTTTATACTGTCCGTTATGGAATACCAGTGGATTACCCATTTGATTACGGCACGCTTCAATTTGGCCAACGATGATGTAATGATCACCCGCTTCATGCAGTTCATACTGACGACACACAAAAGTCGTGAGGGACTTGTTTAAAATTGGTATGCCCATGTACTCTTCTACATCATCGAGTCCCTCGAATTTGTCATCCGCAGATTTAGAAAAATGTTTTGATTCTAAATACTGATCTTCATTAAGAATATTGATTGCAAAGTATTCTGCCTGTTTGAAATCTTCAAAATGGGTTGCTGACTTTGCGATATTCCAGAGAATAAGCGGGGGGCCAGTGAAACTGATGTGAAGGAGTTGGCTGTCATTCCTATTTTTTTTTGATTCACATCTAGGGCAGTCACTACCGTAATACCTGTGGCGTATTGACCAAGTAGTTGACGAAGTGACCGTGGTTCAAGTTGTATTACTGGGGTCATTACATTCAGCATAATCATATTCCTTCATAGAGGCTCGAAGAGTCAGAACTTTATTCCTTATTCGCCAACAGGTTTGTTTTCACTTGACGGCCAAGTGGGCATCAATTCATTTGAGGGGAGCGTTTCATCCAGAAGCTTCTTCGCAGTTTCAATACCTGCAACTGGTAGGCCGGTTGGGTCTAGTACCCCGATTTGTACAAGCAGGCTTGCCTGATCCCAGTAGATATGCTCATGGCAAAGTTTTGGTCCACGGAATTTGATAATTCCGAGCATCGGAATCTCGACATATTTGCCTGTTGGCTTAATTCCTGGAATTAACCAATCGATTTCTTCATCATGGGTAAAGCTCATGATGAATTCATCCACCACTTGCGTAGAGCCGACAGTGCGTGAAATTGGAGTTAATTTCATGTCTTTCGGATTGTTATGTATAAAGTGATACTGATAAAAACGTGCAAGTTGTTTATAACCCACACCACCTGTTAAGGTTGGGATATGATTTACATAAGGTTCAGCAACCATGGTTGCCATGGTATCTGGCACATTTCGCGTATCAAATTCGAAACGGACGTGTTCTTCCCATAGGGCAGCGAGGTCATAGTGTGGACCAATCGCTTTGCGGAGTGCCGTAATACTGCGCTCATGTGCCATTAATGCACTTGGTTTCTCATAGTGCATACTGTTCGGACGAGCAAATGCATGATCTACGCCTGGGTAGACATAGGTTTCGATCTTTGTATTATCTTTTAATGCAGAAAGAATTTTTTCCCGTGTGTTGGTATCACAGAATTGGTCAAGTTCTGCAAAATGCAAAATCAGCTTAGACTTGATATTCTTCGCTTCATCAAGATTCTGTTCAATACCTACGCCGTAGTACGACACTGCACAACCTAATTCTGGAATACGGCAAGCAGCCAGATAAGCGAGTTTCCCGCCTAAGCAATAACCGACTAAACCTATACCTGTTTCCTGATTTACAGTTTCTAAGTGTTTAAGGGTATTGATAGTAGACTGAATATCTTCAATACCTGTGTCTTGATCGAATTTGGTATATAAGTCGAATGCTCTCTGGCAATCGTCATCGGTATAACCGAGTTCAACATTAGGCCGAATGCGCCAGAATAAGTCTGGCACAATTACGGTGTAACCTTCTTCTGCCAGAAAGTCTGCTTTTTGGCGCATCACTTCATTTACACCAAAGATTTCCTGGCACAAAACTAGGCCTGGGCCTTGGCCTGCTTCTGGAACGGAAAGATATGCTTTAAACGAACCTGTTGCTGTTTGGACGTCAATATAAGATCCAGCCATGATAGTAATCTCCTGAATAATTAGATCTATCATCGACATCATCAGGAAATTTGACTATCCAAATTGAGTTCAAGCTTTATCCATTTTTGCACCAGCTGATAAACCAAAAATGGCAAGTTTTTTGCTATTTATTTACTTTTTAACATCCCGGTTCAAAGGGATGATGATAAAATATTGCAGTGATATGAGGGTAAAATTTGTGGATATTTTTCCAATCTCTTTAAAGTTGCAGCAGCAACCTTGTCTGATTGTAGGAGGAGGAAAGATTGCTTACCGCAAAGCGGTCTTGCTCTCTCAGGCAGGTGCCATCATTGATGTACTGGCACCCGATATTGACCCGGCACTGGCAGAGATTGTCATGCAAACAGCCGGACAGCATATTGCACTAAGTTATCCGGCTGATATTAAATTAAAGCAGTATCGTCTGGTTATTGCCGCAACCAATGTTGCAGAGGTAAACCGGCAGGTTTTTCTGGACTGTGAGACAGATCATGTTTTAGTGAACAGTGTCGATGACCCTCCACATTGCCGTTTTATGGTGCCAGCAATTATTGACCGTTCACCCTTGGTAATATCGATTGCCAGTAACGGAACATCACCAGTATTATCGCGCCAGATTCGAACCCAGCTCGAAGCGGCTATTCCCTATGGAATGGGTAAACTGGCTGAATTCTCTGGAAAATGGCGTAGTCGCGTTAAGGAAGTAATAGTCAATCCTGATGAGCGCCGGATATTTTGGGAAGAGCTGTATGCCAGTCCGCTTAAAGAACAGGTGTTTAATGACAGGTTGGCCGATGCAGAGCAGCTAATCGAGCAGGCCCTCTCAACCTGGAAAACGCCAAAAGGTGAGGTCTACCTGGTCGGGGCGGGTCCTGGTGATCCAGAATTACTTACTTTAAAGGCCCTGCGTTTGATGCAACAGGCCGATGTAGTCATTTATGACCGTCTGGTCTCTGGACCTATTCTGGAACTTTGCCGACGTGATGCAGAAAAGGTGTATGTTGGTAAAGCGCGTTCCAACCATGCCGTACCGCAAGAAGGAATTAATGCCTTATTGGTAAAGTACGCACAACAAGGAAAGCGGGTTTGCCGTCTTAAGGGAGGTGACCCGTTTATTTTTGGACGTGGAGGTGAGGAAATTGAAGAGCTGTTTGCAGCAGGTATCGCATTTCAGGTCGTGCCGGGTATTACTGCGGCATCTGGTTGCTCTGCTTACGCAGGTATTCCATTAACTCATCGCGATTATGCTCAAAGTGTACGTTTTTTGACGGGGCATTTAAAGGAAGGTTCACCGGAACTGCCATGGTCAGAGCTGGTGTATGAGAATCAGACACTAGTACTATATATGGGTCTGGTAGGACTTGAGAAAATCTGTGAAAGACTGATAGAACATGGCCAGCGCCCAGATATGCCGGTTGCACTCGTTTCTAAAGGTACTACACCAGAGCAGAAAGTAGTAATCGGCACATTGGCAGATATTGTCTCTAAAGTTTCAGAACATCAGATTCAGGCTCCGACCTTAACGATCATTGGTGAAGTTGTTCGTTTACGTGAACAGTTGCAGTGGCAGTAATACTTAACTGTACCATTTTAAAGAGTAGATATTTGTGATTCATGTTGTGTTATTTGAGCCCGAAATTCCTGCAAATACAGGAAATATTATCCGTTTGTGTGCCAATACTGGCGCTCAACTGCATTTGGTGAAACCGTTAGGTTTTGAACTTGATGATAAAAAGCTTAAACGTGCAGGGCTGGATTATCATGAATGGGCTCGTATGCAGATCTGGGAAAATATTGAAGAATGCCTTGCACACTTGCAGACCAACGGAATTGGTATAGATGCGGTTTATCCATTAACCACTAAAGGCTTTGAAACGCCGCATACTGCTGATCTTAACCGTCCGGTAGCCTTGCTGATGGGGCCGGAAACTCGTGGTTTGCCTGAGCAGGTACGCCTGATGTTTCCAGAACAGCATTGGATTCGTTTACCAATGGCACCCGAATCACGCAGTTTAAATTTATCAAATGCGACTGCTGTTATTGTATATGAGGCATGGCGCCAGCAGGGGTTTCAACCGCTTTAACCTAAATTAAGCTATAAAAAAGAGGCGCTCAATGCGCCTCCTTTTCTTATATTTGTTGATCAGCGATCATCATATTCATTATGCTGTGGAGCAGGGTATTTAAAGCCTTTGGTTTTATAACCCAAGTATAAAATACCAAACATGGCCCACCATAAACCATATTTCAATGCTGTTTCTTCAATCTCTAGCCACATTGCAAAAATGCTGATAAAACCGAGCATTGGAATAACTACAAAGTTAAAAATATCTTTGAGGTTCTTGCTGCGGCCATCACGTAGTGCGTAACGCGAAATCACGGACAGATTGACAAATGTAAATGCTGTCAGCGCACCAAAGCTGATCATTGAGATCACAATATCCAGGTCCATGAACCCAGCAGTTAAGGCAACTGCACCTACAATCATAATATTGTAAGATGGAGTGAAGCTTTTAGGACTGATATGACCAAAGATCTTTTTATTGATTACCCCATCACGTCCCATCACATACATCAGGCGGGATACGCCAGCATGTGCTGAAATTCCTGAAGCCATGACTGTCACAATTGCAAAATAAAGAACAACAGTCTTGAAAGCCACGCCGCCTACAGCTTGCAGGATATCTGGCTGGGTTGCCGCTACATCTTCAAAGTAAGTCTTCGGATCATTCGGGAAATAGATTTGCATGAAGTAGGTGCTGATAATAAAGATCACACCTGCAATTAAAGCTGTCAGGAAAATTGCTTTAGGCAAAGTGCGTTCAGTATCTTTTGTTTCTTCAGCCAGTGAGCTTAAGGAGTCAAAACCGGTAAATGAGAAGCAGAGTAAAGTTGCACCGGTAATTAAAGCACCCAGGCTAGTCATCTCGTTCCAGAACGGTTCCAGACTCCATAACTGGTATTTTGCATTGACCAGAGTACCATCAGCATTTACTCCACCGATCAGGAGGTTGTAGACCATCCAGGTGAAATAGGCAATTACGCCCAACTGTATAAACACGATTATACTATTGAAATTCGCTACAAATCTGGCACCACGCAGATTTACACCGGTCATAAAGGCAGTTAAGCCTATTACCCATACCCAGTGATTCACATCCGGAAATAAAGCTTCCAGATAAATGACCGCCAGAATAATATTTACCATCGGTGACAATAAATAGTCTAACCAGGATGACCAGCCCACCATAAAGCCGACATTCGGATGAATGGATTTCTGGGCATAAGTATATGCAGACCCGGAAGACGGATAGCGACGGATCATATGACCATAACTGATCGAGGTAAACAGAATTGCGATCAGGGCAATAATGTAGGAAGTAGGTACATGATAATGACTTTCTTCAGATACCAGACCGAATGTATCAAACAAGGTCATAGGCTGAATATAGGCCAAACCAATAATAATAATGTGCCAGAGGCCTAGCGTTTTTTGCAGTTTGGCTGCCGATTGCGTCCCAGTGAAATTAGTCAACGGCGTTATCCTCATAATCGTTGATCAAGGATCAGCTATATTTAAGGATCGTTTGAGACGAACGATCCCCCCTACGAAATAAAGCAAAGTGCGCGCCAATCTATCTTAAATGATTTATATTGTCAGTAGCTTTGCAGGATTTTTTAGCATTTTTTTGGTTAGTTAAAATATTACCCAGATAGGTCGTCTTCTGTTTTAAAAGAAAAACGTCCAAAATTGGTCTAAATTTTGGACGCAAAAGTTATATAAACCAGCCTTTACCAAGCTTTTTGTAAAATCGCACGCAGGTTATCTAGAGTGGCTTCTTTCGGATTAAAGATAATCGAGCCATCATTTAAGGCTTTTTCTGCCACCTCATCGAGCTGTTCTTCAGTGACTTTACCAGTTTCACGTAGGGTTCTCGGGAGTTTAGTCAGGCTATATAGATGGTCACGCATGGTCAGGATAGTTGCAATAGCTTTGTCTGCTCGCAGCTCTGCTGGTGTCTGGGCATAGGTATCTGCACCTGCAAGCGGTAACAGCAGCTCACCAATTTTATTGCCATTAATGCTTTTATTATATTCCAGTACATAAGGCAGAAACAGATTCATACATAAACCATGCGGTAAATGAGCTACCGCACCCAGTGCATGCCCAAGCGAGTGAACCAGACCGACCATAGAGTTAGAAAATGCAATACCAGCCATGGTAGAGGCTTGTGCCAATTCCAGACGACCTTGTGTATTATTGGGCTGATCCAGAACTTTAAACAGGTTTTCACTGATTTTTTTGATACCGGCAACAGCATAAGCATCACTTAGGGGATTGGAGGCGAGACAGGTGTATGCCTCGACACAGTGTGTAAGTGCGTCCATACCGGTCATGGCCGTCAGATGGGGGGGCAAACTGGAAGTCATGCGCGGGTCAAGAATAGCTGCATGTGGCATCAGATAATAAGAAGCAAAAGCCAGTTTCACATTCTTTTCTGTGTCAGATACAACAGCTACCATGGTTACTTCAGAACCTGTACCTGAAGTAGTAGGAATTACAAAAAATGGCTTTAAAGCTTTCGGCAGATTGTGTGCACCGGAATATTTCAGCAGGTCATCGCCACCTTCAGACACTAAAATATTGGTAGCTTTGGAGGTGTCAATCACTGAACCGCCACCAATAGCAATGATGGCATCGCAGTTATTGTCACGGTATGCCTGTGCCGCATTACGCACAGTCTGCAGACTTGAATCCGGTGGCACATCATCAAAAATACATCCAATGACAGCGTCAGTTGACTCAAAAGCTGCTTCAATCGGCTGTAATAAATTATTAGCCCGTACGCCTTTATCAGTGATGATCATTGGCCGCTTGGCGCCTAAAGTAGCCAGTTCAAAAGGAATATGTTCTAACGCGGCATTTCCTGCAATTACTTTAACTGGACAGAAAAATTCATAATAAGGTTTAGCCATGTTAAGTACTCCGTTTGAAATAGGACTGGGCAACTTTTAAATAAATATTGGTGGCGCCACTAAGTTTTTCTTTTAAGCCAAGTTTGGCCGGATATTGTTTTACTGCAAACTCTGCAACCAGTTTTGGCAAGATCAGAGATTCCATTTTGTTGAGGCAACGTACCAGACGAATTGCATAACTTACATCGCCATCGGCAACCATACGGTCATTCGCAAACGATTGTGCAGTACTTTCCTGAAAGGAAAAGACTAAAAATGCATGACTCAGGTGTTTAAACATGATGGTCAGGTCCGGTTTGCCATTAAAATCATTTAACAGTTTAAGTTGCCGTTCTGCTGTCACTTGTGCCACAAAAGCCGGACCATGCGGATATACTGTCATCGACAACACAAATCCTTCTGGAAATTTTACAACTTCCTGCTGAATTTCATGGTCAACCTGACTGGCCATGACCAGTCCGCGTCCAATAATATCCATCATCAGCCTGACATAAGCCTGCTGCAAAGCGGGTTTTACAGAGTTTATAGAAATCACTCGCTTATCCCTTTATTCAAAAATATTATTATTTAGAGTAAATACTCTAATGTATTTTATAACATTCGCAAAGTCATTTATTCATTATTGACTTGCAGTTCACTAAAGTAATGGGTGTTGTCCAGATATTCAATGAAGTCCTGGCACAGTTTTTCAAAGGTAGGGTAGTTATCCAGCAGATCATTTAACCGTACCATTTCCAGACCGGCATAACCACAAGGGTTAATACAGTGAAAGCCGTCCAGTTGACAGTCAATATTTAATGCCAGTCCATGATAGCTACGGCCACGACGAATCTTGAATCCCAAAGAACCGATTTTACGGTCAGCAACGTAAACACCCGGCGCATCTGGCTTGGCATATGCTTCAATTCCATACTTTTTAAGCAGATCGACCATGAACTGTTCGGCAAAACTGACCAGCGTACGCACGTTCCATCTCAATCGATTCAAATCAAACATGAAATAAGCTACCAGCTGACCTGGGCCATGCCAAGTTACCTGACCGCCACGATCACTCTGCACTACTGGCATATCTGGACGCTGGAGGATATGTTCAGGTTTCCCAGCCTGTCCCTGAGTAAGAACATTATTATGCTGCAATAACCATAATTCATCGGGCATATCTTTATCCCGCTGCTCGGTGAAGCGCTTCATGGCTTCAAAAGTTGGGGTATAGTCCTGTAATCCTTTAAAACAGCGTACAGTTAATGCGGGCTTAGATTCAGTTACTTGTTCCGCCATAGTAAAATGACCCTATCAGAAAGTAAAAAACCAGATATTGTTCATATCTGGTTTTGAATTAAAGCGCGGTTTTAATATAAGGGCAAGCGGCCAGGTCTGCATAAAGTGCATGAACCTGCTCCAGTTCATCAAAACGTAACTGGGCAGTAAGAGAGTGGTATTTTCCTGTACGTGATGGCTGTATCTTTAAGGTTGCTTCATCAAAATCAGGGAAATGTTTAAGCAGAATTTCAATTACTGCTCTGCGCAGTTCATCGCCAGCATTGCCGATGAGCTTGATAGGATAATCCATCGGGAAAACCCAAAGTTCTTCACGCAGCTCACGCGATGGGGTACGGTCAAGCATAAGACACCTCAAAATGATAGAAAACGCCTGCTGAAGCAGGCGTCTTGAGCAGTTAGTTAAAATATGAGGGCAGCGGGTTATATTTCAAACCGGTCCCAGCCCGGTTAGTCATTTTCCAAGAATGAACGTAAGTGCTCAGAGCGGGATGGATGACGCAATTTACGTAAAGCTTTGGCTTCAATCTGACGGATACGTTCGCGGGTAACGTCGAACTGTTTACCCACTTCTTCTAATGTATGGTCAGTTGGCATGTCGATACCAAATCGCATTTTCAGAACTTTAGCTTCACGTTCGGTTAAGTTTTCTAAAACTTCACGTGTTGCTTCTTTTAACCCTTCTGAAGTTGCAGCATCTACCGGAGAGGTAATGTTCTGGTCTTCAATGAAATCTCCCAGATGCGAGTCTTCATCATCACCAATTGGTGTTTCCATTGAAATCGGTTCTTTGGCAATTTTAAGTACCTTACGTACCTTCACCTCATCCATTTCCAGACGTTCACCCAGCTCTTCCGGTGTTGGCTCGCGGCCCATTTCCTGAAGTAACTGGCGTGATACACGGTTGATCTTGTTAATTGTTTCAATCATGTGCACCGGAATACGGATGGTACGTGCCTGATCGGCAATTGAGCGGGTGATTGCCTGACGAATCCACCAGGTAGCATAAGTTGAGAACTTATAGCCACGACGGTATTCGAACTTGTCTACGGCTTTCATCAGGCCAATATTACCTTCCTGAATCAAATCCAGGAATTGCAGTCCACGGTTGGTATATTTTTTGGCAATCGAGATTACCAGACGCAAGTTGGCCTCAACCATCTCTTTTTTGGCACGACGAGCTTTAGCTTCACCAATTGCCATACGTTTAGAGATATCTTTAATATCAATAACGTTCAGACCAAGTTCTTTCTCAATATCAGCAATCTTCTGCTGGAATGCCAAAACATCAGGACGAACTTTTTCTAGATGACCTTTAATATCTGGAGATGCTTTTGCCATTTGTTCATCAAGCCAGCCCGGGTTTGACTCCTGTCCTGGAAAGGAGGTGCGGAACTGGGTACGGTCCATACGGCCACGACGAACTGCGTAGCGCATAATTTCACGTTCGGAAGTACGGATTTGCTCATGCGTACCACGAATCATTTCAGAAATAATATCAAAGAGGCGCGGAGTAAACTTAAACATCATAAATACAGATGCCAGAGCCTCAAGTGCAGCCTTTGCTTCTGCACTATCACGACCATGCTTTTCAATTACTGACTTAGTTTCTTGCCAGACTGTCTCAAGCTCGGTGAAACGAACTTTGGCAATTTCAGGATCCGGGCCCGAATCTGCTTCTGAATCATCATCTGATTCAGATTCTTCCTCTTCTTCTTCATCGTCATCAAGTTTAACTTCCTTGGTCGATTTCGAAGCAGTTTCATCTTCATCTTCTTCCAGTACAGCATCTTCTATCACTTCAGGAATTTCTTCATCAGATTCCGGATCAAGATAGCCTGAAAGAATATCGGCCAGACGACGTTCGCCTTCTTGATAATCTTTATATTCTTTTAATACAACTTCAACTGCATTTGGCCAGTAAGCAATAGAGTGAAGAACGTCGCGAATACCTTCTTCAATACGTTTAGCAATACTGATCTCGCCTTCACGGGTTAAAAGCTCGACAGTACCCATTTCGCGCATATACATACGTACAGGGTCTGTAGTACGGCCTGGCTCATTTTCAACTGAAGCAAGAACAGCTGCAGCTTCTTCTTCGGCTACCTCATCGGCAGCTTCGGCGTTATCCTCAAACATCGCATCATCAGATTCAGGAGCACGTTCGTGTACAGGAATACCCACATCCTGAAGCATCTGGATAATGTCTTCAATCTGTTCACTTTCAGTGATTGAGTCTGGGAGATGATCGTTAACCTCAGCGTAAGTTAGGTAACCTTGTTCTTTGCCTCGGCTAATCAGAGCCGCTACTTGAGAAGTAGGGGAATGCATATCGCTCATCTTTGCTTACTCTTCGTTGAATCTGTGGCAGTGAAAAACCGTGCATGATAGCACAAATCGCATCAAAATTTTCTGATTTGATCAGTCAAGCATGATTTTATAAATAGATTTCATTTCACAATTATTGTTGAATGTTGGGCTAAAATTATTTTTTTCAAGTGAATGGCCTAAATTTTGTCAGGTTAAACCCATCACTCAGTTAGTCCTCCATAAATACACAATTTTGCCGTTAAAAAAAAGAGTTATTTAACTGGAATTCTCAAAAAAAACAAATAAATCTTGACAATTAAAATGAAGAAAGATAAATAGCGCCTAGGCCCATTCACATTTTTCTACTACGAGGTAGTTTTAGTGTCTTCTACAGATTTTGAATTAGATGATAACTACGGTGATGATGATGTCAGCTTTGATGAGGCGTCGAGTAAAATCAGCGCAAAAGAATCATTGGAAAAACGTCGTCTGATCGATGACCTGCTAGCTCAACGTCGCCTGGAACGAGAACTGAAAGATTTTGATTACGACTTTGATGACGATGATCTCGACGATGACGAATAAACCCGATTGGGCATCCCGTCGAGAAATGCTATTCTAGGCTTAATTTATTAATTTGGATTCAAGATGAGTGCTTTAGATTTAGACCTGTTGAGCGAGTATCTAGATGGTGACCAAAATGAGTATGGTCTAGATTTTGCAGCAACTCACGGTTTTTTATGTGCTATTGCGGTTGGCCCGAAGTTTGATCGCTGGCTTGAAGAGCTATTTGATAATAATCACAAGAAAGTGCCAGCAGAAATTATTACCCAAATTAAGCTCTGGTTGACTTCACTTCAGCAAAATCTTGCCAATGAAGAGGGTATTGAGTTTCCCTTTGAAATTGAGGAAGCTGATGTAGAATCCAGCTTGGGCGACTGGTCAGTTGGTTTTGTCGATGCCATGTTCTTAAATGAGGAAGCCTGGTTTACGCCAGAGTTTGAAGATCAGCTGGTAGACTTAACCTTGCCGATTATGGTGTTCAGTGGCGTTGATGAAGAAGATCCGCAGATGGAATCTTTCCGTCGTAATGGCCAGTTGATGGATGAATTGGCAGAGGAAATTCCAGAGAATCTCAATGAACTCTATCTGATGTACCATACGCCAGAATAGTTTCTCTCAAAGAAAAACACCCTCATGCAGGGTGTTTTTTTATAGTTTTTTGCCAGAATCAGATAATTATCATGAGTATAATTATAATTCACAGGGAATTTCGTCAAAATTTAGCAGACTAAAATTATAGCTGTGAAGTTCGACTATGATAAGAAATGCTGCTAAGAAAAATGTTTTTTCTTCCAGTAGCGCTTAAATACAAAACAGAGTGCAATAATTACAACAATAGCCAAGACCATATTGCCGACATTACTCATCAGCGCATGCATCTTGTCCTGATTTTCACCCAGATAGAAACCCACACATGCAAGAAATGTCGTCCAGATCACTGTGCCCAGCCCACTATAAAGCATGAACTTCCAGAATGGCATTCGGCTCATGCCTGCGGGAATGCTGATCAGTGAGCGTACAGCAGGCACCATGCGACCCAAGAATACAATCCGATGCCCATAATGTTCAAACCATTTCAAGGCTTTAATAACATCAGCTCTCTTGATGAAAAGATATTTACCGTACCGGTCTACCAGATTAAGCAGTCTGTCTTGGGGTATTTTTCTGCCAATCCAATAGAGTAGGGCTGCTGCCAGTAATGAACCACAGCTTCCAGCAATAATGATACCCACTAGAAGCAATTCACCTTTTGACGCCACATAACCGGCAGACGGCATAATAACTTCAGAAGGGATAGGAGGAAAAATGTTGTCCAGAAACATCAGTAAGGCTATTCCCAGATAGCCTAACTGTTCCATGATGGAAATAACCCACTCATCAAGATTCATAGATCAGCTCACGCCATTCAGTTTAGGTATTTATACTTTGCAGTGAAAACCAATCTTTTATTTTATTCTGTCTAAATCATGTAAGTAGATGAGTTTATTCCTGATAATTGACTAAAGTATGAATATAGACTTTCCGCAAGAAGTAGGCAAAACACAAAGGCAGCGTACCAATACAGAGTAAGGAAAGAAACATTCCTTCCAAATGATAGGCAATAAACAGCGCAAAGATGATACCGATCATTGCACCTAATAAGACTATAAAAATATGGGGTTGTTTTTCTAGCTCAGCCTGAATCTGATTAGACTGTAAAGAATGGATGCTTGAAGAAGCTGGATATTCAGTATGCTCACTAATTTCCATAAATCTGGCCTTCCTGCAAATGAATCTGAATGGTTTTATTCACATATTTGCCTATAAGAGTAATATCTATAGACTTATAAATTTTTTATGGTGAATAGAAGGTAACAAAACCTAACAGTGTGTAGATTAGCAAGATCGATGGGCAATACAATAAGCTTCAGATAGTGAAAATGTAGAGAACTATAGCGGGTTTGCGATTGAATGTGATAAAACGTAAAAACCGCACCAAAACTAATGCGGTTTTTAACATATAGATTACATTAAAGAATTATAGACGTTTACGTTTTGCTGCAGCAATTTGAGACTGACGCATACGGAAACCTGCCTTCTGTTTTTCTGTTGTTTTATCTATACAGTACTTGCAAGATACGCCATGTTCATAGCTGTGCAGTTCAATTTCTTCAGGCGTTAATGGCCATCCACATGCATGGCATTTACTGTGCTGTCCTTCTTCCACGCCATGAGTAACAGCAGTACGCCCATCAAAGACAAAACATTCACCTTCCCAGAGACTTTCTTCCGGTGGTGTTTCTTCTAGGTATTTTAAAATACCGCCTTTGAGATGGTAAACCTCATTGAAACCTTCTTGTAAAAGTAATGAAGTTGATTTTTCACATCGAATGCCCCCTGTACAGAACATCGCAATTTTTTTGTCTTTATACTGTTCAAGGTTCTTTTTTACGTACTCGGGAAATTCACGGAAGGTTTCAGTTTTAGGGTCAATTGCGCCCTTAAATGTACCCGCCTTATACTCATAGTCGTTTCGTGTATCAATCAGAATTACATCATCGCGTGCAATGAGTTCATTCCATTCTTTCGGGTCAAGATAATGGCCGACCAGGTCACGTGGTTTTACCGGTACACCGAGCGTTACGATTTCTTTTTTTAGCTTGATTTTCATTTTACGAAATGGTTTGTCAGCACTATAGGACTCTTTATATTCCATTTCGTTAAACCCTTCGCCCAGCAAAAACTGATGAAGAGTATCAATAGCATTGCGGTCGCCTGCTACAGTCCCGTTAATACCTTCTCCTGCTACAATAAGAGTCCCACATAGGTTCATAGCTTGCACCAGATCAAGAAGACGCTGCTGAAGATCGGCTGGATCTTGAACTTCTTTAAATTGATATAGTGCGGCAACAACCCAGTCAGTGGTCGCTTGCTGTTCTACAGGTGCAAGCTGTTCTACAGTAGCGTTCATGGAAGACTCCAAATGTATTAAGATAGGAAATTAAGGCGCGTATTTTAGCGCGAATTTTATGAAGAAGCGAGAAAACCATATGGCTGTTATGGTTTTTATTGAAAGGAGCCTGTCTTGAATACTGAACACCGTATCCCATCCCTGACACCGTGTGCTGGACGTTGTTCAACTGTATTTGGTGATCAGGTCTGTCGGGGATGCCGGCGTTTTAATCATGAAGTGATCCAGTGGAATACGTATACGGTTGAAGAGCGTATGGCAGTGTGGCAACGACTCGATGCCCAGCTGGACCAGATTTTAGTACCTATGCTCCCGATGGCCCAGCTGGCGCAAGTCGAGGAGTTCGTTTTATCAAAACGGGTACGTCTACTGGAAAATGCAAGTCAGGGACGCAAGTTATACCATGCACTTAAAATCTGTGAAAAAAATAAGAATCTGGCTGAAGAGAGTGGTTTGGGTATCAGTACTGACCAAATTAAACCATTATGGCAACTATTTGAGCAAAAAGTATTGGCTTTGGCTAAAGCCAGTTATGAACTGGCTTGGTTGCGGGCAGGGGATATACGACAAAATCTGCTGTATATGGAAGATGATGAGTAAGCCTCCTGAGAGGCTATTCTAAAAGTCTGTTAAGTTTTAGATTTGATGTTGCATGCGGTATTGAACCAGCTCTTCTATGGTAATTACGGTAAGGTGATGAGTCTGGGCATATGCCAGTACCTGAATACCTGTAGCCATAGTTCCGTCAGGATTGGTCAGCTCACATAACACCCCTGCCGGTTTAAGGCCAGCCATACGTGCCAGATCTATACTACCTTCGGTATGTCCGCGACGAACCAGCACACCGCCATCTCGTGCGCGCAAGGGAAAAACATGGCCGGGACGATTTAAATCACTTGCCACAGCGCCGTCTTTAATTGCAGCATGAATAGTAGTTACCCGGTCTTTTGCTGAAACGCCAGTCGTTACCCCCTGAGCTGCTTCAATAGTTACTGTAAAAGCAGTATGGAAATGGCTGGAATTGTGCTTCACCATTGGCGAAAGTTCTAAGTGATCTGCAGCTTGTTCGGTAAGACATAAACAGACGATGCCAGAACCATCGCGAATCATGCGAGCCATGGTTTCAACATTGAGAGTTTCAGCAGCTACAATCAGATCAGCTTCATTTTCCCGGTCAAAATCATCCATCACAAGTACAGGCTTACCCTGGCGAATATCTTCTAGAGCTTGCTGAATACGTTGCTCAGCAGGAGATAAAGCGGAAAAAAACAGTTCGGGTTGAATTAAACTAGACATATGAAACGCTCACGTAAATGAAAATACAGTGGAACATTTCAGGACAGATATGAAATATATAACGACCCCTATATAAATATACATAAGGGTAATCTCGTCTTCTTTCATCCGGACTATACCGTCGGCTTTGGAATTGCACCAAATCTGCGTAGTACTTTAAATAGGTAATACGCTCGTGGGCTTGCTGATTTTATATTGAAACAACTTTACCACCGGTGGGGAATTTCACCCCGCCCTGAAGCGATGTAGCTCAATTATAATGCAATTTTAAGTGAATAATCATGTTTTTCTATAGAACGATCGGTTCTATATTTAGAATAAATTAGTCTAAATGCCTTTTGGGTACGTTATTACTGTATGAAATTTAAGATACTTTTTCTGTAAAGTGCAGCTATAAATATAAAAAAGCCCATACATGGGCTTTTTAAGATTATCTTTTTTACTTTAAGCGACCTGAACCGGTATGCAGTTAGCAGTATGATTTACCGTATTGTCAGGGTTGGCATAGACGAGACGCGGTTTATGCGCATTGGCTTCAACTTCGGTAAAATCACCAAAGGTGGCAATGATGACTAAATCTCCAACATCTGCCTGATGAGCTGCACCGCCATTTACAGAGATAATCCCTGAGTTTTCTTCACCACGAATTGCATAAGTGGCAAAGCGTTTGCCATTAGTTACGTTCCATACATGGATTTCTTCATATTCGCGGATGCCAGCTAGATCCATCAGAACGCCATCAATTGCACAAGAACCTTCATAATGAAGTTCAGCATGAGTTACTACCGCACGATGAATTTTGCATTTTAATAAACGAGATAGCATGGCTAGCGTCTCCTTGGTCGACTAAGATAGGTCTTAGGGTTAAATCAATCACTTGATACAGAGTGCAATAAAGCAACTGCTGCGCATTTTGCTCTTAAATAAGCGTCAAGGCAAGATGGATTATTCAGTAATGCAGGTTTTTATCAGCCCGGTTTGTAAGCATTAATCTGGTTCATGGCCTGCTGTATTTCACCATTGACCAGTAACTTGATTTTACTTAATGCATGGCTAATCGCATCATCCATAAGCTCTTGCTCACTGCGCGGGGCTTTGCTGAGGACATGTCCTGAAACACGCTCTTTAGAACCTGGATGCCCAATACCAATACGCAAACGATGAAAATCAGGACCGGTATGCGGAGTAATGTCCCGAAGCCCGTTATGTCCGCCGTGGCCGCCACCTGTTTTCAGCCGGATAATACCAGGATTCATATCGAGTTCGTCATGTGCTACTAGCATTGACTGGGGATTAATTTGATAGAATTTTGCGAAGGGTACCACACTCTGCCCCGAACGGTTCATAAATGTAGTGGGTAACAAGAGTCGGATATCTTGTCCTTCGATTTGACCACGACCGCTAATTCCATGGAATTTAGGATCATTTTTAAGAGTAATGCCATATTGTTCTGCCAGACGTTCGACAAACCAGAAGCCGGCATTGTGGCGGGTTTGGGCATACTCAGTACCTGGGTTGCCCAAACCAATAATCAGTGAAATGTTAGACACTAATTTTGCCTTTTAGCACTTATGCGCGTTTGAAATCAGCGTGCATAGGTGTATTTTTAGCTGGGTGACGCTGAAGCGCTTGAATTTTTACGCTTTCAGTTTTGTCGCCTACAACAATTTCAATAACTTCTTCAAAAAAAGCATTGTTTTCTAAAGCTTTTACAAGCTGACGAAGTTCTAGGGTAATTGCTACAGGTTCAGCATCACCACCATAGATGATTGCTGGAAGTTGAGCAGCGTGACGAAGGCGGCGGCTCGCACCTTTCCCTTGTACGTCTGCAGCACGCGCTTGAGCGTTTAATGTAAAATTAGCCATGAGATATTCCTCATTGAGTTTAAGTTAAACCAGACTTGCGACCAGTCTGGTGAATAGAAAACCCCAGCTTATGCCAGGGTTTATAAAAAATCTGCGCTATTATAAGTAACTATCGAACATTGCGCTAATAGATTCTTCGTTATTGATACGACGAATTGTTTCAGCAACCATGCTAGCTACCGATACCTGACGAATTTTGCCAAGCTCAAGTGCTTCTTGTGAAAGAGGAATTGTGTCACATACGACCAGCTCATCAATCACAGAGTTCTTCAGGTTTTCAAGTGCCTTACCAGATAATACTGGGTGAGTTGCATAAGCAACCACTTTACGGGCACCGAAAGTTTTCAATGCATCAGCTGCTTTACAAAGCGTACCAGCAGTATCAACCATGTCATCAACAATGACACAATCACGGTCTTTTACATCACCAATCAGATGCATTACCTGTGATTCATTGGCTTTTTGACGACGCTTGTCAATAATAGCCAGATCGATATCACCCATCTGTTTTGCAACTGCGCGTGCACGTACAACACCACCTACGTCAGGTGAAACCACCATCAGGTTATGATGTGACTGTTGACGAAGATCAGCAAGCAGTGCAGGGGTACCATAGATATTATCTACAGGAATATCGAAGAAACCCTGGATCTGGTCGGCATGCAGGTCAATCATCACTACACGGTCTATACCGACAGTGGTGAGCATGTCAGCAACGACTTTAGCAGTAATAGGCACACGAGCAGAACGTGGACGACGGTCTTGACGAGCATAACCGAAGTAAGGAATGACAGCAGTAATACGACCAGCACTTGCACGGCGCAATGAATCAGCCATAACCAGAATTTCCATCAGGTTATCGTTGGTCGGTGCACAGGTAGGCTGAACAATAAAGACGTCTTTACCACGTACATTTTCAGTAATTTCTACTGCAATTTCACCATCAGAGAAACGGCCTACAGAAGCAGCTCCCAGCGGAATGTGTAAATGGCTTACGACTTTTTGAGCGAATTGTGGATGAGCGTTTCCACTAAAAACGACAAGATTGGGCATGAAGCACCCTTGGCGGTTGGCATGTATGGAATGAGATGGCAGGGGTAGCTGGATTCGAACCAACGAATGGCGGGATCAAAACCCGCTGCCTTACCACTTGGCGATACCCCTAATGCGGCAGAACTTTAATATTTTTGCATGGTTATGTCAAGGTAAATTAACACGAACTTGCAAATGAACGTTCTATCTTTTTACAGGAAAATGGCAGGGGCGGCTGGATTCGAACCAACGGATGGCGAGATCAAAACCCGCTGCCTTACCACTTGGCGACGCCCCTAAAATGGATGATTGTATTGATGGCAGGGGCGGCTGGATTCGAACCAACGGATGGCGAGATCAAAACCCGCTGCCTTACCACTTGGCGACGCCCCTAATACAAACATCTACAGGTAAAATTGATGGCAGGGGCGGCTGGATTCGAACCAACGGATGGCGAGATCAAAACCCGCTGCCTTACCACTTGGCGACGCCCCTATCAATTTACTTTCAACTGACATAATGGAGACTCATCTAAACTATGAACCAGGTAAGCTTTACATGGTGCATTCTTTAAAATATCGTCTGGCTTCATGTCAGAAGTCAGTTCAGTGAAAACACAAGCACCTGTACCTGTAAGCCGTGCAGTACCGAATTGATCGAGATAACGCATGGCTTCATCAACCTCTGGATATAAACTTCTGGCCAGTGGCTCAAAGTTATTTCCGAAAGCAGATGGCTTTAACTGATAGGCGCAAAATGTAGTGGGCTTCGTATTTCTTGTCAATGTTTTTTGTGAAAAAAGCAGTTGAGTGCTGATAAAACAGTCAGGTTTGAGCACTATGTATTGTTTCGGTTCTAAGTTAATGAAACTTAACTGTTCTCCAATTCCTTCCGCCCAAGCGTTGTGACCATATACAAAAACAGGTACATCCGCACCAAGATGTGCACCATATTCAGCCAACTGTTCAATTGTTAAACCGCAATCCCAGAGCTGATTTAATATAATCAGTGTAGTGGCAGCATTGGATGATCCTCCACCTAATCCTGCACCCATTGGAATATTTTTCTCAATTTTGATCTGTACACCAGAAGAATTTTTAGTGTGTGATTTAAGTAATAATGCAGCTTTGTAGATTAGATTCTGTTCAAGCTGTACATTACCTAGACCTTCAATGTGAATTTTTCCAGTCATGTTGACTTCAAATTCCAACCAGTCATATAGGTCAATTAGTTGAAAAATACTCTGTAACTCATGGTAGCCATTTTCACGACGACCTGTAATATGTAAAAACAGATTAAGTTTAGCGGGTGAGGGAACTCGGATCATACTAAATACCACAGCTGAAAACAGATTAGCGATTCTGGATCAGCATTGTAATACGGTTTTCTTGGCCATTATCAAGTGACTGTTTTAAAATCAGTTTATTGGGTTGTTGGGCATTGCCATTATAGCTTAATTCGACATTCCAGTCCTGTTCCTGAATGGTACTGATCCGTTGCTGTTCATCTTTTTTAATTTTAGCATTCAAGCTTGCCGGTCTGCCTTGGACCCAGTGTACGAGGTGAGTAATCGGTGCCTGCCATCCAGTAGCACGTTCCAGTAGCTCTTCAGGTGTTGTTGCGCGAATCAGACCTGTCTTTGCACTATTCAGTGTGACTTCTCCCGGACGGCCTTGAATTTGTGTTTTGCCTACGCCTAAGATGCCCGTCAGTTCAATATCGAAATTATCCTGCTGCTGTTCCCAGTTAAAAAATGCACTACCTGACTGCTTGGGAGTTTTTACCCCAATTTTTCCCTGCAGATTAAATTGATTGTTTTCTGGCTGGGTGTTAACCGGATTTTGAGGTTGGGTATATTGCTGACAGCCGGTAAAAGCCAGAGTTGCCGTAGCGCACAAAGCGAGTCCCAGTTTAGAAAAAGAACGCATGAAAGTTTAACTCTATTTAAATTGTTGAGGTAACAATAACGCATCTAACTGATCCAATTGCGGATCATTATGATATTTTTGTTTAAGCTGTTTTAACACTTCACTAAATTTTGTGAGTGAACCCTGCATATAAAGTGCTTTAGCGTAGCGTACGCCAATTTTCAGGTTCTGACTTAGGCTGTAGGCCTTGGCCAGTACCCGGACGGCAGTATCATAATCATTTTGCAATATGCAGACGTACCCGAGTGTGTCGAGTATTGAGGCTTGTTCCGGCGCATACTCAAGTGCATGCTCTGCATACTGGCGCGCTTCATTTAGACGCCGGTTTTGCAGAGCGAGAGTGTAAGCATATGCATTCAGGTAAGTTGGACTGTTTGGTTCTATTTCCAGCAAATGTTTGAGTGTCTGGTCCAGTTTTTCCCGGTCTTGAAAAGGATCAAGCAATAAGACTTGGGCATAGATCAGCTCCGGGTCATCTGGCAGGTTTTTAACTGCTTCATCAAGTAAAGCCAGCGCTGCTTTTTTATTTCCCGTCTTTTTCAAGATTTCTGCCTGAGCCTGGTATAAAAAACTGGCATGCTGTGGATAATTGACACGTTCTTGAGTAAGAAAACGCAAGGCATCATTCAGCTGGTTTTGCTTTTCAAAAATAGTGACCAGATTCCGCCGCGATACAGTGTATAGACTACCGTCCACTAGACGATAATAAGCTTTCGCTGTTTCGTAATGCTGTTTCCGCTCGGCATTTACTGCTAAATAGTAATAGGCCTCATTCTGATACTGATCAGAATAACGTAGCTCTACCAGATATTTTTCTGCCTGCTCATATTGCTTGAGATCAATACTGGTTAATCCGGCAATAAATAATGCTTCTTCAGCATCTGGCCACTGTTTTAAAATACCTTGAAGCTTTTTTAAGGCTGATTCGGCCTGATTGGATTTGACCAGAAAGCGGACCTCTGCCAGCCGGATATCCAAATTATATTTCTGTTTGCGGCTTGATTTTTCCAGCCATTGCTGGGCTGCTAGCTGGTCATTCTGAGCCATTAACAGGTTGGCCTTCATCAGAATAAAACCAGTAACTTTGGGCCGCTTGCGCAGTGCCTGATTGATAGTCACTAAAGCCTGCTCTAGCTGACCATTTTGTGCTTCCAGGCCAGCGATTAAAACCAGAATAGAAGGATTATTTTTTTCCTTACTGCTACGTAAGGCATTTAAAAGTATCTCGCGATCTTCTGGAAGCTCTGGGGCAATCCCTGCCAGAATCTGTTCCAGATCAGCATTTGGATCAATATTAAGAATTTTATTCAGGGTATCGGCGGCAAGCTCATATTCATGCGCTTTCAGAGAAATATGGGCCAGATAAAATAAAGCCGGAACATCTTGAGGTTCCTGAACCACCCAGTGTGTCGCGATGTCTAAGGCTGCTTTCAGATCATTCTGTTCGAGGGCAACATTCAGGGCACGCTGTTTGATAGTGGTTGAATTACTTTTAATGGCCAGTACAGTATAGTTATGCAACGCAGTAGGAATATCACCGTAAGCGAGTGCAAATTCGGCAATCATGCTTTGTTTTAAGGCATTATAGTTAGGATTTTCATGATAAATATCGCCCGATGCCCTAAGATGAGCGGTCGAGGCTATGCTACCTACCAGTAAGACTGTGGTAGAATATCGCCGTATAGTCATGCCGGATAGTCGGCTATTGATTTGACGCAATTTTTATTGATCCAGCTAATGCTTTTTATGACACCGATGTTGCACAATAACATAAATTTAGTGAAATGATGATCTGATATGTCTTTCTTTGCATTAGGGGTCAACCATCAAACTGCTTCTGTAGAGTTGCGAGAACAGATCGCTTTTAACCCTGAGCGGTTAAACGCTTTATTTGCCGAGCAAAGTCAGCATCCTGTCTTGAATGATATGGTGGTGGTCTCGACCTGTAACCGAACAGAAGTCTATGCCATGGCAGAGCATGCTGATATGGTATTGGACTGGCTCGCCCATGCAAATGGTTTAGATGTCAATCAGCTCATCAAACATACTTACCGTTATGAAGATGCTCAGGCGATTACTCACTTGATGCGTGTTGCCAGCGGTTTAGACTCTTTAATGCTGGGTGAACCGCAGATTCTGGGTCAAGTAAAACAGGCACTGTCGATTGCAAAAGAAGCCCATATGGTTTCACCGGCACTAAACCGCATTTTTGAATATGCCTTCTATGCAGCTAAACGTGTACGTTCAGAAACTGCTGTAGGTAGTCATGCAGTCTCTATGGGTTATGCAGTTGCTCAGCTTGCCCTGCAGGTCTTTAGCCAGCCACAAGAGTTGACTGTAATGGTTGTGGCTGCTGGAGAGATGAACAGTTTAGTAGCTAAACACCTAGCTGAAATGGGTGTAGGTAAAATCCTGATCTGTAATCGTAGTCGCGAGCGGGCAGAGAATTTGGCGCAGGAGATTGCTCATCAGGTAGAGGTCGAAATTCTGGAATTTTCGGAACTGGCCAGTAACTTGTACCGTGCTGATGTAATCTCAAGCTGTACAGGCAGCCTGTATCAGGTAATTTCTTATCGTGATGTGAAAACAGCATTAAAAAAACGGCGCTACCAGCAGATGTTAATGGTAGACCTGGCTGTTCCGCGTGATATTGAGCCAAAAGTCGCGTCACTAGATGGTGTATATCTGTATGGCGTTGATGACCTGCAAAGTGTTATTGACGAGAACTTAGCCCAGCGACGTCAGGCTGCGGTTGAAGCTGAAATTATGGTTAACCAGCTGGCGACCCAGCTTATTACCCATCAAAAGGTCCAGCAGGCTGGCAGTACTATCGCTGCTTATCGTGAACAGGGCCAACACTTGACTGAATATGAGTTGCGGTTGGCGCTGGAGCATTTGCAGGCCGGAAAAGATGCAGCTGAAGTCCTACAAAACTTTTCCCATCGTCTCACTCAGAAATTATTACATCCGACTTCAATTCTGCTAAAGCAGGCAGCTCAGGAAGAAGATCCCTCATATTTTGAGTGGTTACAGGACGGTTTGCAGGGGATATTTGACCGTCAGCGTAAACTTAAAAAATAATTTGAAACAGCTTAAACCTTATGAATGCAATAATCTTAAGCTGATTTTTTTGGTCAGTTCATTGAGTTGCTGCCGCAGATTGCGTGATTCAATAAGTGAAATGGGTGATTTTAGTTTCTGTTTTAAGTATTTTTCCTGCAGGCCCAAGGCATATTCTTTAGCAAGCTTGTCTGCCATTTCTGGTGCCGGAATCAGGCTTTCAATATTGGTACGCTGTAAAATATCCGCAACCGCATGACAATACATACTGCACGCGCCAAGCACATAATAGACAGCCAGTTCCTGATCATCCGGTAGTTCATCAAAAATTTTATCTAATATTGCCAGTATTTGTGCCAGCAATTCATCCGGATGAATAAAAGCACGCAGAGTTTCAAAGTGAATATACAGATAAGGATGCCGTATCAGCATAGCGATGGCGAAATCTTCATCCTTGGTGCGGATATTAAAAGAGAGTGATGCATCATTGCTAAGTTTCGGAGTAAAACGCTTGCCTAGGCCGAGCTTTTCTTTAAATGACTGAGTGAGCAGATAGCGAAATGATCCCTGTTTAGGTAACAGGTCGGTAAGCTCCCTGAGCTCGCCCATTACCTGACTTTTACCCTCAGGTGAAGAAACATCTCGCTGTTGCGTGAGATGTGCAAATACAAAATCGGATAACAGGGGGGCCTGTTCAAGTAAACGCTGAAAATTTTCCAGTCCTTCACGACGGATCAGAGAATCGGGATCATGCTGGTCGGGTAAAACAAAAAATTTCAGTTCACGGCCATCATTTAATAAAGGCAGAGCAATTTCCAGTGTTCGCCGGGCTGCCTTTTGACCTGCAGCATCTCCATCAAACGCAATCGTAATCCGGTTATTCTGTCTGAATAAAATATTAAGATGTTCAGTATTGCTGGCTGTTCCAAGAGTTGCTACTGCACCGCTAATCCCGTATTGCTGCAATGCAATAACATCCATATAGCCTTCGACCATTAACCAGTCTTGAGCTTTCTGCTTGCGACCTTCATAAAGGCCGTACAATAACTGATTCTTATGGAAGACTTCAGAATCTGGCGAGTTAATATATTTGGGTTTGATCTCATCATTTAATGCACGCCCCCCAAAACCCACTACACGGCCCTTACTGTCCCGGATTGGGAAAATAACCCGGTCACGAAGTAAGTCAAAGTCACGTCCGCTTTCACTAGAGCGAATCAGCCCTAGCTGTTTCAGACCTTCAATATCATAGGGGAACGCCTTTTCCAGATGCTGCCAGTCCTCTGGTGCATAGCCCAAGCGCCAGAACTGGACTGCATCTTGGCTTAACCCTCGCTGTTTAAAGTAAAATTGTGCGCTTTGACTTTTAGGTAACTGCTGTTCATAAAACTGAGCAATATTCTCTAGCAGATCATACAGGTTACCTTCCTGTACTGGTACATCTGTCACATTTTCAAATTGTTCAAACGGATCAAAACTCTGAAATTCAACGAAAGGATCAATCGGAGTATAAGGTGTATTTGTGATAGGAGACTGGATCTGTTCTTTAGCCTGCGCGGCAGGAGCCTGAACCGGCTTGCTAACTTTTTTGATTTCACGTTTATAGGACAGGCGCTTATTGTCCTGATTGTCTTTTGGCAGTTCAATACCAGTCTGGCTTGCCAGGTCTTTCATAACATCAACAAAATTACGGCTGTCGATATCCATTAAAAAACGTATGGCATTGCCATTGGCCTGACAGCCAAAGCAGTGGTAATACTGCTTGTCACGGTAGACATGGAAAGAGGGTGACTTTTCCTGGTGAAAAGGACAACAGCCAGAATAAGTCCGTCCGGTTTTTTTAAGTTTTACGCGTTGGCCAATCAGATCAACAATATCAGTACGATCCAGGATCTGATCAATCGTATGCTGTGGAATTGCCATAAGAAAAAGCCATTATTTTATATACTTTAACCATAAAAACGCTGACCTGAAGTCTTGCTTTAAGGACTATTCAGTTGCTATCACTTGAACTAAACAGTCCTGTACAGAATCTAGCCGTCTTTACTGAAAAAGAGAAGGGGGAAAGTATTTTAACTTTCCCCCCCGAAAAAAGCGACCATCTGGTCGAGATTATTCGTTTGGAGTTTCTGTAGCTATATCAGCCGGTGGTTTGGCGAGCATTGGTGTATGTTGTTGTCCATTTTCAGATTTACCGAACATACCTAAGCTCAGACGGTTGAGCCAGCTACGTTCTTCTGAAGAATGACTAGAGGGTTCCTGCGATACTTCACTTGCAGTACTGTTTTTGGCTTCACGGCCAAAAATTCCCAGTGTGGCGCGGTTAAGCAGGCTGGCATCTCTGCGGGCGGCACGCAGGTTTACACTGCCATTACTACGCACCAGTTCCGGATAGTTTAGTTTTAAAACTTCTACATACTGCTGTGATGAAGCCTGATCGCCCAGCTTGTCATAAGCGTAAGCCATGGTAGCTAGAGCTTCTGGAATTTGAGGAGTCTGCGGATAGTGTTCAACTACCCACTGCGCCCGCTCCAGAGCAGCAACCCAAGCTTTACGCTTTAGATTATAGCGTGCTACGTTCATTTCATTTTCAGCCAGTTCCTGGCCAATAAACTTCATGCGCTGTGCAGCATCTACTGCATACTGACTGCTTGGATAGCGACGAATAAAATCAACAAAGTTCTGGTAAGCTACCTTCAAATAGCTAACATCACGGTGTGATTGCTGCAAAGAAGTATAACGCAGCAAGCCATCATAATTCTGTTCCATGTTGGCTACACCACGTACGTAATAAGCGTAGTCAACATTAGGGTGCTGTGGATTTAAACGGATAAAACGTTCAGCCAGAGCAATCGCTCCTTCATAATCTTTTTGCTGGAATTTAACGTAAAGCAGCTCAAGTTGTGCCTGCTGCGCATATTGTCCGGTCGGGAAGTAGGTGTCCAGTGCCTCTAGCTGTTTTGCAGCATCAGAATATTGACCACGTTCAAGCGCACGTTCGGCTTTATTGAAATAAACCTGTTCGCTTGACTGTGGGCCAGTATCGACAACTTCTTTTTTTGGATTGCTGCTACAGCCCACTAATGCAGATGCTATGCCTAAAGATAAAGCAAGCATCGTAACTTTATAACGTGGTAGCGACATAAAAACTCCTCTGTTAATCGGGCAATGAGCTACAATTGCGCTATTAAACCACTTTTGTCTCGATGATCAAATGACTTCAGCACAATCTTCTAATTCTACTTTCCCTGAAACTGATTTCAATTTACTTGAAGATTCTGAGGATGCAGATAACCATACTTCAGAGCCGACTGCAACACGTTTATCGTTGCAGTTTCAATTGGATGAAAGCTATCTCGGGCAGCGTATTGACCAAGCAGCAGCACTGGTCTGGAATGAATTTTCCAGAGAGAAACTTAAACAATGGATTAAGGACGGCCATTTGTTAGTAAATGGTAACAATGTCAAACCTAAATACAAGTGTGAGGGCAATGAGCTGCTTACGCTTGAGGCAGAGCTGGAAATTCAGACTGCCAGTCAGCCGGAAAATATTCCGCTTGATATTATTTATGAAGATGATGACATTATTGTCATTAATAAAACTGTAGGAATGGTCGTACATCCAGGCGCAGGAAATGGGTTGGGCACTCTGGTCAATGCGCTGCTTTACCATTATCCGAAATCTAATGAACTGGCCCGTGCCGGACTGGTCCACCGGATTGATAAAGATACTAGCGGTCTGCTGGTGGTTGCAAAAAACCTTGAGGCCCAGTTCTCTTTAAGCAAACAATTGGCAAAAAAGACTGTCTACCGGATTTATGATTTAGTTGTTTATGGAAATATTGTAGCCGGTGGAACCATCGATGAGCCAATCAAACGCCATCCTGTCGATCGCGTTAAAATGGCCATATTACCGGGTGGTAAAGAAGCGGTTACTCACTATAACGTGAAAGAGCGATTTAAAGACTTTACCCGTGTTCAGGCACAGCTTGAAACCGGTCGTACTCACCAGATCCGGGTCCATTTTAGTTATATCGGTTATGGCCTGGTTGGTGACCCGGTCTATATGAGCCGGGTACGTGTACCTGCCGGAGCTTCTGAAGAGCTGGCTGATACTTTGCGCAGTTTTAAACGGCAGGCATTACATGCTGCTAAGCTTGGTCTGGTTCACCCGCGTACAGGCGAGAATATGATGTTTGAGGCGCCGTGGCCTGAAGACTTTAAGCGTTTAATTGAAGTACTTCGTCAAGAGAATGCTGCTTATTAATTGATTAACACGGGAAATTTAATATGCAGTTTGTTTCAGGGCTTCCATCAGGTGTATATGCAGGACAGACACGTATCTGGCATCCAGGTACATTAACTTCAGCAAAACCAGAACTTGCGGGCTTTAATCTGGCTTTGCACGTGCAGGATGATACGCAGCGAGTACAAGCTCACCGGATGATCTTGCTGGAAGAACTGGCGGGCTATGGTGTAGATAAAATCACATGGATGACTCAAACTCATAGCACGATCTGTCATACGGTTAATGAAGCACTTCCATTCGAAGCTCTTATTGGTGATGGTTTAATTACCCAGAAGAGAGCACATGCCTTGATGATGATGACAGCAGACTGCTTGCCTGTAGTGATGGGAAATGCACAAGGCACTGAAGTTGCCAATCTGCATGCGGGTTGGCGTGGACTTGCAGGCGGTATCATTGAAAATACTATTACCACCATGCAAGACAGGCCCAGTTGGGCCTGGTTAGGCGCAGCGATCAGTCAGTCCTGTTTTGAGATTGGTGCAGAGGTCAAAGCAGCATTCTGTCATAAATATCCGGAAGTTGAATCGGCCTTTATATCAGGACGCTCAGGGAAGTATTATGCCGATCTTTATGCAATTGCCCGTTATATTCTGCAACAACAAGGTGTAAAGATGGTACTAGGAGACGACCAGTGCTCATATCAGCAATCTGATCAGTATTTTTCATATCGGCGAAACGCCCAGACCGGACGTATGGCAACATTTGTTTTTATGCAGTCATCAGGATAAGCCGGTCAGGTCCTTTGTGTTCGCTACTTCAAACTCATTTGTAAATTTTTCCAGTTGAAAAAACCTCCAGTTGTGGAGGTTTTTTCATTGCAGGGTACTTATTTGTGGAAGATGCGTGCCTTATCGCGCTGCCAGTCACGGTCTTTTTCGGTTGCACGCTTATCATGAAGCTGTTTACCTTTAACCAGCGCGATTTCAAGTTTGACTAAAGGTCCTTTCCAGTAACAGGCCAAGGGCACACAGGTATAACCTTTCTGGTTAACTGCACCCATTAATTTCTCGATTTCACGCTTAGATAAAAGCAGCTTGCGGGTACGGGTTGCTTCAGCAACAATATGGGTAGAAGCAGAAAGTAAAGGCTGAATCTGGGCACCAAACAGATAAGCTTCGCCATTTTTCAAAAGGATATAGCTTTCTGTCAGGCTCATACGTCCAGCACGTAATGATTTAACTTCCCAACCCTGTAACGACATGCCGGCTTCAAACTTTTCTTCAATAAAATAATCGTGGCGTGCGCGTTTATTCTGCGCAATTGTTCCACCATTATTTTTTTTCACAACTTTTACGTTCGCCATAATCATTAAATTCCAAAGTTGTACTTATTGTGCCGTAAAGTGCCAGCAAGAGAAAGTTTTTTCAAAAAGATGGGGATACTTCGCTAAAAAATCAAGTTTTTGTTAAACTAGGGCCCTGCACAATAAATTAGAGTATCAAGCGATGTCTAAAGCTCGCGTTATTTACCCGGGAACCTTTGATCCAATTACTAATGGCCATATTGATCTGGTAACCCGTGCAGCCAAGATGTTTGATGAAGTGGTGGTTGCCATTGCGATAGGACATCATAAAAATCCGGTATTTAGTCTGGAAGAGCGTGTAGCACTGGCGAAAGCTTCCTTAAGTCATTTAAGTAATGTCGAGTTTGTGGGTTTTGATGGGCTGCTGGTCAATTTCTTTCATGAGCAGAAGGCAACTGCAGTACTACGTGGACTGCGTGCGATTTCCGATTTTGAGTATGAATTTCAGCTGGCTAATATGAACCGGCAGTTAGACCCTCAGTTTGAAGCGGTTTTCTTAACACCTTCTGAACAATATTCCTTTATTTCATCGACACTGGTTCGTGAAATTGCCCGCTTAAAAGGTGATGTAAACAAGTTTGTACCCCCGGCAGTCGTTGAAGCCTTTGAACGTAAACATCAGCAAGGTTGGTAGCGTGTCTTTATATATTACTGATGAATGTATTAATTGTGACGTATGCGAGCCCGTATGTCCCAATGAAGCTATCTTTATGGGGGAGATGATTTATGAAATTCATCCTGACCTCTGTACTGAGTGTGTCGGACATCATGAGCAGCCTCAGTGCCAGTTGTTCTGTCCGGTCGACTGTATTCCCCATGATCCAAAACATGTGGAAACAGAAGATGAGCTGATGCAGAAATATAAAATGTTGACTGCTCAAAAAAGTGCGAGCAATTAGCAGATAAATTTGATACTATGCGCGACGAAGTGAGCCGGACGGTCGCTGCTGTGGAGGTCTTCGTGACTAAAGCAGGGGAGGAAAGTCCGGGCTTCATAGGGCAGGGTGCCAGGTAACGCCTGGGCGGCGTAAGCCGACGGAAAGTGCAGCAGAGAGTAGACCGCCTCATTCGT